>OHUD01000482.1_pt1 | contig 18780 bp, 22 predicted proteins | sample 1579021 | NCBI WGS metagenome assembly OHUD01 (sample SAMEA3879597, study PRJEB24766) | human gut metagenome | biome: human-associated habitat; feature: feces | place: USA | collected 1985/1987
GTATGACACATAAAAACCCGCCCGGCACCGCAAATCTCTTCGCGGCCCAAGCGGGTTTTTCATCTCTATTCCGGGAAAGCCTTATCAGCTTGCCTTGTTCTTTCTCTGTTTGATGACCTTCAGTCGTGTGAACTCCTCGCGCTCCTTCTCCTCCAGTGCGTCCGCGATATCCTTGGACAGCTGGGTGTAATGCGGAATCGTGATGTTCTTCAGCGCGTTGGCACGCTTCTGTGTTTTCTTGATTGCCGCAGCAAGGCGGTATGCCGAGTTCTCAATCATGGAAAGGTTTAAGGTCAGGTCTTTTACTTTTTCAAAGGCCTGTCTTGCCTGATCCAGGGACTCCTTCGTGCTGTAGTAAGCATACGTCGGGGCCTGTCCGGACGGATCAGCCTCTACCAGCGGAATTTCCACGCCCATGATACTCCTTGTCTTGATCCGGATAGATTCCTCCACCGGAACGGTATAGGACACGGTCTGTACGTTGGTGATACCGATCTCCATATTCGCAATCTGCAGCGCCGCATAAGCCTCGCGGAACGTCACATCAATCTGACGCTGAATATCCTTTGCCTCATCGATCAGGCCCATGAGCTCGCGGATCAGAATATTCCGCTTCTTGTCCATCAGCTCGTAACCCATGTGGGCAAGTTTCAGAGAGTTCTTTGCAAGAATCAGGTTTCCCTTGGTAGGAAAGGTATTCGGGTCCATTCCGATCTCACTCCTCTCGCTTACTCATTCATGGCATCGGCTTCTGCCTTTGCTTTTGCTACTGCATCAATGGTGGTCGGATGATAATACTGATCCAGAACCTTGGTGTTGACACGGTCGAGCTCTTCTCTCGGAAGCAGTCCAAGAAGCTCCCATGCCTTGTTCAGCGTATCTTCCATGGAACGGTTTTCATCCATTCCCTGGCCGATGAATTCATGCTCGAATTCATTACCGAATACCAGGTACTGTTTATCGATCGGAGAAAGCTCATCCTCACCGATAACGGATGCCAGGGAACGCGCATCTCCTACCTTTGCATAGCAGGAGAACAGCTGGTTTGCTACGTCCTGATGATCGGCTCTTGTGTAGCCCTCACCGATACCATCCTTCATCAGACGGGACAGGCTCGGCAGTACGCTGATTGGCGGGTAAATAGACTGGCCGTGAAGCTGACGGTCCAGTACGATCTGACCCTCGGTGATGTAACCGGTCAGGTCAGGGATCGGGTGAGTGATATCATCGTTTGGCATGGTCAGGATCGGGATCTGGGTTACGGAACCCGGTTTGCCTTTTACGATACCTGCACGTTCGTACAGGGTTGCAAGCTCACTGTACAGATAACCCGGATAACCTTTACGGGACGGAATCTCACCTTTGGAGGAGGAAACCTCTCGCATGGCCTCGCAGAAGGATGTGATGTCTGTCAGGATGACCAGGATGTGCATTCCTTTTTCAAAAGCAAGATACTCTGCGGCAGTGAGGGCGATCTTCGGTGTAAGAAGACGTTCAACAACCGGATCATTTGCAAGATTCAGGAACATAACTACATGGTCTGCAGCACCGCTTTCCTCGAAGGTACGGCGGAAAAATTCCGCTACGTCATATTTGACACCCATTGCCGCGAAAACAATGGCAAAATCTTCATCAGAGTCCTCTCCCAGAGAAGCCTGCTGTACGATCTGTGCAGCCAGCTTGTCGTGTGGAAGACCATTTCCGGAAAAGATCGGAAGCTTCTGTCCTCGGATCAGGGTGGTCAGTCCGTCGATTGCGGAAATACCGGTGTTGATATAGTTTCGGGGATATTCACGTGCTACCGGGTTCAGCGGCAGACCATTGATGTTCAGGCTTACCTCCGGTGTGATCTCGCCCAGTCCGTCAATCGGCTGTCCGATACCGTTGAAGGTACGGCCAAGGATATCCGGGGAGAGTGCAATCTCCATCGGGTGTCCGGTGAGTTTCGTATGTGTATTTTTCAGGGACATATTTTCAGAACCTTCGAAGACCTGGATTACTGCCTTGTCTTCGTAAATCTCTACAATACGTCCTATTTTGCGTTCTGTGCCGTCTACGACAAATTCTACGATCTCATCGTAAAAGGCGTCCTGTACGCCCTCTAACACGATCAGAGGGCCGTTGATACTGCTTAAGCCAAGATATTCAATTGACATGATAGTGGTCCCTCCTTATGCATTTTTCTCAAGTACGTGCTGATAGAAAGCGTCAATATCTCTGTGATACTGTGCAAACATTTCCGGGCGGTTATTTGGAACATCATATTTGATCGCAATGACACGATCGAAAATATTCTCAGATTTTAATACGGACATCGGATGTCCCATTGTGACAAGGGTACGTGCCTGCTTGTAAAGGTACAGGATCGTATCCATCATCAAGAACTGTTTTTCCATAGAAACGCAGGTGTCATCCGGGTGGAATGCATTTTGCTGCAGGAAACCAAGACGAATCACACGGGCAATCTCAAGGACAAGTTTCTGATCATCCGGGAGTACATCACTTCCAATCAGTTTTACGATCTCAAGAAGACTGCTTTCCTGATTCAAAAGTGCCATCAGACGGTTGCGGTAATCAACGAATTTCGGAGATACATTGTCCTGATACCAGTGACTTAAGTCGTTCAGATACTCACTGTAACTTGTCAGCCAGTGGATGGCCGGGAAATGTCTTGCATAGGCAAGGCTCTTATCCAGTCCCCAGAAGCAGCGGACGAATCGTTTGGTGTTCTGTGTAACCGGCTCGGAGAAGTCACCACCCTGTGGGGAAACAGCACCGATGATCGTAACAGAACCGTCTGTTCCGTTCAGGTTATGCATCATTCCGGCGCGCTCGTAGAACGCAGACAGACGAGATGCGAGGTAAGCCGGGAATCCTTCCTCGGCAGGCATCTCTTCCAGACGTCCGGAAAGTTCTCGAAGAGCCTCAGCCCAACGGGAAGTGGAGTCGGCCATGATCGCTACATCGTAGCCCATGTCACGGTAATATTCTGCCAGAGTGAGTCCGGTGTAAATGCTGGCTTCACGGGCAGCAACAGGCATGTTGGAAGTATTGGCAATCAGTGTAGTACGGTCCATCAGAGGTTTGCCGGTACGAGGATCGGTCAGTTCACTGAACTCTTCCAAAACCTGTGTCATCTCATTTCCACGCTCACCGCATCCGATATAGATGATGATATCTGCATCGGCCCATTTGGCGATCTGATGCTGTGTCATGGTCTTTCCGGTTCCGAATCCGCCTGGGATGGCAGCGGTACCGCCCTTTGCGATCGGGAACATGGTATCAATGATACGTTGTCCGGTAACAAGCGGAACAGATGCCGGGAAACGGTGATGAGTCGGTCGCGGAGTACGGATCGGCCAATGCTGAGTCATTGTCAGTTTTTTCTCCTGTCCGTTAGGAAGTTCCAGACGAACCAGAGGTTCGTCAATTGTGTATTCACCGTCTGCAACAGTCACAAGAACAGTTCCCTCTACTTCAGGAGGAACCATACATTTATGAGTGATCGCATGTGTTTCAGGAACTTCTGCGATAATATCACCTGCATGGAGATAATCTCCCTGCTTTACAGTGATGTGTGTTTTCCATTTCTTTGTACGGTCCAGAGAATCGACACTGACACCGCGTGTGATAAATGCGCCGCCGGAGGATTCTGCGATATCTTCCAGTGGACGTTCGATACCATCAAAAATGTTGTTCAGGATACCGGGTGCAAGTGTTACGGATACAGGGCTTCCGCTGGCAATAACTTCTTCGCCCGGGCGAAGCCCCGTTGTTTCCTCATAAACCTGAACGGTTGTCATATCTTTATCCAGTGCAATGACTTCTCCGACTAACTTCTGTTCGCCGACATAGACCATCTCGGACATACGGAATCCTGTGTTGCCTTTCAGATAAATGACGGGACCATTGATGCCGTAAATTTTCGCTGTCTTAAGCAATGCCGTCACCTCCTAAAAATACAAATTTGTCATACTGTTCTTTCAGTTGTGTGCTGAAGGAATTATCGATCAAAATGTTGCGGGAACGGATGACAGCACGGACACCGCCCCGGAAATCTTCGGCGCTGATCGTCAGATGAACTCTTGTAGCACCTTCCAGATCAGAACGTTTTTTTTCATCAGTTGGGTTAATATAGATCGTAAGCTCATCATTTCCGGCAAAAGCCACCGCTTTGCGGATGCATTTGATAAGAAAATCATCATAAGCTTCCGTCTTCATAAATTCATCGATTAATGCGTCTGCTTCCTCGAAGATCTTGTCTTTCAATTCTTGCTGAACCTTGCTTTGACGACGTTTGATCTCCAGCTGGGACTTGGCGAGCGCCTGATTCAGTGAGAGCTTCGCATTGGCAGCTTCCGCCTTGATGCGAGTTTCTGACTGTCTTGTGGCTTCTGCCTTATGATCTTCGAAAACCTTCTCCAGGGCAGCCTGATGGGTGTCAATGATGACATTTCCCTCTAAGCGGGCCTGCTCCATGGATGTGGTTTGCAGGTGTGCGATTTTTTCTTCCAGAGTCAAGAGGAATCCCTCCTTTAGTTCGTAATATAATTGCGTTTATAATTTCAGTCCGATCGCCTCAGTGATATATGAGGTGATAAAGTCTTTCTGACGACCGGTTCCGTGGCGGTCAGGAATTTCAATTAATAACGGCATCTTTCGCTCCAGTCGGAAAGTGTCGATAATGTCAGGAAATTCCTGACCGAACTTCTCAGTCAGAAGAACAATGCCGACAGTCGGATCGGAAAGCACTTTTTCCAAAGCTTGTTTCAGCTCATCCCGTTCGTGGACGACAACTCCGTCTACACCGGCAAGACGCATTCCGGTGTAAGTGTCGACATTGTCACTGATCAGATACATTTTCATAGGCGGCTCCTTTCTGTTGAAAATCAGAAATTAGAGATTTCCTAAGATCATGAAAGAGATGATCAGTCCGTACAGACAAACACCTTCGGCAAGTCCTACGAAGATCAAGGATTTACCAAGAACGCTGGAATCCTCGCTGATCGCTCCAAGTGCTGCGCTGGCTGCACTTGCAACAGCGATACCACCGCCGATACAGGAAAGACCTGTAACAAGTGCGGCTGCAAGATATCCCATTCCTGTTGCGATTGTAGCACCGGAAGATGTGGCAGCTTCAGCAGCCTGTACATTTGCCGGACCTGCAAGCATCATGATAGATGCAATGGCAAATGCGCCGAAGAAGAAAAATGCGTTGACACCGATTGTACGTTTGTAGCGTTTTTTGTTCTTTTCACCGATCAGATAATATCCGAATGGGATGATGATACTTAAAACAAGTGCTGCGATAAAGATGATTTTTGTTGCTAAACTCATAGTGGAATCCTCCTGATTTCTATACATTTTATAGCTGTCATAAATTTATGATCCAACAGTTACTTTGTTTTCTTTTTAGTATATGGATCGAATGCACGTCCGCTTCCTTTGTAGAAACGGCTGAACATCTCATAATATTCCAGACGAAGTACCTGAATACCTACGATCAGTCCTTCGAATCCGCATACGAACAGGTTGCCGAAGATTACTCCGAACCAGTTCGGATTTCCGCTTTCAGCGCCGGCCAGCTGAAGTACTACTTCCATGATAGCGGCATGGCTGACAGCAAATGCACCGATACGGATAAAGGAAATAGTGTTTGAGAAATAACTGAGCAATGTCTCAAACATCTCGAAAAAGCCTTGTACGATGTACATTCCAGGGCCTGTTTCCATCTTGTCGGCACGTTTCTCAATCATGCGGGTTAGAGGCTCTTTCAGGAAAATGAGAAGCAGCGGGACACCAAACATGATACCCATGACAATACCACCCGGAAGCGGATTGCCTGTCATAAAGAGAACGATGGTTACTACAACGGCAATGTAGAAAATAAGTCCTGCCACACCGTTTGGATCAAACCAGGTACTTTCGATATCTTTGCTTCTTGCGGCATTGATAATATGTAGGATCATCGCTACGATGATCAGGAACATACCAAATGCGACAGCAACGATAAACACTGTGTTCAGTTTGCCGAGGAACGGCAGCGTAGTCATATGGTCGATCGGTCGTATCCACAATGGTTCAATGATGTCTTCAAATCCGAAAATACTTCCGAACATAAATCCGAAGATTGTGGAAAATACACCGGCAGTTGCGATAATTCCGGCAAGTGGAGCTTTCTTAAAGTGATAGATCAAGGCTCCGCAGATTAAAAGCAAAAGCCCCTGTCCGACATCTCCGAACATAACTCCGAAAATAAAGGAGTATGTGATCGCTACGAAAATGGTTGGATCCATCTCATTGTGAGCCGGAAGACCATACATCTGAATGTACATTTCAAATGGTTTGAATAGCTTCGGATTTTCCAGCTTTGTCGGCGGCTCTCCGAAGTATGCATCATGGTCGTCTTCGACAACGACAAAGACTTTATCATCATCTTTGATTTCTTCCAAAAACTTTTCTACATCATCTTCTGCCATCCAACCGCAGAGGATATAAGAGTCATCCTGGCTGTCTTTCATCCGGGCAGCCATCTTACGGATGTCAAAGTTCTTGGAGAGTTCCTCCAGACGGTTTTTCGCTGCAATGAGCTGTGGAGCTCTGTCAGAAAGCATCTCTCCGGCTTCTTTATCTAGATCCTGGATCTCCAGATTGATCCTTGCAATGTCGCGTTCCAGTGACTGGTAAGCGAAAGACGGAGTTCCTTCAAATTCATCTTTCAGCTCGATGCGTTCAAAATGAAGAGAACGGAAAACAGCATCTACCTTTTGTGCTTCTCCCGGAGAAACGAAGTAAGCGCCGTATACGAAGCTTTCATCGCGTTCACCTTCAACGAAGATTGCACTCAAATCATCCATCAGATATTTATTCATCTTGTGATAAGATTCCAGCGCGATCCGTCCGAAACGATATGTAATATATCGATATCCGAGGACCTTGTGAAGATCACAGTCGAGGGGGCGGAATGGGGAGAGCAGTTGCTGTTTGGCACGGAGCTCTTCAATCTTAGCTTTCTTTTTCTCTTTCTTTGCCTGCAGACCTTCGTAATCTTCACAGGCTTTGCGAACAACCTCAAACATGTCGTCGAGACCTAAAGATTCATCCGGTGTAACATCATCTACATTCGGAAGATAGCCGACGAACTGGGTTGCCTGGGCAAGTACATCCCGGTACGGATTAAGCTCTACGAACGGGCGAAGATTATCGACTGTCTTAAGCTCGGACAGTGCGGACTCCAGTTGTATCTCATAACGTGAGAGATACAAGTCTGTGACACGGTCAATATCATCCCGCGGACCGGAAATGTTGATAAATTTCATTTTAACAATCATTGGGTTCTACCTCCAACGTACGCTAACGTCTCGCCCGGTGTCAGTCCGTAACGGATGCATTCCAGAGCGGTAGTCAGCTTTTTGATTTCTTCTTCTTTTAAGAAGAGGTAAGTGTTGACAGCGGCGATGGAGTAAGGATTCCGTCTTCTGTCAATGGTGTACAGATGATGGAGACATTCTGAATACATCTGCTCCATGGTAAGCTGCTCAGTGGATTCATAGCGGCGGGCATAAGGAGTCTGATTGCAGAGTGTCTGCAGTTCTTCCAATGTCGTTGCCTCGACCATTCCTTTGATCAAGTCAGTAGACAGACGATAGTGGATCGGAAGAATCAGCTGATAAATGTCAGCAGGTTTCATATTAAAATATTTCTTGGCTCTGTAGATCCACTGCATATTGAGCAGATCAATCTGAGTGCCGCAGTCTCGCTGATATAATTCCTTATCTTCCTTTTTAAACACCTTTTTCCGTGCTTTCCAAAGGGTAGTAAAATAATAAAGATTCAATGCCAGATCGTAGTCATATAGGGTGACAGAAGGAGAATCCTTTAATTTCTTTAAAGGTTCATAATATTCTGTATCCTTTAATGTCTCGATCAGTTCATCGGTGGTGCGTGAGGTGATCAGTTTCTCGATCGATATCTGTGAATACCGGTCGAAGAAAGGACGCTTGTAATCAAGATCAAAAGGTTTCTGATAATGGTTGATCACAATCCTCAAACAATAATTGATCAGCTCAACTTCATAAGATTTCAGACGTAGCTTCATAAGCTTACGCTGTTTCTGTCCACAAAAGCGGTAAAGCTTTGCGTAGTCGCGGTAAAGTGAACGAGTCAGAATCTTCTCAATACTTCCTCTGTGAAGCTGTTCGGGGGCCAGTTCTTCTAAAATATCTGCGTAAGCAGTTTCTTTCTTCAGATATTCAACTACCTCGGGAACATTATGTAGAGAAGCAATTTCCTCAAACTGTGCCGGGGTAAGGAGTTTGGCTTCCATTGCCCGGGTTTTCGTTACAATACCACTGTATTCCAGTAGATTTCCCATAGGCTACACCTCAGTGATCCGTCGGAGAATCTCATGAGCATAATCAGAATGCTTTTCATCGTATTCCTTCTGCAGGGCATTAAGTTCATCCTGACTCTCCTGACTTTGCCCGGATAAGATCCGTGAGGTCTCCGCTTCCAGTTTGTCACGAATTTCTTGAATCTGCCGCTGCGTATCGGCTTCAAGCTCTTTGTCGAAATCCATCCGCTTTTTGTCAAATTTTTCATCTAATGCGGACTTTTCGACTTCTGCATGTTGCACGATTGCAGATGCGGCGGATTCAATCTCTGTCAATTTGTTTATAATAGAGTCCATAACCAGCCTCCTTTTTGTTAGAAATTCATAATATCTTTTATAATACACCTTTTGGAGAAAATTACAAGCAATCTGAAAAGATAATTTATGTTAAATATCCAAAGGTATTGGAGATAGAGACTGTGAGTCTGAGAATGTCATTAGTATTCTTCAAAATGGCTTTCTTGTGTGGACAGTAATTAGTTGTGAGATGAGAAAAATCATGTTATGATAAGACCTGAAATAATCCGCAGATATCAAAGAAGGTTTTACCTTATATATAGAAAGTACGCAGTAATGCTGTGGTGAAGAACAGGAGAAAAATAGCAGATGAGATTAAGAAATATACCAAGAGCAGATGGCGTGATCGATGCACATCGTGCTGTGATCAAGAAACCAGAGGAGCAGAGAGGACAGTGGGCTCAGGTCTTTGGAAATGAGAAACCAATTCAGATTGAAATCGGAATGGGAAAGGGCCAGTTTATTTTGAATATGGCTAAGGCTCACCCGGAGATCAATTTTATTGGAATTGAACGTTATTCCAGCGTACTGCTTCGTGCACTTGAAAAATATGATACAGAGGAATTTGAAAATCTTGAGAATATCCGTTTTATCTGCATGGATGCAAGAGAGATTGAAGCAGTGTTTGCACCGGCAGAGGTGGATAAGATCTTCTTGAACTTCTCAGATCCGTGGCCAAAGGCTAGACATGCGAAACGTAGATTAACATCAACAGAATTCCTTGCAAGATATGAGAAGGTTCTTGTGGAAAATGGAAGAGTAGAATTTAAGACAGATAATACTGAACTTTTCAACTTTTCTCTGGAGCAGGTGAAAGAAGCTGGATGGGAACTGCTTGCTTATACTTACGACCTACATCATCAGGAAGAGATGAATAAGGGGAATATTATGACAGAATATGAGCAGAAATTTTCAGAGAAGGGAAATCCAATCAATAAGCTGATCGCACAGAGAAAATAAGCATCATATATTATATAGAAAGAGCAGAATTCATAGGAGAACAGGATGAGACGGGGGAAATGTTGGAAAGCTGGGGTCCGTGAGTTGTGTTATTGTCATCAGAGACTGAATCGAAGGATTGTCTGCATTTGCAGATCCTTCGAGGAGGTGTATCGAATTTTAAATAGGGGATATTGCAACAAAGACACGGGAAAGAAGAAACGTTGCTGATATCGTCTGAATTGTATATGAAATTAATAATTTTGAAAAAAATGAAAAAATTTGAAAAAAGGGGTTGCATTCTGGCAACAACTGATATATAATACTATTTGTGTTGAGGAACACGAGACACAAAAACAAAAGAATGCGCGATTAGCTCAGTTGGTAGAGCACCTGACTCTTAATCAGGGTGTCCAGGGTTCGAACCCCTGATCGCGCACTACCAAATCACTGTTTTTAGAGGCTTAGAGCTCTGGGGACGGTGATTTTATTTTGCTTGAAAATAAGGGCTTTAAGGGGGATAAAACGGAAATCACTAGGGAAAGCAAGGGTGAAGTGCCTTTGTCGCAGATTCTGTCGCGAGCTCGTCGCGAGAAAATAAACAGTCCAAGTGTAGTAAGAGAAGTTTGCATAGAAGAGTAGTGGAATGTACGGTTTGGAAAGTACTTTTCACTGCTCTTTTTGCGTTTTATAAAAGTATATTATTTTTTTGATGTAGGAAAGGTGGTGATTGGGTATGTACATCAAAATTTATAACAAAAGTCAGTTGATTCTTTTAGAACAGATAAATCCGCTGTTAGGAAAGTATAGACTGCCTTTGGAGTTGTTGACAGAAGTAGAAAAGATATTGGCATGTGAAAAGATTGGTAAAAAAGGTTTCATAGCAATTCTACTGAATCCAGTAAAAGGAGATATACAGGAAATTCTGAATGTTCTTGATTACTATCCGCAGAGATTACAGCTTTGTAGTGATGTGGAGCAGATAGACATTTCTGATAACGGGTTGTGGATGACGAAGAGAAAACACTGGTATGAAGACTGTTTTAAAGTGAAAGGGGAGAAGAGTAAGGTGTTTGTCGTGTATTCATTAAAACTAAAAGTGTATTATGATGAATAAAAAAGCTGACAACTAAAAAGTCATCAGCATTTCTTTAATCTTCTGGCGGTATATATTCAATTAAATCAGTCAGGTCACATTCAAGGACATAGCAAAGTCGTAACAGGATATCTATATCCAAGCGTTGTACCTTGTTGTCACGATAGTTTCTTAACTGAGTTCTCTGCATTTCAGCACGGAAAGATAACTGATTACTTCCGGCAAACAGTGTGTCTGCATCAAAGATAACTATGTATCCATATTCCGATAAAATTCAGAAAAAGGCTCAGAAAGCTTTAAGAGAGTATGATGATACAGAAACTCCTGTATTTCAGTTTGAAGGAAACAAGGGAGAATTTATATTAATGACTCCTACAAAGTTATATATTGCGGTCGCATTTCCAGAGAATCAGACATTTGTAGCCAACGTTGCAGTAGATTTACAGCAGGTATCTCAGCTTGGTTTTGTGAGTACAGAAGAGGGATATCAGATTGTATGTAATGGTGTAGAATTATTCTCAGCAGATAATGTGTCTGAATTTGATAGAATTACAATTGAAGAGTATGTAAGAAGACTGGAAGAAAAAGACTTTGAGATTACAGAAACACAGATTGATGAAGTAATTAAAAAGAAAATCGGTGACAACATTCTTAAGATTATCAGACAGTATGTATTTGATGATGAATTGTTAATTTACTTTGCATGGGGCATGGACAATATCACAGCAAAAGACTTTGTTGTATGTACGAACAAGCAGATTTTGATGTTAGACAGAGAAATGCTCGGAGCAACTAAGAATGTAAAGCAGTTCTATTATGAAGATATTACATCAATGTCTACAGACCAGAAGACAAACAGTTTACTTGAGTTTGCATTAACGGCTGCATTTAAGCTTTGTAATATTACAATTTATGTATCAGGAGCACAGGAGAAGATACAGACGCTTTATACTTATGAGGCAGAAAGAGTTATCCGTGTATATCAGGAATATAGACGTAGTATTAAACAGGATGAGAAGAATGCAAGACAGGTAGTTGTTCAGCAGAGCGCACCTGCAGAAGATGATGTATTTACTAAGCTTGAGAAACTGAACAAGCTGAAAGAAGCAGGAATTCTTACAGAAGAGGAATTTAACGAAAAGAAAGCAGAATTGCTTGCACAGATGTAGGAGTTGAGAATGCTATGAAGAAAGCATTAAAGTACTTAATATCCGTAATCATTGCGATTATAGTAGCAGGATTCTTTATATATTTACTGATTCCAGCACTGACAGGACTTATGACACTTGTTGGAATTGTAGTCGTGATTGCAATTGTAATAGCGGTTGTTAAGAAGTATTACAAGTAGATAATTGTACAGGCTGATATTCAATATGGTGGATGTCAGTCTGTTTTATTAACGGAGGAAAAGTATGAAGCGAAAAGCATTGATAGCAGTGTTGTGTATGGTGATGGCAGTAAGCATTATGAATACGGGGTGCTCTGGTAATACAAGTAAAAAAGAGGAGAGGCATACGACAGAAACGAATAATAAAAGTAATAAGGATACAGAAGAGAAGAAAAGTGAAAAGGCTTCTGAGAAAACAGAGAAAGATACAAAGAAAAATGTAAAGTACGAATGCGGTATAACTAATCTTGATTCTGTAGAGTATGTGAAAGACCCGTCTGTTCCAGAAGTAGGAGAAGATGGGAATCCGATGAATGTGCCAACAGATATTTTAGGATATTACACGAACGGAAATGTTGGATATGATTTCAGAGAAATTGATGGAAATTTCCTTAAGGGAGATAAGATTGAATTTGGATATAGAACCAAAGATGTTTATGTAAATATTATGGATGTAACTACTAAGGGGGTTACGATTAATTTCTCCGATGATATGGATGAATCCAAAGATATTTTATTCACTAAGGACGGTTTTACTGTAGATAATACCAATGAAATAGAAATGAGTATGTTGGAGTGGACGGACTATTGTTATTATCTTATTCCAGCAAATAGAGGGTATAGTGAAGACCGTGTGGCAGATACTTTTAAAAAATATCAGTTAGGAGATTACATCAGAGCAGATTACCCAGAAACAGTATATAATCTGACTTATAATGAAGCAGAAACCGTTACGCAGTATGACGCAGACCTGTATGAAAGATATGATAATAAGTTGACAGAAAAAAGAGATAAAATTCAGTCAACCAATACTCAGCCACTTACAAACCGAAGAGACCATGACAATTATGTTAAATACATAAAATACATTCCAACGGACAAGTATTATATAAAAGGTGACCCTTCTAAGAAAGAGCCCCTTTTAATAATGAGAGTATCAACAGGAAAAGAAGCCAGTCATAAAATGGAGTGGAGTGCAGGTGATGTTAACGCAGGAAAAGAAGGCACATTTGACAGTACTTATGCAATCACGGAAGACGAAAGAGCTCAAGAAGAGGCTAATCAGTATTGGGCAAGTGGTGGTACTGATAATGATGAATATGTCAATGGAGAATATGATATAGGAATTAATCTCTATGGATTTGTAAACATGGGTGGAAAGTATATTACAGATGGTATGTATAATTCTATGATATATGTTGCAAGTCTTAATTATGATGTACCAGAACTTGTTGGTCTGACATGGGATAGTGATGAGGCATTAACAGAAAAGGAGGGAACTGTAACAGATAAACCATATGCAAACTATTTTAAATTAGATATGAGCGATATTGAAAACGGAAATATCACTGTAAACAGCAATTTTTACAGAGAGACAGTAATACATAAAAATGAGGACAAAACAGATGCTGTAAGTGATAGTATTTTTGATGGAACAAAAGAGAATAAAGCAACACTTCATGCAATAAGTGAGGATGAATTAAAAGCGATTGGAATAGATATGGATAATCTATCCGCATCAATTCCAGAATAATTGTAATAGAGGTTGTTAAGAAGTGTTTAATATAAGCCCAACGTTCACAGGAGCGTTGGGCTTTTTCTAGGAGGAAACGTATGCAGTATTATTTGCTGGGAATAGCAATCGGAATTGTATTGCTGAATGTACTATATATAAATATCACGGTGTGGGAGGTGCAGAAGTGAGCGAAAAGGAGTTAAAACAGGTACTTGCAGGTATAACGATAGTCACAACTATGCGATATATGGCAAGGTGGAAGAGAATTGTACAAGGAACTGACAAGTCGCAGAAGTGGCGACTTTGTATGTCTCTTAATCAGGGTGTCCAGGGTTCGAACCCCTGATCGCGCACTAACAATCACTGTTTTTACAGACATAGGAGCTGTGGGGACGGTGATTTTTTTATATATTAGGAAAGTCCTTTCCTAATATATAAAAAACGCTCCGCTTAGGATGCGCACTGCGGCGTACAAGGTAGATGTCGCAAGCGACCGCCGCAGGCGCAAGAATGTGCCGAGGCACATTCTTTGTTATGCCCACATTAAGAGGTCACAACAGAACTAACTCTGTTGTGACCATCCTGTCATTCCACGAAAAGACATCATGTTATTACGGAGAATGACTATTGTTTAATTCAGATCGGCTGTCATTTCTGCAACCATAGCCAGATTGTCGTTCGTACTCTGATCCATATCTATAACCTGAACATGAATCTGGTTTGTATCTGTCTGCTCAAACTGAAGCTGGATCTCATACATCCCATTTTCTGGATCTGTTGTTGTTCTGCCGAATTTTTCCAGCTTGTTTCCATTAGCATCTGTAAGAATCATCTGTACATTTTCATATTCTTCCGGTACTTCGAGATACAAATAAGTGGATGCCGGTGCTTTCACAATCTTACTTACTGTAAATCCATTGTTTGCTGTATTTACCTCATAAGTATTTAACAGGCTTGTGTCTGTATCTACCGTAAATTCAAGATTCCACTGACCTGTGATCAGATTTTCACCTTCTACATAAGTTGCCGGTTCAGGTTGATTCTCTACCTTTGCATACAACTCAGTGAATTTAATATCTACAGTGGACAGATCTTTAAATGTTTTGTCAGCCAACCATCCGGCACTGATATGCCCCAATCCGACAAAGCTTCCATCCTCTGCTTTTTTCAAGGACAATTCAGCTCCTGTCTCTTCCCCGTTTACATAAACCTGCTGGCTTTTTTCAGGCAATAAATAGTCTTTCTGATTTACCTGATCATTATCTGTTATTGCTGTTATAGTAAAATACATTTCATATCCATCACAATACGCATCTGATATTGTTACTGTCACGCCATTGCTTTCTGCTTCTGATCCCGGATTCTGCACACTTTCTGAATTGTCTGCAATTTTTCCATATGCTGTCTTATCCTTTTCACCGTATGGATTATTTTCCTTGTTTTTCTGCAGTTTTGCAAAGACATCTCCAATCACTGGAATATTTTTCGCCAGTACTGGATTTGCATAAAATACGCTTCCTGACACTGCAATCACTGCTACCGCTGCTGCGGCCGCTGTCCATGCTCTTTTCTTCTTCTGATTGCCATTGTTTAGTTTTTTCATCGTAACATTCCCCTGTCCGATTTCTCTATATGCATCCTGAATTTTCTGTTCTACAACATCTGGGATTTCCAGGTTTTTTTTCAATTCTTTTTTCATCTTTTCCTCAAATGACATCATCAAAACCTCCTTTTTGCTTGCATTTTCTATCAGCTGCATTCTAAAAGCATCCTCTATTCAAATTGGAATTCCGGGTGTTCTTTCAGGTATAGCTTTTTATATACTCCTCGGCCCCTGGAAAGTCTTGTCTTCACTGTGTTTTCATTCATCTGTAGTATTTGACTGATTTCCCGTATGCTCATCTCTTCTACATAATATAAAATCAATACAACCCGATATTGCTGTTCCATCTGGTCTAACAGCTCCAGAAAGTCTTCATTGATTGTTGCTGCTCCCGGAGGTGCTGCAATCTTTTCTTCTGCTTTCTTTCCTTTTGTATCTTCGCCCCATAATAGTCCTCAATTCCGACTACTTTCTTCTGTTCTCTAAGCATCTGATTACAATTATTGATTAATATTCTGAGCAGCCATGTCTTAAAATACTGTGCTTTTTCTAATTCTTTCAGCTTTTCATAGCAAGTAAGGATGCTTTGCTGAATTGCATCTGCTGCATCAAAATCGTTTTTTAAAATACCGACCGCTACTTTATACATGGCCTGCTTATTTTCTTCTATCAATTCCACGAACGCCTGATCATCTCCCCTTTGCGCCCGCTTTACAAGAGATTTCATTTATACGCCACCTTCTTTCAATTGTTTTCAAGCTTCATCTCAACCGATTGATACTTATTAGATGAATTTATGGCATAAAAAGTTTCAAAAATGGTACAATCTATAGATAAAGAAAGAGTGATGGGAACAATAAAGCACGAAAAATCTGTTGTAGATTTTTTTACAGGTGCTGGAACCGGAACTATTGTATCTTGCTTATTTTCACCGAATTCATCGGTAAGAACTACGGTTATTATTGTTGGAATTATAATGGTATGTATTGGATGGTATAAAAAATCAAAGAGTGACAAAAAGGTATTTCAATATATTAAAGAACATGATTAAATGAATTTTAGGCAGGAACTGCCAGTCGTTGAAGGAATCCTCGTCATTGACGGGGATTCCTTCATGGAAAGAGAAAGCTTGTTACTTATAATTTTGCAGGATTTACATGAACCATGATATGTTTTACTTTAGGAAAAGTCTTTTCGATATCGTTATGCACTTTTTCGGCCACATCATGTGCATTCTGAAGTGTGATGGAGCCATCTAGAGCAATTTCAACATCAACATAGATTTTATTTCCAAAAATTCGAGTTCGAAGTACGTCAATCTTATGAACATTTGGATTGCGCATTACGCAGTTGCGAAGTTGAGTCTCCATTTCTTCGTCACAGGAGTGGTCAACCATTTTGTCGATTGCATCTTTGAAAATATCGGAAGCAGCCTTTACGATAAATACAAAAATCACTAAGCTGGCAATGGAGTCCATGATTGGAAATCCAAGTCTTGAACCGGCGATTCCGACCAATGCGCCGATGGAAGAAAATGCATCGGAACGATGGTGCCAGGCATCTGCCATTAGTGCACTGGAATCGATTCTCTTGGCATGATATCTGGTGTACCAGTACATTGCCTCTTTACTTGCAATTGAAATTATGGCGGCAATCAGTGCTAAGATACCTGGTGTTTGTATGTTGTCAGAATTTCCCTGCAATATCGTTTTGAATGCTTCGATTCCGATTCCAAGGCCTGTGATAAGAAGAACGATTGCAAGGACAATTGCAGCTACACACTCTAGGCGTTCATGTCCATAGGGATGTTCTTTGTCCGGTTTTTTTGATGCGAGTCTGATTCCGATAATAACTATAAATGTACTGAATACATCTGATGCGGAATGAATAGCATCGCTGATCATCGCATTGGAATGCGCAACAATTCCGGCAAAAAGTTTGAGCAGAGATAGTGCGATGTTTCCGATAATCGTAATAGTAGAGACTTTGTTGGCTACTTTTTGGAAATCTTCTTCATTTGCGACAGGATTTCCGGTTTTCATTGTGCTGTTTTCCATATGTGTTACCTCCAATTTAATAAAACAATTAAAAGATAGCTCTATGGCACTAAATATATGTGGGAAAATAAAAGAATTGTTTTAAAATAAAAACACCCACGAATCAGTATTAGCAACTACTGTCCCGCGGATGAAAGATTCCACTGTCGCATCTGCGACCCGACTCCATGATATGATATCACGGTCTGCTCAGTTTGTACTGTAGATTTATATGCAGTGCAAAGAGTTATAGTAGATATAGCATAAAAAAGTTGAGTTTGTCAAGAAAAACCAATCGGTTTTTGATTACAAATCTTAGGAAGAGATAAGGTCGCGCAACGAAATAAGTTGCTTGCGGTCTTCTTTTTTGAGTGATAAGATAAAAAGTACTTGTAAGATGAAGAGAGTGAGGTAGAAAATTATGTATTATGTACCAGATGGCACAAAAGAGTGCGGATATTATGAATGTAAAAAATGTGGAAGTCGATTTTTATCACTGCAGACAATGAATACAATTCCTTGTCCGGATTGTGGGATGGATATTGACTATGAAATTGGACCGGATGAAACTTTGGAAGCAGCGGAGGATACAGCTGTGTTGGTGGAGAAGATTACAGGAGAAGAGGAAGTTGAGAAGATGGATTCACTTCTGAGTCTGGCAATTACCGGTGGAGATTATAATTGGATTTAAATGATATACGAAGATAAAAAAGAGATTTTTCCTGTTATAGTGGAAAAATCTCTTTCCATTCTCCGGGAGAAAGTGTCTCATCGAGAATAATATCTTCTATAGAAATGCGTTTCAATTCAATTACGCAGCAGTGAACCGCTTTCATCATGCGGCGAATCTGACGCTTACGCCCTTCACTGATTGTGATCTCTCCGTAAGTGACCGGATGAGTTGGGAGGTTATTACATACGGCATTTTGTACTTCTGGATGCAAAGTATCTATTATATTAGAAAGAATATCCTGACGAAATACTTTTAGTTTCGCAGGAGAAGTAAGAACAGGGGATCCTTTTAAGAGGATTCCTTTTTCTAATTGTTGGCACCGATCCTCGGTTAAATCACCGAGAACTGTAAAATGATAGGTTTTCTCTTTATGATAAGAAGGGTGCGTAAGTTTCTGGTTGAAAACTCCGTCATCTGTAATGAGGAGGAGTCCTGTGGTTTCTCGGTCTAATCGCCCAACCGGATTTAAATTATCATTGTTTAACTCTGAAAAATAGTCCATAACGGTTGGGTAAAGGCTATCACGGCGGGCAGTGACGCAGCCAAAAGGTTTGTTGAACATATAATAATGAAACATATTGTGTCTCCTGTGCCTTTATAAGTGAAATAAATAGATGAGATTGATTATACAGAAAAATAATGGATTTCACAAGGTGTGCCGCTTATACCTGCCATTGGCTGTGGAAAAGGCGGTTTAGCCTTTCTGTTTGCATGAATTGTCAGAATAGTCTGAATTGCATGAAATATATAAAAAACATTGACAATTAAAAACAGCTGTGAT
>OHUD01000483.1_pt1 | contig 18735 bp, 18 predicted proteins | sample 1579021 | NCBI WGS metagenome assembly OHUD01 (sample SAMEA3879597, study PRJEB24766) | human gut metagenome | biome: human-associated habitat; feature: feces | place: USA | collected 1985/1987
ATTAAAAATTCATTTTTTCTATCTCTACAAAATTAGAGATTATATTTATAAAATCAAAATTTTTAGTGCAAAAATATTAAAATTCTTGCACTAAAATTTTGAAATCTTATTAGCCATAAATAGCACCATTAACTAACACTAACCCAGTATTAATATAAGTTATACAATAACACTTATATCTACCTCCAGTTAAATCGTCTAAACCCTTCATTTTTACGTAGTTACTTCCAAATGTTACTGTTGTTATAGTAGGAACTACAATAACTGCATCAGGATTACTTCTTGTTACATATACAGTACTTACTGAATATGATGAAGAAGAGCCATAGAATATACCCGCCTTACCTGGAGTATTTACACTAGCCAAAGACTTTGAAAAAATACTATCTAAATTAATAGTGGATGTTGATGACCCAGTATAGTTTGTAGTTGAACCTCCTGCTGTAATGTTTAATGCATGTGGATTAGGTAGAGCAGTAGGAATTTCTGGTATATCTATACTTTTCCACCTAATAGAGCCAGCTGTACTGCCAGCCATTAATACCTTTCCATTATTAGTTGTTCCAGTTGCAGGAACATGTAAATATCCATCTTCCATATTATGATAAATACCTACATTACGATCTGTTATTCCTACACTTATACAATTATCTCCTCCAACTATATTTAAATTATTATCACTTGCACTGACAAGATAATTGTCTCCAGTCTCATCATTTACATAGAAATTATTAATAGCATCTGTAATACCATATCCTGCTAATGTAGTTGGCTTATCTGTAATGCTTGACCAAGATTGTGCAGGTACAGAAGTTAAATATCCCTGACTTGTAACCCAACTTTGAGTTGCATATCCACTTAAAGAAGGAATCTCACTTTTTAATGCAAGATTAGAAAGAGTTTGCCCTGAATTTTTAACAGATTTGGTACCTGCTCCAACTATAATATAATCTGTAGCAAGGTCTCCACTAGCCATTACATCTCCACCACCTGCAGAAGCTATTTTGTCATCTACTTCCTCCTTAGTGTAAACTTCATTAGTAGTATAATAGTTTCCTAAAGTTACATTTAAGTCAGCTGTTTTAACATAGCTACTTAGAGTATTGGTAATAACTTTATTTTGAACAGGATTTTCTGAGGTTGCACTTAAAGCAGAATCTATAACAATTCCTTCTGGAATATTGAAGTTTAAATCAGATTCATCTACTTTATCCTTAGAAGCTAAAGCTCCAAGAGTTGGAAAATCAGTTATCTGATTTACAGTATGTGTATGAGCAGAAGGAGTAAAAGTTGAAGGCTTATTAGCTATCTTATTCCACTCAGGTTCAAATTGGTTTACAAATTCTTTTGTAGCAAGATTAGTTAATAAGATTCCAGAATCTTTAATAGTTTTCCCAGCTCCACTTGAAGTAATTACTCTATCAGAAGTTGTAAAAGGTGCTTCTGCAATAACATCTCCAAATCCTGAATCAAATAATTTTTCATCAATTTCTGCCTTACTATAAACACTAGTACCTTTTGTAGCAATGACTTTATGTTTATTAATAGCATCCACTTCTATAGAAGTAATAACATTTCCAACTCCAGTCATTCCAGTTTCTACATTAGGAATTGTTGGAATATTGCTCTCAATATCATTTTTAATGTTATCAACCTCAGTTTTAGTGTATACTTCAGATTTTGAATATACCTGCTCTTTAGTATAGTAATTAGATAAATCTACTTCAGTATTTCCAATCTTTTCCCAAGTATTTTCAACATAAATGTATTCGTCATGAACATCAGGATTTTTCCCTACCCTCTTAACTAAATAAATAACATTTACTTCTCCAGTTGAAGGAAGCTCAGTAACAACTTCAATTCTCAGATTAGCTAAGTTGCCAATCATTGTTTTAAGTATATTACCTTGATTTGCGGAAAGAGCTTTATCTGTAGCTGTAGAATCTAAATTATCAATGATAGATTCTTTAATAGCATTAGGAATATTAACTGTTCTTATTTGAGAAATCTCATTAGTTAAATTAGTATTAACTTCAGAGATCTTATTAAAAAGCTCTTGATTTGATTCCTCAGATGATTGTTCTACCTTTTTAATTGCAGAATATACACCTCCAGAAGTAATTAAATTATCACTTCCTTCTGTGGGAGTATTTTCAATCGAACTGATAATTACAGGGATTCGTGATAATACTGTATTAAACTCCTCCTCTGATCCTGTATATCCAGCTAACTTAGCAGTTTCATATGCAGAACGTCCTTCTGTAGAATATAGAGGTTCCCACTTCTGTGTCTCCTCATTAAAATATTTTTTTGAATATGTTGTCATGTCTATAATATTTTAAGCATTAAGCATATACTGCACCGTTAACGGCAACCTTATCATCTCCTATATAACTCAAATAATAGATATAATAAGTTCCAGTTAAATTTTCAAGACCCTTCATCTTAATTGCATTAGAAGCAGTAAAAGATATTTTTTTAGTACTTATAATGACAGCATCAGGGTTACTCTCAGAGAAACCATCTAAACTAGCAACTGTTCTAGCTACCGTACTACTGTACCTATGTCCAGCTTCTATTACAGTTAATGACGCAGTTCCAATAAAAGCACCTATTTTTAAAGGTTGTAGTACAGTTATTGAAACTGCAGATGAGCCTGTGTATGTTGTACCATTAATTTTTAATGCACGTGGATTAGGTAGAGCAGTAGGAATTTCTGGTATATCACTAGTATTAGCAGGAGTATATCCTAAAGCAGAAGTTACATTAGCTTTACTTAGTGAAATTGTTCCAGAAGATAGTGTAATATTACTTCCAACTTTAATACCTCCAAGTACTGAACTTGTAGCTGTAGGAAGAGTATATGTGGTAGGGATTGGTGCAAGCGTTCCATTTCCTAGGACCATCTGGGATGCAGTTCCACCAGCAGTTATGAACGATTTAGCTTGCACTGATACATGATTTGCTGAATCAGTTTTACCTGTACCAGATAAGAAAATGAATTTAGTTACTGGAGTATCTATAGCACTAGAGATATCACTAGCTCTACAATTTATTAATATTACTCCATTAGTTTTACACCCTTTATGAACAATATTCCATTCATTATTATAAGTGATATTATTACTCTTGATTCACGGTTGAGTAGCTAAGTTATCATTATTCCACTTTAAGTTATCATTCCCTATAGTACCTAATTTTCCGTACGAGGTCCCTTGTTGCATAAATTCTATAAACTGATATTTATTATCCCCATCAGTATTATCTAGTATTAATTTTGAATCAAATGATGATCTGAGTTTAAGCGTTCCAGTAACAGTCCCTCCAGATAATGGTAAATAATTATTTAATTGGGATGTATTAACTTTATTATCTAATGCGAACTCTAGTTTTCCTAGAGCAGTATTTAAACTATCACTTGTTACAATAGCACTTGTTGTAGTAGGTTTACTATATCCTGTTAATGTATTAATATTACTAGATGGATGATTATGTTGAGATGGAGGATAAACAGAAGGTTTTCCTGTAATACTTTTTCAAGTTTGTGCTGGAACTGAAGTTAAATATCCTGCATCATTAGTAAACTGACTTACTTTCGTAGGAGCATTAGTTACTCCAGACCAAGGCACACTTGTAGCAGCTCCTGCTGTATAAACAGAATAACCAGCTTCATTATCTAATTTTGTTGAATTAATAACAAAATACATTACTCCTGTATCATTTTGTTTAACAGTATCTCCTTCTTGTACGTCTGCTGTGGTTAATGCAAACCTTGCTGTTTGATTAGCCACAATAACAAGTCTTTCTAAGGCGCCTTTAGGGAGTCTTTCAATATTAATTGTTCCAGAAGTGATTTTTGAAGCATCTAGTCCATTAGCTGTTTTTATACCTATAATATGCCCCTTTTCATCTTTAGTGATAGAGTTTATGATAGTTCCAGCTGTAATAGTTCCTCCTTCAGGAGTATAGTGATTAGCAGCACTAGTAACTTTACTGTCTGGAGTAATTATATTACCTTCTCCTAGGAGTGATTGATTATTAATTGTTTTAATTGATTCTCCACTAACAAGTTTATCTTGTTTAGATTGATCAGATGGATGTATATGATCTTCCTTAGCGTATCTATCTGAGTTTCCTATTGCTGCAGAGCCATTTGATAATGGTAATGAATTTGCACCAAGTGGAATAGAAGAAGCTTTAGCAAGGATTTTAGTAGTTCCTTCACCAAATAACTTACTTTCTGGATTATATAATAACTCCTGAATTGTTTCTTCAAATTGTAAACTTCATGAATTATTGTTAATAGACATTAATATACTAAAAACATCGTCACTTAGAGTAATAGCATCTCCTAATTTTCCTGTCTTAAACGCTACTTCTGCATAACTAGTATCAGATGTTAGTTTACTAATATCTCAAGTATTACTTGATTTATAAAAGTTACCATGAGTGTATATTTCTGAAGTTTCTTTTATAAATGTTGTATAATTATATAGGTCGTCTGCATGATCTACTAAATAATTATCAAATGCAGCCCTAGTTTTAAAATGTATAAATTTGTTTTTGATTGCCATAATAAACTAGTCTTTAAAATAAAAATAGGGAGGAAGTTTTAATGCTTCCTCCCTTATATAATTAGGCAAAATCAGCCCATTCTATTAAAGAATCAGCATAAGCTTTCGCATCAGTAAGAGCTTTGTTAGCTGATCCAGCGGCATCAAATGCAGTAGCGGCCATATATGCAGCTGAACTTAAACCTTTAACAGCTACATCTGTTCCATCAACTGCAATAGTTCCATTGGCTGAACCAGTAGCGATATTCTGAACTGCAGAATCAGCTTTTGCTCCTTGAGCAGCAGTTGCAAATGTATTAGACTCAACAAATGCAGCAGACTTAAGTCCAACAACAGCACCTTGTAGTTCGTTGTTATTCATAGTTAAATTAACTGCTCCATTTGTAGAAGCTGTAGCTTTTAGTGTAATAGCACCAGTTTTGTCACCAAATGATTGTACTCCACTATCAGCCGCAGTAGTAACTCTTTCATCAAGTGCATCGATTGCATCCTGTATACTTTCATCTTTATATGTGCCTTTACCTCCAACAAGAATATCACCACCTGTAAGTACTACATTAGCGGTAAGAGGTTTAGTGTTTACAGTTCTAGAAGTCGGAACTTTTGCATCAAGTGCACCTTGAAGACCTGTTACTTTAGAAATAGCTAAAGTAGGAATGTCAGCCGCAACTAGAGCTCTACGAGAAACTGTAATAATACCATCAGTTTCAGAAACTGCAGAAACTACTTGTCCATCAACTGCTGTATCAGCTTTATCTAGAGTTCCAATTTTTGTCTCAATTTCACTTGTAACAGCTGCTTTAGTTGCATAAGTAGACACTATATCAGAAGATTTAGCATAAGGACTCAAATCTACTACACCAGCAAGAGCATCCCAAGCTTCGCCATCATAAGCATAATTAGTACCAGCGGGTACATTACCATATGCATCAGTAACATTCCATACATCACCTTTTACTGCATCTTCTGGCAATTCTGCATATGTACAACTGCCCATATAACGGAAAGTAGAAGCTACTTTTGCATTAATTGCATTATCTACTTCAATCTTTGTATAAGTAGTAGCCTGAGGAGCTGCAGCTTTTGCAATACCTTTAACAGTTTGTAATTCGGAATTAGAAGCTTTAGCTGCTAAATCACTAGTAAGATTTTCCACTTTTGATTGAGCAATAGTACCAACTGCGAATGTAACCTCATTATCAGTTCCTGATTGCGTAATAGTAGTACCATCTGCCTTATAGAGAATTGCTTCAGGGATTTTTGCAATTTTCTCATCAGTATACAAATTAGCCGAACTAATTGCAGTTGCTTTTGCTTCATCTGTATATTTCTTTAAACCATAATAACTCTGTACAGTCGAAGCATCACTAGATACGCCAATATTTAGTTTCTTAGCTAACGCAGTAGTTACTGATGATGCAGACGCTACATCTGATAGATTTAATGTTATATCTTCTCCACTTTCGTTTACGATGGTTAAAGTTTTAGTACTTTCATCTCAGCTTGCAGACTTAACACCATCTCCAAATTTATCAACTGCAGTAGTACTTGTAGCTACTTTAATCATTCCAGTTGATGTTTCAAAATAAATTCTACCAACTATAAGACCTGAAGCAGGGACTATAGCAATTTTTTGAAAACTTAAACTTGTTGTCATTTATTTATAAAATATTTTTTGGTTAACCCCCCCCCCAGCTTACAATGAGGGAAGAAAATTAATTACTCGGCTTCCACCCAACACATATCAAGTTTGCCACCTACAACTTGAATTGAAGAACCAGTAGAAACTAAGCTTGCAACATTAACTACTAAACCACGTGACGTACCAGTTCTTGTAATTGTAATCGTTTCGTCTGGACTAGTTAAAGAAGTAATACCGCCAGTTACAGCAGTTTGAATACTGTCGCTCAACGCTTGCATACCTGCAACAATAGTCTGATCTGCTCCAATTTCAACACCACCTGTAATTGCAGTGCCAACCTTTACTGTAGTACCTTTAACTCCACTCAAGTCGACCTTGAGTCCGTTTGCAGATTTAGAAAGAGCAGCATCCGAGGCTGGATCAATCTTTACATCAATGGTATTCTCAGTAATTGAAATAGCATCCCCAAAATCTAATGTTGCAGTTGTATCGTCTGTATATGTAATTATAATTCCGTTAGCAGTCGAATTTAGCTGCACGTCAGAAACTTTCTTATCAGAATCTCCGCCATAGGTGATATTATTCATGATAATTTTATGCGTATCTGTTGTAAAGAAAATTCCATCAGTATGTGTTGTCGGATTATAAGCGGCACTAAGACCTCTATAAAATTTTACAACCTTGTTTGCCATTGCTTAAAATTTAATTAATAACATCATTTCACACCATAAGCCCTTCTAAATCCTGTTTTATAGTATCTACCTCAGCTTTTGTATAATAATTAGATAAATCTACAGTTATAGTTCCACTTCCTCATTTTTCCCAGAACATAGTATCCTCTCTTTTAACAACTATATACTCTTCATACAAGTCATTAACTCCAGTCTGAGAAGCAGGTACTAGCCAAATGATATTTTGCTTTTCTTTTGTAGGTTCCCCAAGAGCTTCAAGATTATCAACAATTTCAATTGAGAATCTAGTTAAATTAGCAAAAGCTTCGGCAAATTTAGATTGATCTAAAGCAGTTCCTCCAGCTTCTTTATATGCATGATATACAGCATTTAAATGATCGAAATCAGCTTTATTTTTGGTATCAACCCAAATCATTTGTTCAGCATTCTTGTAGGCTTCTTGAATGTCTGCATCATCTGAATGAGAATTTCTAAAAGTGACAGGATCTTCTGGACCAACATGCACAGCATGTTCTCCAGTAAATCCTCTAGGTATATAAAAATCCCAAATAGGATCTTTAATTGTACCTACATTTTCAATTTTAGGATCTTCCCCTGGTTGTAGCATTTCTACCTTACCAGCAGTAAGAGTAGCGGCTGCTTTGCCTTTAGTAATTATAGTTGATGGGATTCAGCGATCATATATGATATTTCCGTTCTCATCTTTAATTGGATTTCCATTTTCATCTGGTGTTCATGTATAATGCCCAGATGAAAGCGTTACCTTAAGATGAGCATCATCGGTAATATCTACATCATCAATACTGACTCCTCGTAGATAGTCCATATAACAAAGAACTGTCCATTGACTAGGTAGTTCTCCATCATACCCTCATTTAATTGTATCATCTGTAAAATCTCGATACAATTTTAATTGTTTACCTTTAGGGCCTTGTTCTCCAGTGTCACCTTTGTCACCTTTATCACCTTTAATGCCCTGAACTCCTTGTTGACCTCTAGGAATAGTAAATCTGAAAGCCGCTTCAGAAGCGGTTCCGACATTTACGATAGAAGCTTGAGAACCAGGATCTCCAGTAATAACAGAATCTACTCTGATAGTTGCTGCAGTCCCAGCAGGACCTCTATCACCTCGATCTCCCTTATCACCTTTATCACCTTTATTTCCTTTTTCTCCTTGAATTCCCTGAACTCCTCTATCACCTTTTTCTCCCTTGTCACCTTTCTCTCCCTGATCTCCTTTAAGTCCACGGATACCTTGGTCTCCTTTGTCACCCTTGTCACCCTTGTCGCCTTTACTTCCTGTATCGCCTTTATCACCTTTTTCTCCCTTCTCGCCTTTTACATACATAGGAGAAATGATTTCAGAAGGGTTTTCTTCTAAAACCCAGGTAATAAATCCAGTAGACTCATTGTACTCAGGTACGTACACCTGGCCATTTTCACCAGTTGCACCCGTAGCACCTGAAAATACAAATTCCCAAAAGGGTGAGTCTACACCAGTTGGCTTAGTAGAATCCTTAGGATCGTTATAAAGTAATTTTGGCTCAGATAGACTACTTGATAAGTGACTTTTATGACAAGCTAATAAAGTTCCTCTATAAGCTACAAAATCTTGAATATAACCATCATTATAATAGTTAATTCCTGGTGCCCATCCTTAGGCAAAGTTAAAAGATTTTCCTTTATAGAAGTCCCTTGAATTAGATACTCCATAGTATTCTCTTGAATTCTGAAGGTCAATATCTGGTTGTATATTAATTTTTTTCATATTTTATTATACTGTAGCAGTTTTTTGAGTTATGGAAGTACTTTCTTTATTAGCATCCAGTTGGTATAAGCTAGGATTAAGAATACAATAAGCATCCTTCATATGATACAAAATCAATGATATTTTCATCATTGAAATATCGTGTATTAAGATCTCATGTGGACATCTTAAAAGATGTTCCAGTATAAAAATCACGAGAGCTTCTTAATTTATAGTATTCATCTGAAAGCGCTTTCTCCATAAAAGGATCTATGTTATACTTCTTCATAGTATTGCATTATTTTAATTATTTCATCACTAGAAGGGTTCCCATTCTCAATATAGTCAATAGCATTAACTAATTCATTCATTGCTGATAATGTTCTAGCATTAAACTCATAGCCAATATTTAGATTTAATAATTCATTTGAGAATAACCTATATAGTGTATTATATAGAATTTCCACAGCCGCAATCGTTATTAGAATTATTTAATAAATCTCCACATAATGAATCGCAAGAAGACATATTATCTAACACTCTCTGAGCTTCAGTAAGGTTTCCTATATCCTTTAAATAGTCAAAAACGTACATTGCACTTAAAAGAAAGTCCCTTCTATTTCTCAGAGTATTGTCTGTGTCGCATTTATCATAACTGCAATGTTTGCAGTTAATAAGTAATAATTGCCGCTGTAAATATACTAAACATTTTTGCAATTTACAAACACTGAATACCTTTTTTACAGGGCAATAAAAAGTTTGTGATGCGCTATTATTTTGGACAATTTTATACGCATCTATATAATTGTCAAGTACAGTACTATTTTTTATCACTTCCTCGTAGGAATGCTCATCATCATCTTCGAGATTGCATTTATACAAGGTCTTTCCATCAAAAAATAACTCATCGCTAAGATTATTATAAGTATCATCTCCAACTTTAAACCTTTCTAAAATAGGAATGACTAATTTATAATAACAATACGTGCCATCTTTGTCAAGAATAAATTCTGAAGAAAATCTTGAAAGTAATTGACCTCTCTTGACTACTTCTCTTCTCACCCTGATTGTCCTATCAATGGGAACTCCAGTTTCATTATAACTTAGGAAGTCTAACATGATAAAGTTTATCATGTCATCTCCTAAGCTATAATAATCACTGTTATCAATTGCAATTAACTTACAATCAGGTCTGACAATCGTCTGAATAATTAAGCGTTTATCCATTATTCAACTTGTTTTATTTTATCATTATAAGGATTATTGTCGAACATTTGTGCAACTTGAGCTTGCAATTGTTGTTTTTTAACCTCAATAGATTGATCCTGAAAATCTTTATCATTCTTAATCTTCTCATGGTCAAGGGCAACTCTCTGTTGTTCAATTTCAATCTTAGCTTGTTCCATTTGACTAGCTTGATTTTGTAATTGAGATAACTGAGACTGCAGTTCTTTATTTTGTTTCAATAGCTCTTGTGCTTGTTGTTCTGTTTGTTGTAACTGCTGTTGAAGTTGCTGAACAATAGATTCTTCTTCTTTCTTCATCTTCATTGACTGCTCAACATAACGTTTAAGTTCAGTCATATTTTTGGCAGCTACAATATTAACAATCATTTCAGGGTCAGAATAACCAGCTTTAACTAATTCTGTACTTAATGCTTTTATAGTTTCTCTGTCCTTAAATGTTGCTGTACTATCCTCAATATGAACATCAAAATCTGTTACTGTATAATGCTCAGGAAGTGCTGAAAATATTTGAGAATATCTATCTCCCAAAATAATAACTCCCTGTAGGCCATTTGGATATACTAATTTAGCAAGATTCAGTAAATCATAGTTTACTTCTTTATAGACAGTATCCATGCAGTCAAAATATTGTTTAGTAAGAAGTCCTGAAGTAGTAACTCCCAACTTAACATTACTAACAGCATCACGTTGTTCATATTGTGCAAGCATTTCTGGAAGTACTCCTGTAATGGAGGAAGCTTGCTGTTCAATAGATTGAATGGCTAATTGTATAGCTTGGATACTTTGTACTTTGACAGTATCATCAAATCCATTGAATATTGTATTTAATGGTTGTCCTTCTTGAGATGAATCAAGAATTCCAACACCAATTTTCTTATAGGCCAACCATTTTTGAACTCTCTCTGGCATATCTACACCAAGAACAGTTGGCAGATTAGCTAAATCTAACCAGTCTCCTACTGTACCAGAAGATGCAATTAAGTTATCTCTATAAAAAAGTAACAGGTCATATTTATCTTGAAGATTCATGGTGTTTAGTACTAAACTAAAAGGATCACCATTATGATCTAAGAAAAACATTCCATTTACAGATAATCTACATTTACTTGGATAATCGGTAGATCTTATTACATTTTCTACCTCTCCTCTAGTAATATAGATTTCGTTTCCAATTTTAACTCCTTCATGTCTTGTTAAATATCCTGTCTTTTCATCAACCTCAAGCCATTCTACTTCATAAACAGTAATTAAATGAGGATTATAATTTGATAAGAGGGCTTCATCACCTGGTATTGCAGGATAAGCTTCCAATCCTCCTAAAATACCTGGAGTTAAATCAGGTCTAGGTAATCCATCAGGAGGAATAGCAGAAGTTCTTACCAAATAGGTTGTAGTTCTAACATCCCCCATTTTTGGAGCCTCTTTTAGTTTAGCAACCGCCTCAGTAGTTAATTCACTACGATATTCATTCAAAATCATTTCTCTTGTCATCATCTTACGAATAACTACTCGTCTAGAATCTGCAAGATAAGGAGAATTTGGATTTCTTTCTATAAATGTATTTAAAGTATTTAAAGCTTCAAAATTAATATTTTCTCCACTTTCAGTAGGTCTTGTTCTGTAATAACAAGTTCCACTAATAAGCAGATCTGTAAATAAGAGTCTCATCTTATTTTTCATATCAATATTCCTTGATTGCTTTAAATAGCGCAATATATTTTGAGCAGCTATTTCATAGTCTGAAATAAATGTTCTATCTAAATTATCCTGAATAGTTTTTAGTTCCTTTTCTATAAAAGGATCATTAACAACCTCTTTATTGTCTAATAATATAGAAATTATATTATTTTGTAAATATTGATGTAACTTTTCATATAATGCCTGATCAATCTTTAATTGTTTTTCTCGCATTATATTTGTTACTGTTAACGAGTCCTTACAGGAAATTTTTAAATCTGGTTCTAACTCAAGATACTTTCCAACTAAAACATCAATATGTTTTTTAATTAGTGGAGTGAAATTTACTGCTGTTGGAGTACCTACTCCATAATTAAATTCAAGACTTTTAAATTGATCAGCATCTCGATGACAATGATAGTACTGATAGGCCTTTCTTAACCTAACTTTTTCATATACTAATTCATTAATAGCATCATCTATTAATTGGATTTCTGTCTTGTTCATTCTAGTACAATATAATAAGTATCATCGTTACCAGTATCTACCATCATTCCTTTGTAATACTTAGCACGATCGATTTGTCGTTGTCTTAAATCTCTTAGTAAGTAATCAAGAAAACCATCTTCACTTCCTTGATAAGAAAAATACATTGGAGCTTCATGTTGATTTAAATCCAGCTTTAAAGTATAAGAATCCTCATCATGCAATATATCTAAATTACCAATATATTCAGAGCATAAAGCTTCCCTTATCACATTTCGTATTTTATCTTCTAAATTATTCATCACCAATAACTCCAAATTGTTTATAACCTTTTGAGTTAATAAATCATCCAAAATCTTTCCATTCTTTTTCTACACTATGTGCAGGCTTTGGATTAAAGCCCATTAGTTCCTCATCAGCAATTTCTGCCATACCCATAGCTGCAACAATATCATATTTTCTCTTATTTTCATAAGAATAGTTTAATAGTTGTTCCAGAATCATATCAGAATCTATTGTATAACAATAATCGTTTACATAAGTATTAATAAGTTCCAATCCATGCTTGATAATAGTTTCTGTAGCAGGGACTCCAATCATTTGTGAATTACCTCTCTTAATATCACTTAGACTAGATTTTGGACGCTTCATAAAAAGATTATCTTTTTTCTTACTTTTGAAATAGGTCAATATACTGATTTTAGTGTGCTCAAGTAATGCTTTACAATTATATCAAGCTAATAACTTCATTGCATTATCATACGCAAATCTAATATCTCTTGGCCTTTCTTTATACACAGCTACATATTTCGGTTCTTTTAAACCATAAGCTCTACGTTTTATTACAATACAAAAGTCTGATACATCTTTTTGAGTTGCAGAGTCTTCTGTACCTTGGTCAATAGAGTCAATGCCAGCTACATATAAATTTTTATAAGGATCTTTATCATCAAGCATTGGTTCTTCATAAATAAGAATATTACTATCCACTTTATCATAGACCTTTACTTTATTTAAAGTTTCATCCCCTTCACTCTTATCCCAAAGAAGTGCTACACGTCTGGGTTTAACTCCCATTTTATGTATTCTAATTTGAGTAATTCTATCTGAAATAGCAATAGCATCAAAGATATTATCACCCTGCCTTAATAAAGCTTCTGCTGGGGTAAAACAATACTCTGAACAATATTCAAGAAGGCTCTTTCCACTTTTAGCAGCTCTTTGCTCTTCATAATATTTCTTTGCTTTTTCTATATTTGTAACTCCTCTATGATCTGTATACTCAGATCCCAACATAAATGTATAGGCAGGAATAAAAAATCCTGTATATTGAACAGTTCCATCTGAGGAGTAGAAGTTCTTATAAGGTAAGACATTATTAGCTTTAGGATCACTAAATATCTCAGATAATCCTGTTAATGAAGGGCCTTGGTCACCACCAGTTCCCCAACCAATCTTAATGCCTCTACGTACACCACCAATTTCAACAAGGGCAGTTCCCTGTGTTCAAGATGTTCTAGATACTGGATTAGAACCAAACTCTTCAAACATCAGTCTATCACAACGAGCACCACGAACCTTACGAGGATTATCTGCAGGAATGCCCTCAATCTCAGCCATACGACCAGATTCAACACCCTCTTTATCAAGCTTTGATGCACGCTTTTGTTTAATATTATCAATTTTCTGACGTACACGCTTCATACCTCCGTCAGTGTTGTTGCTTAACCAGTTTAACTGATACCAACATTTAGTAAGTACATCATCCACATAACTCTCTAAAGATGCTGTATATACTGTTCTAAAGTTTCTTGTGGTAATAAAGGGCCGTACTCCCAAACATGCTCCAATTTCTGAGAAGCCAACTGCACGAGCTTTAAGAGCAACTACGTCCTTTTTTAAATACTCACAAAGTTCTACATAATGAAAGAATTCGTATTGTTTAGATGTAAAGAAGGGGAAAGACTCTTCTGAACCAGCTCCAGCTTTCTTTTTATCGTTAATAATACCCATTCTATAGAAGTTTAAGAAGAAATAATGATCTCCTGTAACCCTATATTTCCCTACTGTATAACCTTCAACACAACGCCTTATCTGTTCTCTTCAAAAGTCCACATAAGGCTTGCCTCCTTTTTTATGTGCAGTATATCTTCCAGTTCTCTGATATACTTGCCCAACTTCTATAAAAGGAGTGGGGTCAAAATCTAATCCTTCAGTCTCATTAATAGGTCTATACCCTGTTATTTCATAAGACAATTCTGGATCAAAATAATGAATCTCATCTTCTAATATTACATCTCATAACCCTTCAGTCCTTTTCTTATGTACTTCTACTTTATCTTCATAATAATATGGGGACTCTTCAGTTTCTTCATCTATAGTTGAAGCAAGCAACTCCTTCCTTAACTCTTCCTCAGTTTTTTCTGTGAAGGTTGGAAGTCTATCAACTCTCTTACGTAATTCGTCTTTCTTTTTCTTTGATCTTAGTTCAGCCATACTTTATTTATTAAGGATTTAATCGTCAAGTCCGATCTCTACATCTCCTCTATAACGAGTATTTGTAGATTCCTGATCTTTCTTGTAATCATTCTCCAATTCACGTAAATAATCATTCATCTTTTTAATCTGTCCAATACTTTCAAGAACCTTTTTAGGATCATTTAAGTATTTTCCATTTCCATCCACATCAGTGAATTCAATATTGTCTAAAAATACTCGCATTTTTTCTAATGTCCTAAATGCGGTTTTAATCAAACTAAGAATTCTGGATGAGTCTTTAATCTCCATATATTTCCGACATGCTGCTCTAAAATCAGGATCTTCCCACTCTTTGTCAGTTAGTTCACTATCCTTCATAGCTTGCTCATGTCTTTCTTGTTCTATATACTCTAAATAGGGAGATTTAAAATCCAACATTAAGAATATATATTTAAATTCTCTCCATGCCCTCAATCTATTAATACCAGTAGGATCTTCTTTACATTTATTCCTACTGGTATCATAGAGTGTTGCAAATTCCTTAACTAACAGTATCTCATACTCATTTAGAGTAATTGCTCCTGTAGAGTTATCATAAAGGAAAAAATCAACCATTATTTCACTTTCTTGAATTTATCTATAATAGTAGCTTTTCTTAGTTCCTCTCATTTTAAAGGTTTTTTCTCTTGAACCTCACCACCATTATTATATCTTGGGGTACTGTATCCAGCTATACTATCAATAGCTCTATTAATCTGATCAAATGGAGAAGTTCCTGTAACAAACTTTCTAATAGATCTTCCTAAAGAATTACTGTAAAATTTCCCATTTTTAGATACTAAAGTATCTGTAGAGAAAGGATAAAATGTACTTCTTGTATAGATAGGACCTCCAGGTAAAGTATGATATGTTGAATCAGATCTGAATTCTTGTTCAGCTAATCTATCAGAGGCTCTTTGAGCAGCCCTCTCTTTAAAATAACCTTCTCTATATCCAGCATCTCGTCCATCAATGTCTTTGTATCCTCCTTCTCCATCACTATGAATTGGACCTTTAGGGGTATTTATAGTTTTCTTTCCTCCATTTTTAAACTTAGTAACTAAGTAGTTAAGCTTTCCTCCCTTCTTAAACATTCCAGTTTCCTCTGGTTGAATTGCAGCATTTTCAGATTTAAATTCCTGAATAAGTGTTTCTAGTTGCTTTTGTCCTTCTGGAGTTTTAGAAAGCTTATTTAAAGTCATTGCTATCTCTTCTGGAGATTTATTTTGCAATTCCTTTACACGTGTTGGAATTCATTTTATGAATTCCATTAATTGAGTTTCGTCCATGATGTTTCTTAGTATTTTCTATAATAATTCCTTTCTTTTTTAGTTCTACCCATAGCTTAATACGTTCTTCTATAGTTTCTCCTAAACATTCAGGAATATCCGCTAAATCAACCCATGTCAAAAGATTATTTCCATCCTGCAGTTCAATAAATTCAGCAGAGGTGCAATCTACATGGTCTATATTTCCTAGTCTATTAAAATATACTTTCATTATTTTACCCTTTCAAGATCTTTAGAAGAAAAAATTTCCTCACAAAGATCACCATTTACATTAAACCATCTGCATTTAATTCCCTTAAAGGAATTCACTGTCTCATCGTTATGTTTATATGACCTTGTCACTTTTTCCACAACATACATCACTGGAATATTACTTAGTTTACGATGTCTAACTCTAACTAAGTCTCCAGGATTGTAAAATATTTTTTCAATTTCACTAATCATTGCTTACAATTCTACATATTACATTTTGTTCACTAATTGCCCAATATCCCCTATAATCAAAAGGAACTGGAGCTGTTCCAACATTTCTTATATAAATATCATCACCTTCTTTGACATATTTACATTCTGGGCCAACTGATACAACATGGCAGCAAATAACTCCCATCTCATCTTGCTCCATTTCTCCAGCTTCATTTAAATGGAATGAATCTACATCCATAATTAGGCCTGCTCCAGACTTATATTTACGATAAGGATTTTTCTTATACTTTGTAAAAATAACTGTAAATCCTGTTGCTTGAACTTTCTTATTTTCTGCAGACTTCCATCCTTTATTTGCTTCTAATTCTGCAGAAGCTGCAGCTAATTTCTCCATCTCAATTTGTTCTTTAATATCAGCAGAACTAATTCCAGAAAGATTTTTACTTAATTGTGCGCCATAGCCACTCATACCAGTGGCATCATTTCCATTTAAAATTAAATTACTCATAATTTTTACCATTTTCCTATAATACATTTACCGTGAATTAATCTAGTCTTAGCAGATAATCTGCAGGAACAGCCACGGACATAACCATCTTTTTTATATGCTGATGTTTTCCCTTCTTTATTTATATAAAGCTTAGGGTTACATATTGGGCCAACAGGGGTTTCTTTATATAATGGACATTCTTTGCATATTTTCATTCTTTCCTCATATAGCCCCTCATTAGCATTAAACATCTCATTTACATGTCCATCTATAATATCAAATATACTTCCCATATTTAAAATACAATAGGACGATCTCTATCAAGTACAGTCGTCTGTTTTAAAAGCTTTTTATAATGCTTTAACATTCTCTCTACATCATTTTTAAGATAATCTACAGTATATTCTGTAATTTTATCATCGTGATCAATGTGTATTAGCATTAATTTTTTAATATTTAATTCTGGCTTAATTTGCTGAAGTAAATATGCATATGTTGATAATTGCAGCGAATAATGATAAAAATTACAATCCTCTATATTATTTAAAGGGTACTTCATCATTATTCTACTAAACTTATTCTTATCAAAGTAAGAATGTTTCTTAATCTCCTTATTGGTTTTATAGTCTGCAATTATTATATCATTTCCATCTTTAATTAGTAAATCTATTTGTCCAGCAACTCGTAATATTCCATCGGAAGATTTTAAGCTAACTAAAAATTCTGGGTATACTCCTTTTTCTAAATCAAGTTCGTAATATCCTTTTTTACAAGTAAAAACTCCTCCTAAACCAAACTTTTTTAAATCTTGCTTCTCTGAAGTATAATACATCTCTTCAAAATTAGAGTGTATTTTTGTACCTCTTTCACAAGATTTATTTCTCTCATCATCATATCCTTTTTGTATTTCTTTTCTTGTCTTATCAAAGATAATCGGATCAAGATGAAGTTTTTCAATCATATCATCTGTCCACCTCTTTGTAGCTAATAAAGTTTCTTTAAGTACATGAAAAGTTTCTTCCGACATTAACTTCTCGCAAGTTTTATAGGAAGACCAAAAAAATACATCAAAAGGATTCTCATATTTGCCAATTAAAGTAGTAACAGAAACATATTTTTGTTGATCTGTTTTGTCTATATATACATGAGCTTCATCAGAGTATACTACATCCTTTGTCTCTTTGTCTACTTTAAGGCCATTTACATATTTTTCCTTAACATTTTTTAATTTAGGCATATTGCTTCTCGAAATTGATTGATGTCAACTTCTTTCAAAGAAGTTAACGATAATAGTATTTGAACCCTTCTTCTCACCTCAAGCATATAATCTCTTATTTGTTCTTGAGTAAGTTTGGGGGAATTTTCAAAAGAATAACCAAGTATTCCCATAAATTGATTAACAGAATTTTTTCCTGGAATTTCAACAGCTACTAAGAAATGTGTGCCGTTGACATTAATCATTTGAGCTAACTTAGAATCTATTTGAGATAATTCATCTGAACCCCCATAAAAATATCTGCGTTTGTTCAAATAATTGAAGAAAGGGAAAATACTGGTTGGCATATCTTTGTATTGCCAATATACTGCTTGATCTAATGAGGTTTTTCTACATCTTTCATAAGTCATATCTACGTAATAAAAACCTAATCCGCTACCATTTGCTTTTCCATTGTGCCCTTCCATAATAAAAGCCCTATCACATCCTATATCCCGTATAGAATTATCTAATAATTCATTAATAACAGGATTAACATGCCTGCGAATTTCTTCGCTTGTAGCATGCTTTTCCTTCTCAATTACATGAATCCATTCAATAATGGTTTTAATAGTTTCTTTTGGATTAAAGGCAATGTTCACAGTAAATGCAAATAAAATTATTAAAATACATGACTTAATAATATTTAAAAACCCATAGTTCTTCAAAAACTCCAGAATTTTCTCAATCCAT
>OHUD01000503.1_pt1 | contig 18249 bp, 16 predicted proteins | sample 1579021 | NCBI WGS metagenome assembly OHUD01 (sample SAMEA3879597, study PRJEB24766) | human gut metagenome | biome: human-associated habitat; feature: feces | place: USA | collected 1985/1987
CCTTTTCTTCCTGCCGCAGTTCATTGAGCTTTTTCCTGGTTTTCTCAATGTTTCTTCGCGTTTCAGCATACTCGTCGGTATACACTTTGATACCGGCAGCTACCTGCATGTCCATCAGTGTATTTTTATGGCGCAGGTCTTTGTATTTGGCATAATTGGCTGCGGTATAGTCTATGGAAGCTCCGATGCTGAGTTGGGGAAGTGCCTTCCAGCCTATTCCTCCCTGTAGATGATAAGTCTCCATCTTCTTGTCTCCCTTGTTGGAAGAGTTGGCTTCTACAATGTGGAAAGGAGCAGACGGATTGATGAAGGCGGTTCCTTCCATATCTTTCCCTTTAGATTGGAGGTAGCCCATGGCTCCGTAGAGGGTGATGTTCCGGTTCAGACGGTAATACGATTCGGTGTGAATACCTCCCTGGGTATGGTGCTTGCTTTGCTGGTAGTTGCCTTGTTTTGGGCGCTGTCCATTGGTACAGTTAAGCTACCGCTGGTAAATATTTATAATACGGTTGTAGAGCAGCTTTGCAGCGGACAGCCTATTGAAGGTGTTGACCGCGGACCTGTGCATGATATTATCTGGCTGCTGCGCCTGCCGCGTCTGGTGCTGGCTGCCTTAGTGGGCATGGGGCTTTCTGTCTGCGGCGTTATCATGCAGGCTGTAGTAAAGAACCCCTTGGCGGACCCATATATCCTGGGCATTTCCTCCGGTGCTTCGCTGGGTGCGACGGCAGCGATTCTGCTCGGTATCGGCGTAGCGTTGGGTGAAAACTTTGTCGGCATTGCAGCCTTTATCGGTGCCTTCGCTATGTCGCTGGGCGTACTGTTTATCTCTAACCTGGGCGGACGCAGCAATTCCGTTAAGCTGCTTTTGGCAGGCATGGCGCTGAGTGCAGTCTGCGGTGCTTTTTCCAGCTTTATCGTTTACTTTGCCAATAATAAGGAGGGCATGCAGACCATAGCTTACTGGATGATGGGCAGCTTTGCCGGTGCCAAGTGGGAAACACTGGCAGTTATCGGACCAATCGTGGTGTTGGCAGTAATGTTCTTCTGGACGCAGAGCCGTATGCTCAACCTGATGCTTTTAGGTGATGAATCTGCGTTGACCTTGGGAACTGATTTACATATTTACAGACAGATTTATCTGCTTGTAAGCTCTCTTATCGTAGGCTTTGTAGTATACGCTGCAGGTATGGTTGGCTTTGTCGGCTTGGTAGTACCGCACGTTATCCGTATGCTGGTAGGCACTGACCATAAAAAACTGATACCTGTTTCCGCTTTGACCGGTGCGGTATTTTTGGTAATTGCGGACGGTCTGTGCCGTGTAATTATTCCGCGCACCGAGCTGCCAATCGGTATTTTGATTTCGCTTATCGGCGCGCCCTGCTTCGTTTACCTGATGATTAAGAAAACCTATGGCTTTGGAGGTAACTGATAATGGAGATTTTAGCAGAAGCAGTAAAAATGGCCTTCGGACCAAAGGAAATTCTTAAGGGAATAGATTTCAGCCTGCATAATAAGGAATTTGTGGGCATTATCGGGCCTAACGGCAGTGGCAAGAGTACCTTTCTGAAATGCGTTTACCGTGTGCAGAAGCCTACAGATGGCAAAATTACCTTCAACGGAACGCCGTTGGACGAGCTTTCCTACCGTGAATCGGCGCTGCAGCTGGCGGTAGTAGCACAGCATAATGTTTACAGCTTTGATTTTTCGGTGTTGGAGGTTGTGCTGATGGGGCGTTCTCCACACAAGAAAATGCTGGAGCGTGATAATCTCAACGATTATCGCATCGCACGCAAAGCGTTGGCGACTGTAGGTCTGGCGGACTTCGAAGAACGCAGCTTTGCTACCTTGAGCGGTGGCGAGCAGCAGCGTGTGATTTTGGCGCGCGCACTGACGCAGCAGACGGAATGCCTGGTGCTGGATGAGCCGACAAACCATCTGGATATTAAGTACCAGCTGCAGATTATGGATATTGTAAAATCACTTGATTTGACTGTTGTGGCAGCAGTGCATGACTTGAATATCGCAGCGATGTACTGTGACCGTCTGGTAGCCATTAAGGACGGTCAGATTGTTGGCAAGGGAACTCCGCGTGAGCTGCTGACGGAAAAGTTTATTTATGATATGTATGAGGTGCGCTGCAGAGTGGATGAAGATGCGTCGGGCAGGATTAACATTGTGTATCTGCCACAACATTGGATGTAGTACTGAGGCGCCTTGCGTGAAAATAAGGGTTGTAGTAGGACGGCGGCGAATAAAGCGCCATCTGCGGCTTCAATTATCCTAATATAAGTTTTCTTGACATACTATATTTTTTCAGTTCAAGGAGGGTTAAAATGAAAAAGCTTTTATTGATTCCGGCATTCATGGCCATGTTCTTCGCCGGCAGCGTAGCAGTTCCTGCTGCCTTCGCTGCTCAGCCTGCACCGCCGCAGGAAAACAAAATGATGCTGCCGCCGCCCAAGGACGGCAAGCGTCCGCCGATGCCGCCGCGCATGCGCCGGCCACAGCTTTCCAATGCAGAGGCTGCGGAAAAACTGCAGTCCGCATATGGTTACCGTTATTCTGATATGCTGCGCTTGTTGAATATCGGCCACAGCTATAGCGATATGAACACAGCCTGCTTGTATGCTTATCTGTCCTGTGAGCCGGTAGAAAAGGTGCTGCAGCTGCGTCAGCCTGCAACCTGGGGCAGGGTGCGTGCGCAGCTGGGACTTACTCCTAAGCTGTATGCTGAAAAATATATGGAATATCAGGCAAGCTATCTGCCTGCCGACAGCCTGATAGACAGAGAAACGGCGCTGAAATATATGCGACAGGGTTATCCGCTGGGGGATATTCAAGAGGTTGCCAAGCTGGCCAAGGAGAGCGGCAAACCTTTGGCACAGGTATTGCCAATGCGCACTGTTACCTGTGACTGGAAGCAGGTTAAGGAAAAGCTGGGCTTGCAGCAGGAACAAAAACAGGACAAACCTTTCGCTTTCAGAGGACGCGGACAGCGTAGCGGTGCAGGTTTTGCCGGCTTGCATACGCGCAACATGACGGCAGAAAGAGCTGTAAAGATTTTCCACGCTGATTATCTTTTTGATGAAGCAGAGCTGCTGCCGCTATATGAAAAATATGGCTTTGAAGGCTTGGAGGATATCTGCCTGCATGCCTACATGAGTAAAAAGACACTGCAGGAAATCATTGACCTGCGCGATAAATATTCTTGGGAGCGTATGAAATATGTGCTTGGCTTAACACCGCAGGTATATTTTGACCGCTGTGTGGATTATCAGGCACGCCGTCTGGCAGAACGCATGGATATCCCGCAGAAGGTAACGAAAAAATATATGCATATGGGTTATGCAATGCATCATATCAACAGTGCTTATCTGCTGGCACAAAAGGCCGGTCTGGATATTAATGATGTTATTGATTTGAAGACACCGAAGAATTCCTGGCAGGATGTGGCGCTGAAAATCGGTCTGACTGTGGAAGATTGCCGGGATGTTAAGAACAAAATCAGTAAGGACTTTGGGAGGCATGAATGAAACGCATTGTAATTTTACGCTGCCTGCGTTCCAATAATGTATGTACCGGTGCAGCCTGCATGCGTGCTTTCAATACAAAAAGCGGTGCCTTTGCCAGATATGGCGAAGAACCGCTGGAGCTGGAGGCTTATTGGAGCTGCAACGGCTGTGGTGACTGCCACTTTAAATACCAAGAGGGTATCGAAGAAAAGCTGGAGCGTATTATCGGCCTGAAGCCTGATGCGGTGCATGTTGGTGTCTGCGTCAAGCAACGCACGCATGATGGGCAGGTTGTTACCTGCAAAACTATTGCGGAAATTTGCGAGCGTCTGGAGGCTGCGGGACTGACGATTGTGGAAGGTACGCATTGATGAATATACTTAGATTTGCAGAATACAAGACCTACAATGAAGCCGAAATTATGGCGTTATATAGTAGTGTTGGCTGGAGTAATTATACCAATAATCCGGCAATGCTAAGAAAAGCTTATAAGAATTCACTTTATGTTTTAGCTGCTTATGCTGATGGAAAGCTTGTGGGAATACTTCGCGCAGTCGGTGATGGTGCTTCTATAGTTTTTCTGCAGGATTTAATAGTACTGCCGGAATTTCAGCGTCATGGTATTGGTTCGCAGCTTATGCGGAAGGTTATGGAAAAGTATGCCGCTGTCTATCAACTGCAGCTCCTTACAGAAGCAAGTGAAAAAAATATTGCTTTTTATGAATTCCTTGGGTTAAAAAGAGTCGAAAAGTATGGTTGCTGCGCTTTTATAAGATGAGGATGTTAACATCGGTTATAAGCTGTAATCAATGTAACACTATTGCAACAAATCTAAGCAAATTAGATAATTTTTGCAAATTTTAGCAGGAGTTTTCGTTCCTATAGCGAAATATAGAAGCAAAGGGATAAAGCCCGAGCCCTTGATAGAAAAATGGTAGCACCAAAGCAATTTGGCGACATACCAAAGGAGGCATTGATTATGAGTGTAAACGTAAAAGGCAGAAACATTGATGTGACCCCGGCTCTGAAAGAGTATGTGGAGAAAAAAATTACCAAGGTTACTAAGCAGTTTAAGACTGTTGGTGACATTTCTGCAGTACTGAAGGTTGAGAAAGGTAACCATATTGTAGAAATTACGGTTCCTGCAAGCGGCATTTTGCTGAGAGCACAGGAAACCACGAAAGATATGTATTCCTCCATTGATTTGGTTGTAGAGAAAATTGAACGTCAGATTCACAAATATAAAACTCGTCTGATGAAGAGAAAATACAGCAACTTTGCTGATACTGCTGTTCCTGCTTCGGCACCGGCTGCAGAAGCTGCTGATGAAGGCGAATTCGAAATCATCAAGAATAAACGCTTCATCATGCATCCGATGACTCCGGAAGAAGCAATTCTGCAAATGAATCTGTTGAACCACGATTTCTTCGTATTCTACGATCCTGATCTGGGTGCTACTAATGTGGTTTATCGCCGCAAGGATGGCAAATATGGCTTGCTGAGCCCGGAACTGAAATAAAGCAAATATTTTAACCTAAACTTCACAAAAAAGCACAGGATTTGCTCCTGTGCTTTTTGCTTTTTAAGAGAGATTCTGTTATAATTTAAAATTAGGTGTATAGTCTTTTTAGACACCATAATTTTAAGGAGTGATCGTGTTGCTCGAAGGCATTTTAAAGAAAATTTTTGGTGACCCCAACGAAAAAGAAATCAAAAACATTCGTGTAATCGTAGATAAGATTAATAGTCTGGAAAAGGATATGGAAAGCCTTAGCTCTGCCAATCTGGCAGCCAAGACCAGCGAATTTAAAGTACGTTTGCAAAAGGGTGAAACCCTGGATGATATTCTTCCGGAAGCATTTGCCGTTGTCCGTGAAGCGTCCAGACGTGTTACCGGCATGCGTCATTTTGATGTACAGTTAATCGGTGGTGTAGTGCTGCATCGCGGCAAAATTGCCGAGATGCGTACCGGCGAAGGTAAAACTCTGGTAGCTACTGCGCCTGTATATCTGAACGCGCTGACCGGCAAGGGCGTGCATGTTGTAACTGTCAATGATTATCTGGCACGCCGCGACAGCGAGGATATGGGCCGTATTTATAAGTTCCTCGGTCTGTCTGTAGGTCTGATTGTGCATGATATGGACTTCCCCGACCGTAAGGCTGCCTATGCTGCAGATATTACTTACGGTACAAATAATGAATTCGGCTTTGACTATCTGCGTGATAACATGGTAGTTGATGAAAATCAGATGGTTCAGCGTGAGCTGAATTACTGTATTGTCGATGAGGTCGACAGTATCCTGATTGACGAAGCGCGTACCCCGCTGATTATCTCCGGCCCCGGTGAAAAATCCACCGAGCTGTATCAGGTTCTGGCCCGTGTTGTTGCCAACATGGAAGAGGGCGAGGATTACACTGTTGATGAAAAACAAAAACAGGTAGCACCTACCGAAAAGGGTATTGCCAAGGCAGAGAAAATGCTGGGCATTGGTAACCTGTATGACAATGAGCATGGCGTGGACTATTCCCACCAGATTATGTGCGCTCTGAAGGCTAAGGCTTTGATGCACCGCGACCGCGATTATGTGGTTAAGGATGGTCAGGTTATCATCGTTGATGAATTTACCGGCCGTCTGATGTTCGGCCGCCGTTTCTCCGAAGGCCTGCATCAGGCTATCGAAGCTAAGGAAGGCGTAAAGGTAGAACGCGAAAGCCAGACACTGGCAACTATTACCTTCCAGAACTACTTCCGTATGTACAAAAAGCTCGCCGGCATGACCGGTACCGCTAAGACCGAGGAGCAGGAGTTCCAGAAGATTTATAATCTGCCGGTTGTTGTTGTACCTACCAATAAGCCGATGATCCGTATTGACTATCCTGATGTTATCTATAAAACACGTATTGCCAAATACAAGGCAGCAGTCAACGAGATTGAAGAATGCCATAAGTCCGGCCGTCCGGTACTGGTTGGTACTACTTCCATCGCTCAGTCCGAAGAGCTGAGCGCTATGCTCAAACGCCGCAACATTCCGCATAATGTGTTGAATGCGAAGTACCATGAAAAAGAGGCTGAGATTATTTCACATGCAGGTCAATACGGTGCTGTAACCATTGCTACCAACATGGCAGGCCGTGGTACCGATATTAATTTGGGTGAAGGCGTTCCTGAATTAGGTGGCCTGCATATCATCGGTACCGAGCGTCATGAAAGCCGTCGTATCGATAACCAGCTGCGTGGCCGTTGCGCCCGTCAGGGTGACCCGGGCTCTTCCAAGTTCTTCCTGAGCCTGGAGGATGACCTGATGCGTCTGTTCGGCAGTGATAATATTGCCGGCATTATGGACAAGCTGGGCATGGAGGACGATGAGCCGATTGAACACAGCCTTGTTACCAAGTCCATTGAAAATGCGCAGAAGAAGGTTGAAGCACGTAACTTCAGTATTCGTAAGCATGTCCTGGAGTATGACGATGTTATGAACCAGCAGCGTGAGGTTATTTATTCTCAGCGTCATAAAATCCTGCATCAGGAAAATCTTAAGGATACCATCAAAGAGATGGTTGATGAAACCGTTGAACGTACTATGACCATGTACGCACCGCCTGAGGTTTACTCTGAGGATTGGGATCTGCAGGCTCTGATTAACTACGCTGAGGACTTCTATGCTCCGCGCGGTCTGCTGACCGTAGATTATCTGCAAAACCTTAGCCGTGAAGAGCTGGCTGAATATCTGCAGAAGGTTGCTGATGACAACTACCAGGCACGTGAGGACGCAATCGGTCCTGAGCTGATGCGCGAGCTGGAAAACCTGGTTATGCTGAAGGTTGTAGACAACCACTGGATGGAGCATCTGGATGCTATGGATATGCTGCGTGAAGGCGTTGGCCTGCGTGCATATGGTCAGAAGGACCCGCTGGTTGAGTACAAATTTGAAGCCTACGATATGTTTGAGGCTATGATGGAGGCTATCAAGGAAGACGTTGTCCGCTACATTTACCGCGTCAATGTTATTACCCAGCCGCAGGTTGAAGACCCGTTGGAAAATGCTTCCACCAATAACCCGACTCCCGAGGGTGACGAGGGTAATTTGAAAGCTGAACCCAAGAAATAATTTTTAAGTCAGCAGCCTTGGCTGCTGACTTACTTTCGCCTTGTTTGCAAGAACTCGGCAAAACGGCTGAGGCCGTAAATAACTAATATTTGCTACACGAAAGGTTGTGAGGAATTTTGTTGATTGAAGAATATAAGCCTGAAATTACAAATCTGCAAGCAAAATTAGAGGAAATGAGGGGATCTCTTTGACATCGCTGTCAAAGAAGATCGTATTGCAGAATTAGAACATAAAATGGGTGATCCTACTTTTTGGGATGATCCGGAAAAGGCACAAAAAACTGCGCAGGACGTTAACAGCTTAAAGGAAGAGGTAGACGGTTTCCATAAATTAAGCGCAGGTGTTGACGATTTGGAAGCTTTGCAGGAAATGGCTGCCGAAGAAAATGATGAAAGCCTGCTTCCTGAAATGGATGAGCTGCTGGCAAAATGCCGCGGCGAGCTGGAGCACTTGGAGCTGGGTATGCTGCTCAGCGGTGAATATGATGCCAATAATGCTATCCTGACACTGCATGCAGGTGCCGGCGGTACCGAAGCGCAGGACTGGACCAGCATGTTGCTGCGTATGTTTACCCGTTTTGCTGAGCAAAACGGCTTTGCGTTGGAAATGCTCGACTATCAGCCGGGTGATGAGGCCGGTGTAAAAAGTGCTACCATTCAGGTTAACGGCCACAATGCTTATGGCTTCTTACGCTCTGAAAAGGGTGTACACCGTCTGGTGCGCATTTCTCCGTTTGATGCCAATGCCCGTCGTCACACCTCCTTTGCTGCGGTAGACGTAATGCCGGAGCTGGATGATACTGTTGATGTAAATATTAATATGGATGAGGTGCGCGTCGATGTTTACCGTTCCAGCGGTGCCGGCGGTCAGCACGTCAATAAAACCTCCTCTGCTGTACGTATGACACATGAACCGACGGGTATCGTCGTTCAATGTCAGAATGAGCGTTCCCAAATTCAGAACCGTGAGCGCTGCCTGCAGATGCTGCGTGCAAAATTATATGAATATGAAAAGGCTAAGCAGGATGCTCTTGTCAGCGATATTGCCGGTGATTACCAGAATATCGAATGGGGCAGCCAGATCCGTTCCTATGTATTCCAGCCTTATACTATGGTTAAGGACCATCGTACCGGCTGCGAAACCGGTAACATTCAGGCTGTTATGGATGGCGATTTGATGCCGTTCGTAGAAGCATATCTGCGCAGTCAGCAGAAAAAGGTTTAATAAAGCGAGGTCTGGATAGGTGAATTTTATGAAAAGCCGATATAATCCTTTGCTTTTGGCAGTAATCGTAATCGGTCTGGTTTGTGCCTTATGGCTGAACGTTGTCCGTCACGATGTTGAACAAAAAAACAATACTGTAGAAATGGCTATGGAGTACGAGGGCTTACGTAAGCTGGCCGCTTTGCAGGGCCTGCCGGAGGAGGATGTACTGCGTCAGTTTAAGGATGCAGGCATCAACTCGCTGATGATTTTCGATACTACGTTGGAGCGCCTGACTAAAAACGGCGAACTCCGGACGGTAACTGGCGGTGAGCTGCGTCAGGCAGCTGCGCTTGGTTCCGGCATGGGTGTTTTCGCTAATGTGGGAGCTGGCGATGTTGAAGAAAATGCTGCTTACGTTGCTGCTACTGACAAGCAGTCTGTCTTAGATGATGTAGAGCAGGATTTGTGCCTGCGCTACGGTGCTGACCGTGTAAAGGTTGTAAGTGAAAATCCGCGTATTATCAAAATCAAAGGCAGCACTACACTTCTGCCTGATGGTAAATACGATGAGCCTCAGGGACTGCTGCAGGCTCCTTTAGGCTTGCCGGTGCAGGATATGCGTAAGGTTGCTGCGTTGGGCTTCAAAATTATCGTACGTCCGCAAAATTATGTGGATGTAACGGATGAGCAGATTGACAGCATTTTTGCCCGCATTAAAGAAGCAGGTGTACCGGTTGATGCTCTGATGCCCTGCGGCACCGAGGTTGTGGGTTATCCTAATAAAATGCAGCATTTGGGCGAGCGCATGAAGGAAAACAACATGACGCTGGTAATGCTGGAGCATTACACCCAGCTGCAGTTTGCCAAAATCGATGGTCTGTTGCCTTTGGCTGAGTTCAATGACTATAAGGCTGCCCGTTCCTATGTTATCGACCCGACCGAGCAAAAGAAAATCAGCGTGGGCGAGGCTTTGCGCCGGTGGGCGCTGACGGACGAGGAGCGCAATATCCGCGTGAACTATATTCGTCCCTTCCTGATGCCTGAGGGTGGTCAGGATATTATGAAGACTAACCTGAAATATGTGCGTGATATTAAGGCCAGCGTTGAAGCGCGTGGCTATACTATCGGCGAAGCAGGCGTTTTCAGCGCCGAAAACAAAGATGGCTTTGCACCGTACTTCCCCGCTAAGGTAAGCTTTATTCCTATTGTATTGGCGATTGCCGCCGGTGTAGTGTTGTATCTTGCGTTGCTCTTTAACCTGGGCGGTAAGCAGCAAATAGCACTGTGGGCTGTTTTTTCTGCCGGTGCCTTGGCGCTGCTGTTTATCGGCCGCGGCCTGTTTACACGTCAGCTGCTGGCTTTGGCGGCAGCAAGTGTTTTCCCGGTGCTTTCGATGAATGTTATCTTTAACATTTGGGATAAAAATACGAGTGATAAGCACAGTCTGCTTGCTATTTGCTGGAACGGTATCTGGCAATTGGCGTTAGCTATTGCTTTGTCTTTGGTGGGTGCAGCCTTCCTGTCTGCGATATTGACGGACAGCCGCTTCCTGCTGGAAATTGATATCTACCGTGGAGTAAAGTTAACGTTTGTCCTGCCGGTTATGCTGACAGCTATTCTCTTTATGAAACGCTATGACCTGCTGCAGGTTGTGGGCAAGGGATTGAAAACTCTGTGGGAGCGCCTGAACGGTCTGCTTGATACAGAGATTACCTTCCGCCATGTAGCAGTGCTTGCGGTGCTGCTGTTTATTGCTTATTATTTTGTCGGTCGCAGCGGTCACACCGGCGGTGTGCCTGTGCCGGCAATTGAATTGAAGATGCGTGCTTTCTTAGAGCAGCTGATGTATGCACGTCCGCGCGAAAAAGAATTTATGATCGGTCATCCGGCATTTTTCGTGGCAGTGCTTGCTGTTTACCGTTGTGCACCGCGTTGGTGGCAGTTTGTACTGACCTGTGCTGCCGTTATCGGACAGGGCAGTCTGGTGCAGACCTTCTGTCATATGCGTACACCGGTTGTTATGAGCTTTGTACGTGCTCTCGACGGCTATGCTGTTGGCGTTGTATTCGGCGTAATCGCTGTACTGGTGCTTGGCATGCTGTTGCCTTTAGTTGTTAAGTTTAGAAGGAGATACCTTGAAGAATGAGTAAGATCGTGATTTCCGGATACTATGGATTTGCTAATGCCGGAGATGAAGCTATGCTGACCGCGATCATTAAGGCTTTGCGCAGTACGGAAAAGACCGTGGAACTGACGGTTATCTCAGGCAATCCGCCCGCTACTGCCGCAAGACACAAGGTGAATTCTCTTCATCGTTTCAGCTTTTGCAAAATTTTTGCTGCCCTCATGGACTGCGACCTGCTGCTCAGCGGCGGTGGCAGTCTGCTGCAGGATGTTACCAGCAAGCGCAGTCTGTTATATTATCTGTTTATCCTGGCTTTGGGCCTGTTGCTCAAAAAAAAGGTCATGCTTTTCGGTCAGGGGATAGGACCTATCCATAACAGACTTATGCGCAGGCTGACTAAATTTATCTGCAGCCGGGTGGATTTAATTACCGTGCGTGACCAAGATTCTTTGTATGAACTGCGTCGCATCGGTGTGCCGGCGGAAAAGGTGCAGCTGACAGCCGATTCTGTGCTGACTTTGCCGCAGGAAAGTAAGGAAAAAGGACTCGAGCTGTTGCAGCAGTTTGGGGTGCCGCAAGATAAAATGCTGATAGCTATAAGTGTACGTAAATGGCAGGAGGATGATAAGTACCTGCTGGAGCTGGCTAAGGCTGCGGATATTCTGGCTAGGGAATATAAGGCACATATTGTGCTGCTGCCGCTGCAATATCCTGTGGATGTGGCTGCCTGCAACAGATTACAGCACTTTATGAGGAGCAAGGCAGACAGTACTGTTTTGGCAACCGGATGTGATACCGAGCAGTTTTTGTCACTGATGGGTAACTTTAATCTGCTTATCGGTATGCGTCTGCATGCACTGATTTTTGCTGCAGTTATGGAGCTGCCTTTTGTGGCTGTATCCTATGACCCCAAAATTGATGGCTTTGTTAAAGACATTAACGGCATCAGCGCAGGAGCTGTGGAAACACTGCAGGCTGCGCAGGTAGTTGCGTCTGCGCGCAAGGCACTGGCCTCTGCCAATGCTGCTCATGGACTTTTGGATACATTGAGAGCGAAAGCTTTTTTAAATGCAAAGGAAGCCTTTGATTTATTAAATTGAGAGGAGATTGAAGGTAGTGCTGAAAATGACTGATGTAAGCAAGGTATATCCCGGTGGGTCTGTTGCCTTGCAGAACGTCGATATTCATATTGAACCAGGCGAATTCGTCTTTGTTGTAGGACCTAGCGGCGCTGGTAAGTCTACCTTTATCAAAATGCTGTTCCGTGAGGTTCTGCCGACCACGGGCAGCATTTTTGTTAATGGCGTGGATATTTTATCGCTGACACCCAATGAGATTCCGTATATGAGGCGTCAGCTGGGCATAATTTTCCAGGATTACCGTCTGCTTCCGGACCGTACTGTTTATGAAAACGTAGCTTTTGCTATGGAGGTAATAGAAACACCGCGCCGCAAGATTAAGCGCAGAGTGTTGAACGTATTGGATCTTGTCGGCCTGCGTCACCGTGCCGATGCTTATCCTAATGAGCTGAGCGGCGGCGAGCAGCAGCGTATCGCTATTGCCCGTGCTATTGTCAACGATCCTATTATGGTAATTGCCGACGAACCTACAGGTAACCTGGACCCGGAAACAAGCTGGGATATTATGGAAATCTTTAAGGAAATTAATGCTGAAGGAACTACGATTGTCATGGCAACTCACGATAAAGAAATAGTTGATGCCATGGGCAAGCGCGTTATAGCCATAGAGGACGGGCATATCGTACGTGATGAAGCAAGCGGGGTATATGGCTATGAGCTTTAGTACAAAAGAATATTTTGTTAAGGAAACCTATAAATCTATCAGGCGTAACGGCTTTATGAGCTTTGCTTCTATTTCGACTGTAGCGGTTTCGCTGTTAGTGCTGGGAATGTTTCTGCTGATTTTTCTCAACACCAACAATTTGGCACAGTATCTGGAAAGTCAGGTACAGGTGTCGGTCTACATGCAGGATAATGCCTCTGCGGAGGAGCTGAAAGCAGTAGAGGCGAAGCTGAAGAAGATGCCCGGCGTAGTCAAGGTAACGCCGGTAAGCAAGCAGCAGGCTCTGGCACGCTTCAAGGAGCGTCTTGGCGATCAGGAGCAGCTGCTCAACAGTTTGGGCAAGGATAATCCGTTCCCAAATTCCTTTGAGGTGCAGGTGGATAATCCGGAGCGTATCAAGGTTATCACGCCTTCTATCGGACAGCTGCCTAAGGTAGAAACAGCTAAATTCGGTCAGGAGGTTGTGGAGCACCTATTTTCTCTGACCAAAATATTGCGCTTCGGCGGCATTGTACTGGTTATATTTTTAGCTATGGCAACGCTGTTTATTATTTCCAATACTATCCGTCTGACGGTTTTTGCCCGCCGTAAGGAAGTTGTAATTATGAAATATGTAGGTGCAACCGACTGGTTTATCCGCTGGCCGTTTTTGCTGGAAGGAATGACCTTAGGCTTTTTCGGCGCTGTGATTGCATCTGTCTGCATTAACAGTCTTTACGCCGGCCTGTTGGAAAGAATCCATGCTACTCTGGCCTTTCTGCCGCTATTGCCCACATCTCCCTTATTGTTTTATGTAACAATATTTTTACTGGCGGCAGGTACCGGTATCGGCGCTTTGGGCAGTTATATCTCCTTGCGTAAGTTCTTGCGCGTTTAAGGGAGGCAGAAGTGATGGAGAAAAAGAAGCTGGGCGGTCTGCTGCTGGCATTATGGCTGGCGGTGCTGCCGCTTTACGGAGCCATGTGCTTTGCCGATACTGCTGACGACAAGCGTGCTGAGCTGAACGATGTGCGTCAGCGTATGGAGCGGATGCAGACCCGCAAGGAGCAGGCGCGCAGGAAGGCTGAAAGCGCCAGCGCGGAGCTTAGCGAGGTTATGGGCAGCCTTAACGAACTGCAGGCACAGGCTAATAATCTGCAGAAAAAAAGCGATACTCTGCAGGGAAAAATAAATGATAACCAGGCTAAGCTGGAGAAAAAGCAACAGGAAATGCAGGCGCGGATGTTGATTTACCGCAAACGTCTGCGTGATATTTATATCAACGGCCAGATAAATTATCTGGATGTGCTTTTGGGTGCCAAGGATTTCAGTGATTTTTCCTCGCGCATGTATTTGCTGCAAAAAATCATCAGCCGCGACCTGGAGCTGTTGGAAAAGCTGAAGCAGGATGCTGCGGAAATCAACAGCCGCAAGGAGCAGCTGGCAGCTGAAATGAAGGAAATCAAGGCTACCCAGACAGAGCTGGAAGCAAAAAAGGCTAAAGTAAATAAGCTGCGTGAGCAGCGTGCCTATATGCTTTACAAGGCACAGGAGGAAGAGCAGTCCAGCCAGGAGGAATATGAGCGTCTGCTGGCTATTTCGGAAAATATCGCCTCTATGTTGCGTAATATGGAAAACGCAGGCGGCGGTGCTCCTGCAGGACAAGGCGGTACAGGTCAGTTTATGTGGCCTTGTCATGGTCCTATTACTTCCTATTATGGTTGGAGAACGCATCCGATTTTCGGTACGACTAAGTACCATAGCGGTATGGATATTGCGGTTGATTCGGGAACGCCGATTCACGCTGCTGACAGCGGCACGATTGTATACAGCGGCTGGCTTGGCGGCTACGGCAACTGCGTAATGATTGACCATGGCGGCGGTCTGGTAACGCTTTATGCACATAATTCGGCGTTAAATGTTGGTGAGGGGCAATATGTAAGCAAGGGCGCGGTAGTTGCCTATGCCGGCAGTACCGGTTATTCTACCGGACCGCACTGTCACTTTGAGGTGCGTCTGCATGGCGAGCTTACGGAGCCGTTAAATTATTTACCGTGACAGATATAAACGGAGGCAAGAAAAGTGTTTAGAAAAAGAAGATGGCAGCTTGCAGCCTGCTGCCTGCTTACAGCATTGCTGACTACCGCAGCGGTAGTGGGAACAGAAGCTGTGCTGTTAAACAGGTTGACGGGCAGTGCCTCTGAATCGGTGCGTTTTTTGCGCACTATGAACCTTTTAAAGCGTAACTATAATGGTGAGGTAGATAATCACCAACTGTTTGACGGCGCAATAAAAGGTATGGTGGAAGCTGCAGGCGATCCCTATACAGTTTATCTTAACAGTAAGGATTTTCAGCAGCTGAGTGAAATGACAGGGGGCAGCTTTGGCGGTATCGGTATTGTTTTTGGCAAACGCGGTAATGACTATGTAGTTATTTCTGCGTTAGAGGATAATCCGGGCGCAAAAGCTGGTATTAAGAGCGGCGATATTATTACTGCGATTGACGGAAAACCGACGCGTGATATGAACATGGAGCAGGTAGCCAACAAAATCCGCGGCAAGCATGGCACCGTCGTCAAGCTGGAGCTCAAGGGCAAGGATGGCAAGCTGCGTACTGTGAGCGTTGAGCGTGGCGAAATCAAAAATCCGTCTGTTGGCGGTCAGCTTTTGCCGGATACAAAAATCGGTTATATCAGAATAGCCGTATTTAATGAAAATACCGGTGATGACTTTGCCAAAAAATACGCAGAGCTGGAGAAACAGGGCATGCAGGCTCTGGTTCTTGATCTGCGCAGCAATCCCGGCGGTGTTTTTGATGCAGGTGTTGCAGTTGCCGGTATGCTGGTGCCTAAGGGACCGATTGTTTCTGTTGTAGATAAAAACGGCAACAAGTATGAAGAAACCTCCAGCCTGGAGAAGGTGAAATATCCTTTGGCTGTGCTTGTTGATCATGGCAGTGCCAGCGCTGCGGAAATTGTTGCCGGTGCGATTAAGGATACCAAAAGCGGTAAGCTTTTCGGTACCAAAACCTTCGGTAAAGGCAGTGTGCAATCGGTATACCGTCTGGACAGCAATACGGCAGTAAAAATTACGGTGGCAAAATATTATACACCGTCCGGTGTTTCCATTCATAATGTAGGTATTGAGCCTGATGTGAAGGTAGAATTGCCGGAGGATGCTACTGTTGATGTTCAGCTGAAGGCAGCGGAGGACTATCTGCTGCAGCAGCTGCAGTAAGGAGGTATAAAAATGTTATTTATCTGTTACCCGAAATGCTCGACCTGCAAAAAGGCAGAGCAGTATCTGCAGGCTAAAGGCCTGAGCTTTACTGTGCGTGATATCAAGACTGATAATCCGACAGCTGACGAGCTGCGTACCTGGTATGCAGCCAGCGGTTTGCCGCTGAAACGCTTCTTCAACACCAGCGGTAATCTGTATAAGCAGCTGGGACTGAAGGATAAGCTGCCGACAATGAGCGAGGACGAGCAGCTGGAGCTGCTTGCAAGCGATGGTATGCTTGTCAAACGTCCGTTGGTAATTTATGACGGCGGCGTGTTGGTTGGCTTTAAACAGGCTGAATATGACGAGAAGCTCTGATATATTAATTTAAAATAACTTTGGAAAAACAGGCAGAACTTATGCGACAGGTCTGTCTGTTTTTTCTCTTTCGGAAGTACAGCTTACTTTACTGTCACGGAAACGGTAAATGTGCTAAAATATACTTAGAATTATTTTTGGGAGGGGTTTAATGAAGAAGTCATTTTGCATATGGATATTATGCAGTTTATTGATAATGCTGTTTGCAGCAACAGTTTTTGCGGCAACCGGTGAAAAAAGAGTTGTATTAGGTATTGAACGCATTGATGAGCCGTTTGCTAAGCAGTTGCTTGCAGGGAAAAGGCTGGGACTGTTTACTAATCAGTCCGGCGTGGACAGCAAGCTTCGCAGCAGCACAGAGCTGCTGCAGAAGAGCTATAATCTGAGGGCACTGTTTGTGCCTGAGCATGGATTGTTCGGCGCTGTGGCGGCAGGCGAAACCTTTGAGAGTCACACCTATAAGGATATACCTGTACACAGCCTGTATGGAGAAAATCGCAGGCCTACGGCAAAAATGCTGGATGAGATTGACACTATGGTGGTTGATATTCAGGATGTCGGCATTCGTCACTATACATATTTTTCTTCGCTTGCTTATATAATGGAAGAATGTGCCAAAGCGAAAAAGCAGGTTGTTGTTTTGGACCGCCCTAATCCTTTAGGCGGTGCTATGCAGGGACCGGTTCTCAAGCCGGAATATAAAAGCTTTATAGGTCTTTATGAGCTGCCGTTGCGTCATGGTCTTACTATAGGTGAATTTGCAAGCTATATCAACGCTACGCAGCATATCGGCTGTGAGCTGGCGGTGGTGCCTATGAAGGGATGGTCACGCAGAGAGCTGTGGCAGGATATAGGTTTGCCATGGGTACAGACATCGCCGCTGATTCCTACGGCAGCAACAGCGTTTATGTATGGCGTTACCGGAGTAAGCGGTGACAGTAATCTTTCCGTGGGTGTCGGGACAGCTAAACCGTTTTATTTTCTGGGAGCACCCTTTGCTGATGCGGATGCTGTAAAGGCAGCCTTAGATGAAAAGCAGCTTGCAGGCGTGGCTTTCAGAGCAGCGCGCTTTACACCGCGTTACGGTACCTACAGCGGTGAGCTGGTGCAGGGCGTAGAAATTTATCTTACGGATTTACGTAAGGTTAATCTGCCTGAGCTGGATTATATTTTGTTTACTACATTTAAAGAATTATATCCGGAGCAGGTAAAAACGCCGGAGCGCGGTTATGGCAGCAAAGGCTATAAGCTGGATATTGCGCTTGGAGAAAGCAGCTTGCGTGAAGGTGAAGCGCCAAAAACAGCTTTTGCGCGCTGGCATCAGGAGTGCGTGGCCTTTGAGCAGCAGGTAAAGCCTTATCTGCTGTACAAGTAAAGCTGCGGAGAAATTAACATTTTTGTTGCATTTTCCGGCAGGATAATAACGGCGCAGGCAAGAATAAAATTAATACAGCGTAACAGCGTAAAACTTTATTTTATTAACGATAAGGAGCTGACATATAATGAATGCAGAATTACAGGCTTTAAAGGAACGCAGAAGCGTTCGCAAATATAAGGCAGACATGGTGCCGCAGGAGCTGATTGACCAGGTTATTGAAGCCGGTCTTTATGCTGCCAGCGGTCATGGTACGCAGGAAGTAATTATTGTTGCGGTAACCAATAAAGAGGTTCGCGACAAACTGGCGCAGATGAACCGTGAAATTTTGGGCACAAGCAGCGACAGTTTTTATGGCGCACCTGTGGTTCTTGTTGTTTTGGGACCTAAAAGCAATAAGCTTACTCCCTATGACGGCAGCCTGGTAATGGGCAACCTGATGCAGGCGGCTCATGCCGTTGGTCTTGGCAGCTGCTGGATTAACCGCGCTAAGGAAGAATTTGCTTCCGAAGAAGGCAAACAGCTGCTGAAGGAATGGGG
>OHUD01000505.1_pt1 | contig 18228 bp, 9 predicted proteins | sample 1579021 | NCBI WGS metagenome assembly OHUD01 (sample SAMEA3879597, study PRJEB24766) | human gut metagenome | biome: human-associated habitat; feature: feces | place: USA | collected 1985/1987
GACCTGTAAGTCCTAAATATTTAATTTCATGTGTATGAACAACCAGTGTTGCTTTTCCATTAGCATTTATAGTAATGTCAGCCCACATGTCATTAACTGCTGCATCACCCATTGATGGATTGGTGCACTCTGCATCTTTGTAAAGATTCTGATTAGCAGTATATGTTCCTGCCGCTAATGCTGTAGAGTCATTTTCAGCCGCAAATGCTGTAACTCCCATTGCCAGTACCATTGTTGCTGCTAACAGTGTAGCAACTAATTTCTTGATCTTTCTCATAACTGTAATCCTCCTTTTCGTTTTTTGGCATTAGCTTTTTGCTAATAAATTTTCAGTTATGATGTTTAGAGTTCTACGAGAATATTTCCGGTTACTCGTATCTAACTCCTTGTCTGAAAGATACCATAATTTGCCATCCAATGTCAACACCATTTTCGTACAAGTTTGTTGCCTGAATTGCAACAAATGAGCCGTTATTTCCTTTGATTTTGTTGCTATTCAGACAACAATAGACGTAAAAGTGCCGTTATTGATAGTGTTTTATCAACAACGGCACCTTATTGAATTTTTTTCTTATTTTGTTACATGATATGCGTAAATGAGAATTTTTCTCATTTCTCATTTATACCCAGAAATATAATAGTGCAGTGCTTTCCGGCATGTGCATTGGTCCTACACTGCAGGTTACGGTAACTGGTACAATTCCCATCGTGCCAATCCCCGTCCATCGGTGGATTCTGCACGCTTCCATCGGGATTTTCACAATATTATTCTCTATTCTTGCTTCTTCCAAGATTTCTTTATGCTCATACTTTAATGTTTTCAGTTTTCCAGCCATCATTTCACCACTCACTCTGGAGTGTGCAGCCATCTCTTTCAGCTTTAATTCCAGATAGCTTTCTCCATTCTCCTGAACGATTTCAGCTATATCTTCAAATCCTCTCATCGCCATAGAGTCTCTGTCCTGCCCTGGTTTTTTATTCATTCGATAAAGCCGGAACACTACCGGATGTCTTTCGCATTTCTGCAGATTGTGCTGTATCTCCTGATCCAGTTCATTCTCCTTTTTCTTGTATACGGATTTCTTCTCTGCAAATGCATTTAACATCATTTCCAGCATGTGGATATCGATGTTCTCTACCATAACATCCAGTGTTTCGTCTATCTCTTCCTGCCTTGCTCCGATTTCTTTCAAAAATTTTTCAAGATTGTCATACAGCTTGGAATATCTTTCCAGCCACTCTTCACCTGTTGCGGTAAATTCCAGTGATTCTGTCAGGATTCCTCTTTCTATGCAGTTCTTAAAATAGCGGTTTACCGTTGAGCGGTTCACGCCGTAAGATTCTGCGATACTTCCCTGAGCTCCACGTTTCTTTTCTACTCTTGACAGACCTTGTAAATATTGCAGTTGCAGCATCGTAGGTCTGTTCTGTCTCTTTAGATGTTCACCTTTTTCCATTTTCTTGTTCCTCTCTTCGTCACCATACATGAATATTCAATTCCCGATAATCGATTGGCAGTGGCTTCTGTTCAAAGCGTGTAATCGCAATGATTGCCACTGCTTCTGTAATTGGAATTCCTGTATTGGCAGTATAAGTACAGATGTCTGTCGGTAACTGATAAACACCTTTTTCTTCTTTCGCCTGTATCCATTCATCATCTCTTCTGTACCATACATAGCCGATGGATTCGTCTTTTTTTGTCTTGAGCAGGAAGCAGTTCTGTGACTTTTTCACTCTTAATATAACGGAGTGTTCCAGTTTCCCATACTCTGGTGCAAGGAATCTCGGATTGCGTCGTTCCGGTTCATACAGTCCGAATGCCATTGGGAACTCGCCATCCTCATAAAAGGTATACAAATCCATATCATCATAAACCCTGTCGTATACGTCACCGTACTGCAGAAAGTTCTCAATTCCTTTTAATCCTTCCGGACTGATATAATGTTCTACTCTACAGGCATCTTCCTGCGCCCTCTGCTGATCCATTCCACTTACCATCTGGAAGAACTGTGTCAGTTTCTCATGGCGTGCAAGGCACTCCATACCTTCCAGTTTTCCCTTATCGGTGAGTTCAAGATGTCCGTTTTCTGGCTCACACAAAAATCCTTTTTTCACCAGACTTCGCACCAGGCCTGCTGCTTCATATCCGGTTATATTCACTTCTCTGGCATACTCTTTCGATGTGATCTGTCTGCCTTGCCTCCACGTCCGGTAGACATATTCCAGAAGATCTTCTTCCAGTTCGCCTCTGGCTTTTGTCACATCAATATTTCTGTTTTCAATCTTTCTTCCCATGTTACCTTTCCTACCTGTCTTTTTTAATATTCATCCGCTACACGATATCCGGTATTTTCTGCAAAAGCCTTCCATCCAGTAAGCATATCGTTTTTTTCTTGGAACCTTTCTTTTTCTCTGCGACAAACCCCAGATTACAGGTGAAGTGTATTTCACCCAACCACTGCTGTTCGTACTCTATGTGAAATGCTGTGGCAGGAATTTTGATACTGTGATCATTTACTTCTGCCTTCTTCCAGATTCCATGCATGTTCTGATACCAGATTGTCCTGTCATCCTCGTTCTCTGGATGCTCTGTTAGTTCCAGCCATATCTCCCAAGGCTCTATGTGCAGCCAGCCATCCCGTTCAAACCGCATATCTTCGATAGCTGCTTTTCTCTCTTTTTCAATCTCTGTGGTGTAAAAGGAATACCACATCTGATACTTTCCCGGTTTCAACTTCTTCCAAAGCGTGTGGCAGTCTACACTTTTCGGTATGGAGCTTCTTCCACCATCATTGATAAATTTCCATAAATTGTCGATTTTGTCCGGATCAGACACCTCACACACCATGAGTCTGCCGTCCCTGTCTGCTGTCTTTTCATCGACTCCGCTCATTTGTAAGAACTGATTCCAGCCTTCGGCTGCCCGCTGCAGTTGTCTCGCATACTCCGTTCCGCTTTCTGTCAGTGCCGGAATCTTCGCATCACTGTCCGTTTCCAGAAAGCCTTCCTCTTGCAGTTTTTTAATGTTCGTTTTCCAGTGATACTCGGTCAGGTCATGGTCTAATACGATGATTCTTTTGATCTGCTTATCATCCTCCTGCCGTTTCCGCATCTGGAAAATCGTCCGCAGAATATCTTTTTTCAGGTATTCTTTTGCCACTTTCTTTGTTTCCATTACTTTTTTTCCTCTGTTTCTTGTTTCCCGATTACGCTTTGGTTAGTTGATTCAAACCATGTATTTTTAATTATATTGTCCTTTTTTCAGGTTTGTCAATGCATTTTCCGCTACAACATTATAATTCCATATAAAAATATCCAAAAATATGTTTTTATTTCTTTTTTCACATACTTTTGGATATTTTCATAGTTAATTTCCTGTTTCCTTTAATTTTGACTCATCCGTAGTCTGTGTGTCAACGCAGACTGCATGGATGGCAAGCCGCTTGCTGTATCCATTCCCTGTACAGGTAGAAAGTGTCAGTATCTTGTTACTGGTCTGCGGATTTACTCCTGTATCAACATCGGAATCTTTTATCATCTGATCGATAAATTTCTGATACTCTTCGCCCGGCTGGTATCCTACTTTGTATACATCACCGCCATTGACTGCATCCTCATAAGAGAAGATTCGATAACGGTAGGCGGTTGTCTCAGAATATACAGTGAAGTATTGATTCTCTTTCCAGAAACCGTCATCCTTATATTTTTTCAGGCTCCCGAACATGCTTCCGTCATTCATATTGTGACCGTAGATGATGTTGTAATAATCCGAAAAATCAGATTTGTTAAGACCTTCCAAAAAGATACACCCTGCGATGTGGCTGTTGCCATGCAGGTCGGTTCTCAGATATTTCTCATTGTCACCTGAATACAGAATTGGATAATTGATGCCAAGTTCGTCCTGATTATCAAACCGTATCCATCCGATAACATCTGGATTCTCGGCTTTCAGTTTGTCAAACTCTACTTTTACGTCTGTTGCCCACCAGTCTTTTTTCTTCTGTTTTCCATCATCTGGTTCGGACTCATCATTTACATACTCTTCGGCAAGTTTGTCATAATCTCTGGCAGATTTCCATCGGTCGATGTATGGGGGCAGGATATGCATAAGTGCTACCCCGATTAAAACCACTGCCAGAATGATCCATATCAGCCATCGGTATGAGCTTTTTTTCTTCATGTTGTCTCTCCCATTTTTCCTGTTAGTTCTCTCGAACCACTATCGTCATTATGGAATGTGTGGTCAGAATTGTCAATCTTTTTCTTCTGGCGTACTGTCTATTTCCTGTCCGTCTGCCCCTATCTGTCTATCTGCTCCTGTTTCTCCATCTGCTTCTGCCTGTCCGTCTACGAGGTCGTAGCTCATATCGAGTAAATCCAGAACTTTTGAATCGCTGACAGAACCGTCCAGCGGAACTGCCAGCCAGTGCTTCTTGTCCATGTACTTTGCCGGAGCAAGGTGATACATTTCGATGTAGTTGCCTATCATGTCCGGCTCTGCCTGAACCTCCATGAAAGTTGTTCTTTCGGCTGGTTGGTAAAAGATGGCATAAGGTGCGGCGGTTCTTGGGTTTTTGAAGATGGTGACGGGGTATCCGGATTTGTTGATGGTGTCTGGATGGGTGGGGTATTGCTTTTGGATGTATGTAAATATTTCTTGTTGGTTCATGTGGGATCCCTTCTTTTTCTCATAATGAATGGATGACCTCTGCCATCCATTATCATTTATTATAACTTTTCTGATTCGCTTATTACAATAGCTTTTTAACAAGTCTCTGTTTTTGAAACAAAAGAAAGCTACCAGTTTTTTCCTCTGATAGCTTTCCATTCATTCTTATTCTGTTGGGAACATCGCTGCTTCCAACTTATTCATCTCTGTATCCAAAAGACCATATTTTCCTGAGTTATCTTTTTCCACGGATACGTTTACAGTAACAGCTTTTCCATATCTGTTCTTTTCAAGACTCTTCTGGACACTTTCTGTTAATACAGCTGCAAAGACTTCCGGATCATTTCCATCCAATCCCTGCTTTATTTTTTCATTGCTTACCTCTGTAGAGCTTTGTTGCAATGTCTGAAATACATTGGATGGTTCAACTTGTACACTTACTGTATAGACTCCATCCTCTTCTTTCACATCTTGTACTTTGTATTTTGCCAGTTTCTTTACTTCTGTCAGTTTTTCCGCATAATCAGCAATTCCTTTATCCGTAATGTTATCGGAATCATCAAATTGCTGTTGGATACTCTCATTAAAATCCTCTTCGATTTCTTTCTTGGCATCTTTTTCCGAGATTTCTAACAGATTCGCATAGTCCTTATATTCTCCATGATAGTGTGCATCAAGAGAACTTTGGACGTAGGATTTGGCATCAAAGTCTGGTTGTCTGGAGCAAGCTGATAACAATATACATACTATAATTCCTATACTTATGCACAAAACACAATTCTTCTTTTGCATATTCTCTCCTTCACGCTTTATTTATCTTCAATTTTTATCGAAAATAACATTTTTAAATACTGTTCTATTGACTCCTTTTGAACTTTTCTTTCAATATTATATGGAATGCACATAAAAAACTCCACATAACCATTATCAATAAAACTCAGCAATACTTCTCCATTTTCTGTTAAAAAATGTACATATTTTTTATTACATTTACTTTCAAATTTAATATTCGACATTTGCTTGTATATTTTTTTGTAATGATTTTTTATGCTTACTTCATCTGTACAATCAGTTCCATCACCTATCAAAAAAGAAATATACAACTTATCATAATCTTCATTTCTATATGTCATATAAGAATCTGTATGACCATCACCAATATTTTTATAATGCTCATTTGGAATCGAATAACTAATTATTTTCCCCTCTAATGTTTCAAATCTTTCTGTTTCATCAATTCTAATTTCACATGGTTCAAACATTTTTTTTATAAACAAGCCCAATTCATAATCCGACATTTCTATAAAATTAATATAATCTTTTTCTTCCGTTTTTCGCGAATATCCCCCTCTATTATTCCGTTCCCATCTTCTAATTTCTAATTCATCTCCATTTTGTTTCAAATCAATTCTTTGATAATTCTTGGAAAATGTTGGAAAACTTTTATATTTTGTTTGTTTCCAAAAATTGTTTAATTGAGATTCGTCTACTTTTGGGGAACTTTCTGCAATTTTTATTCCTTTTCTAATTGCACAGCCTATCTTATCTATTGTTTCTTCAGCCATAATTTCAATTGTAGGTTCGATAGAAATATAACATCCCATAAACCTTTCAATGGCATTAGGCACAATTAAGAAACCATATTTTTGATTATAATATACAGAAATCATATCCGTTTTCTCCTCTCTATTACTTAAGGGGAATAAAATATTCCCCTTAAGCTATTTACTTTGCTATTATTTTCCTACTGTAATAATGAGTTTAACACCTTTATCAATACCATGTTTTGTAGCATTATTAACTGCATTTATCTGAGCTTCGCTTAATGTTACATTTGGAACAACTACTTGTAATTGTCTACCCACTATTTCTTCCGCATTAACAAATTTACCATTAAATGTTTCTCCTATAAATCCTGAAACTTTATTAATGTCCTTGACAATTACCTTTTCCAATTTATTACCATTTTGATAAGTCTTTGCACCTAAGTCTCGGCTTTTAACACTAGTCACAACACCATTTTCTACTTTATCTATGGTCGGGAAATTGTGTCCCAAGTTATTTCCCATAGCTTTGTCAATAATATCTCCTCGCTCTAATGGTGGTTTTTCCCAAGTGCCTTCTGGCAATTTTGTTTCGGTTACTTCTGCAACTAATTTTTTAAACGATTTATCAATCCCATCATTATGGGTACTTCCTGCACTCCTTACTACATTCAAAAGTTTCCCAGCCCCATAACTAAGGCCACCCATAACGCCACCTGTCACTGCTCCTGCAATACCACCGACTAACGTATCTTTTGCTACTTGTTTCAGACTATTTCCAGACAAACCTGAATTCACTGCACTATATGAAGCTCCACCAATAGCTCCAATAACTGCTCCTGAAACCATCGCCGTTCCTAAGCCACCCATTGCTGGCAATGCTGCCAGAACTGCTCCTGCAGCCAAACCGCCTGTTGCAGCAACTACAAGACCAGAAACTGTAACCGCAGTTATACCAATGGCTACTTTTTTCACCGCATTCCAGTCTACTTTTCCAAGCTTATCTGTAATACGATTTGTTGTCGTACACATATGTCGTACCACTTCTGAGCGGATTTCTGCCGTTCTTTCTGAAACATAGGATTTGAAAGATGTATAAGTTTTTCCAATTTTCTGTACCCCATTGCTTACAGAACGAATAAACTGACTTCCTCTGGATGTGATCTTTTGATATGTACTGCTACTGGTTACACGATTTTTCACAGATTGATATGTCTGTTTTGCATGTTTAGCTGCATTTTTGGCAGTTTTTGCTACCCCCTTCACTGTGTTAACAATAGTTTTTGCTGCTTTCTTAGCTGTATTTACTACTGTTTTGACTACCTTTTTCGCAGTATTAACGATTTTCTTGCCGACACTCTTGACTGCTTTCGCTGCTTTTTTAGCTGTACTCTTAATCCTGCTCCACAATGAATGTCCTGTCGGATCACTGTAATTCAGCGGATTATTGGTCGTATAATCGTAGCGGTTTCTGGTCAATGGATTTTCTGTCGTTCCAAGGTCACTATCTTCAGTTGTAAAGGTTCCGTTCTCTGCGTTATAGTATCTTGCCCGCAGATACTGAAGTCCTGTTTTTACATTTGTGGACTCTCCATTGTAACCGTAGTAATTGACACCGTCTGCTGTTCCTGATGTAAGGTTACCGTATGAATCATACTGATAACTGTTCGTCAGATTAGCTGTTTCGGTCAGGATTCCGGTCACGCTGTTTCTTCCGTCATATAAATAATAACTGCTTTCTTCCGATTTATCAACGCTTACCCGTTCTCCGATTCCACTTTCTCCATAAGTATAAGCCTGACGTACTTTCTCGTCTGCTCCATACTCTGCAAGGACTTCTGTATTCTCGCGATTGATATCGTTGATATACTCTGTCAGTGTGTATCCTTTGGCATTGGAACCGCCTTTTACCAGAGAGGCAAGCTGCTCTTTCGGGCTGTTTCCATCTTCGGTACGCTGGTTCGCCGGGATCAGGACTTCATCGCCATAGCAGTCTTCCCATTTATAGGTGTTATCAAGTTCGAATACCCGGTTGTTATCTCCATCGTACATGGCTGCCATCAGGACTGTTCCACCCTGTTTTACTACTGCCAAACGATTCTCTGCTGTGTATTCATAAGTAACCGGATCTGCACTGTTTGTCTTATCACATTCCTGGATCAGATTGCCATCTTTATCATAGCTGTAGGTTGTTCCCGGATCGCCCCAGATCTTTGCATTGGTGCGTTTGATGAGCTGGTTGGAATCGTTGTACTTATAGTTATATTTTGCTTTGCTGACACCATCCTCGATCTTCTCGTAAGAGGTCCGGTTTCCAATCTTGTCATAAGTATAATTATGGACTGTCTTTTTACCGCCCTCTGCTTTTTCTGTACAGCGTGTCAGTTCCCAGTTGTCATCGTATTCATAGGTACGTGTCGTCTGGATCTCTTTTTCCTGATGCTCACAGTCTGCTTTGTCTGTCTCTTTCTGTGTATCGCCCCAGTTGTACCAGTCTTCCCAGCTTGGCGTCTTTCTTGTTCCAGCTTCCAGTTCCGTAGCTGTTTCTCCAACTACATATCCCTGATCATTGTACTTGTACTCATAAGTACTGATTACTTTGCCGCAGGAACCACAGGTATTCACAATCTTTGTGATATGATCTTCTGCATCGTAAGATACTTCCGTCTTTGTTCCATTACTTCTAGTAACTTCTGTCACACGGTTCAGTGCATCATGCTTGTAAGTGGTTACTTTTCTATTACGGTCTGTCAGTTTTACCAGATTATCATTTAAGTCGTATTCATAGCTGATCTTTGTCCCATCCGGGTATACGATTGCCTGCAGATTATCTGCGTCATCATAAACGTAGCTGACATCCTTTTTCGAACCGCTTGTCACTTTGGTGATTCTTCCAAGTGCATCGTATTCGTAGCTGCTCTTGCCTGTCTGATCCTTCATGGATACCCGTTCCCCGGCACTGTTATATGCGTAGGTCACGTCCTTTTCGGATGTCTCGCCTTTTGCGTCCTGATAAGATTTCTCCAACAGGTCATTCAGTTTGTCGTAATCATACGTGGTTTTCTTGCCGCTTGCCTGTGTATGTCCGGTCAGTCTGCCTTTTTCATCATAGTCGAATTTCTCCGTTCTTCCTGCCGGATCTTTGATGGATGTCAGGTTGCCTTCTAAGTCATAAGTATAATTCGTTGTCTTATTTGCTGCATTGGTGAAGGTCACCAGGTTATCCATGTTGTCGTAACCATAAGTTGTTACACCGCCAAGGGCATCAGTTACTTTGGTCAGGTTGTCATTCTTGTCATATTCCAGATGGCTCTTTAATCCGGTCTTATCTGTAACAACCTGAATATTCCCATGTGCATCGTAATCAAATCCCGTTGTGAATCCACGCTTGTCTGTAATAGAAGTTACCCTGCTGTCCTTATCATAGGTATAGGATTCCTTCTGCCCCAGTGCATCGGTCTCTTCTGTTACACGGTTGTCTTTATCGTAGACTGTCTTTGCAACATAGCCCATCGGATCTGTTACAGATGTAACATTATAATTCTTATCATATCCATAGCTGGTCTTTCTTCCACCCGGTTTGGTGATCTCAGTAATATTTCCTGCCGGGTCGTAAGTGTAAGCAGTTATCTTACCAAGCGGATCAGCTGCAGAAGTCATCTGACCTGCCAGGTCATAACTGTAGGTATTGCTCCGTCCAAGCGGATCTGTCTCCTTCACCAGATTGCCATACTTATCATAAGAAAAGCTGGTTGTTCCATCCAGTGCATTGGTAGAAGACTTCATGTTATGGAGCTTATCGTAAGTATAAGTAGTGGTACTCTTTAAGCTGTCGCTTTCTTTTACCACGTTGTCCACTTTATCATAAGAGAAATTTTTAGTATAACCCAGTGGACTGGTCATACTCTTCAGACGTCCGGCTTTATCATAACTATAGGTATACTCTCCACCATTCGCCTGTGTCATCTTTGTGACATTGTCATTCAGGTCAACACTGTACTGTGTCTCATTTCCCTTTGCATCCGTTACAGAAATGACATTGCCATGCTTGTCGTAATCATATTTGGTAACTGCTCCCTTTGGAGAAATCTGTTCCGTCATGTTACTCAGGCTGTCATATTTGTATTCGGTAATGAGTCCCATCGGATCTTTTGATTTGGTAAGATTTCCAATGGCATCATAACGGTATTCATTTGTTTCTTTTAACGGAGAAGTCTCACCGATCTTGCGGTCCAGTTCATCATACTGGTAGGTTGTCGTATTTCCATTTCCGTCTGTCTGGGATACGAGATTGTCATTTTTATCGTAAGCATACTTGGTAACCGTACCGTTTTCATCGACAGATTCCGTCACATTATCATTTCCGTCATACTTAAAGGTGCTGGATGCTCCCAGTGGATTTGTCTGAGAAATAACCCGGTCTTTCTTATCGTAAGCGTATTTATATGTGGCTTCCTCTTCTTCTGTCATGGATAACTGGTTGCCGACTTTATCGTAGGTAAAGGTTGTTTTATGACCTTCCGCATCCGTTACCGCTGTAATGCGGTCCATAACATCATATTCATAAGATGTGATACTTCCGTCTGCTTCAGTAAGTTTCAGGAGTCTGCCGTACTGATCGTACTTGTATGTTGCTGTCCTGCCAAGTTCATCGGTCTGTGTCAGTACATTTCCGGCACCATCATAAGTATAATCCATACTGTTTCCACCATTGTCGGAGGAATGGATCAGGTTGCCTGCTCCGTCATATTGATAGGTAATTACGAGTCCCTGTGCATCCGTACATTTTACAAGCTGTCCGATGGCATCGTACTCCATCAGCACCTTGTCCCCTGTCGGCAGTATTATGGATGTGTTATTTCCCTCTTTATCATACACATAACTATACGCATTGCCGAGGGCATCTGTCATCTTTGTGCTGTTGCCCTGTGAATCGTATTCGTAAGTGGTCTTTCCTTTCAGGGCATCCACCGTCTGTTCCAGATTGTCGGTGGAATCATATTTCATTGCTGTAATGTTGCCCTTTGCATCGCTTACCGATGTCATGTTTCCATTACCATCGTAAGTCATGGTACTGGTATTTCCATTTTCATCGGTAGAGGATACCAGATTTCCATTTAAGTCATACTTCATGGATACGGTATATCCAAGGGCATCTTTGGATGTAGTCAGATTTCCTGCCTTGTCGTAAGCATAAGTATCTGTTCTTCCCTCTTCATCGGTAGAAGATACCAGATTTCCTGCTTTATCATAAGTATATGTGGTAGTTCCACCTTCTGGGTTGGTTTCACTTAAGCGGTTTCCTGTATTATCGTAGGTATAAGTCCAGGTTCTTCCACTGTCATCTGATTTTGATACCAGATTGTCTGCCGCATCATAAGTATAAGTGGTAACTGCACCTAATTCATCTGTCTCTTTAGCGAGTCTTCCGCAGTTATCATATTCCTTGGAATGGCTGCTTCCATCTCCATAAGTAATCTTGGTTTCATTTCCTAATGCGTCATATTCATATTTGGTTATATTACCAACTGCATCTTTGGACTGAAGCACCTGTCCAAGAGAATCAAACTTGGATACGGTTGCATTTCCATTTCCATCGGTATATTTTTTCAGATTTCCTGCTTTGTCATATTCATAGAGCTTTGTTCCAAAATCTTTATTACTCTCTTCTATGACACGTCCCATGCTGTCATACTTATAAGTAATTGTATTTCCTTTTGCATCGGTTGCTTTGACCTGCTGATAATTCTTATCATAAACGTAGCTGATCTGATTTCCTTTCGGATCTGTACCACTGGTCATGTTGTACATCTTATCATAAGTATAAGTGGTGGTATTCCCCAGTGCGTCAGTACTTGCTGTAATATTTCCCACACCATCCAGCGTATAAGCGGTCACACCGCCATCGGCTGCTGTCTTGGAAGTCAGATTGCCATTCGCATCGTAACTGTTCGAGGTTACATTTCCAAGTGGATCTGTCATGGTAACTGCACGATTCATCGCGTCATACGTGAATCCCCATGCTGCTCCATTTCCATCCACATATCCGGTCATGTTCGGTCCGTCATACGAATACGTTGTTGTGACACCTCTGCCGTCTGTCTGGGATACCATACGATGTTTGTCATCGTAAGTATAGGTAATGGCTGTTCCATCCGGTTTTGTAGATGTGACCATATTTCCATTACCGTCATAACTGTAAGTAACCGTTGCTCCGTTATATCCAGTTGCACTGGTCAGCTTATTCTGCTCATTATAAGTATAAGAGGCTGTCTTTCCATCCTCTCTTGTCTCCGTTGCTACATTGCCAAATGTATCATAAGTGTAAGTTTTTGTTCCGGCTGCTGTCGTTTCGGAAGCAAGCTGATTCTCTGCATTATAAGTCTTTTCACAGGTTGTTCCATCCGGATATTCAATGGATGTTGTGCGGTACTGATCATCATAATGATAAACGGTCTTATTTCCTTCGTTATCCGTTGTTGTAGTAGAACTCTTTCCGTACTTGAAAGTTGCCGTTCCTTTTTCTGCATCAGTCTGCTCTACAACTCTTCCTTCTTTATCGTAAGTATTCTTTACAACCGTATTGCCATTCTCATCTTTCCAGCTTGTCATACGGCTGTCATCATCATATTTGTACTCTTTTGTTGTTCCATTCGGATCTGTTACAGATATCAGATTTCCCTGCTCATCATATTTGTAAGAAACTTTTCCACCATCTGGAAGAGACAGTTCCTTGATATGCCCGAATTTATCCTGTTTTACCCCGAATGTTTTTCCGGATGGTGTTGTAATCTTACTCAGATTATAATCATCGTCATAATCTAATACTGTCTTAAATCCATTCACATCCGTTACATAACGTAAAATTCCATATTTATCAAATGACCAGACGCTCTGATCCGCATCTGTCAGTTCCCATCCGATGTAGTCATGGTCTGTATCTTTATAGCTGACTGCTTTTAAATCATATACATAACCATCCGGAGCAGTGTAGCTTCCATCTTCATTCTTATCAAAGATCAGATAACTTCCGTCCCCTCTCATATACAGAAGACTTCCGTCCTCCATTTGAGAAAGTGACTGGTCATAGTTAAAGCTCCATCCACGTCCGAACATGGAATGCTGGTCTGTTCCTTTGGAATTGTAGCTTCTTGTAATGGAGAATTCTCCATTCAGTTCATTCATCGTCGCATCGGACTGATCCATGTAGAAGTTACCAGTATTTAAGTTGACTGGTTCAAATCCAAATTCACAGTGCAGGCCTCTTCCCATCAATGCTCCGTCAATCCGCATCTTATCCTGATCGGTAAGCGGTGCAGGACTATATGGAACATTTGTCTGTGGGTTACGGATAAAGATCGTGTTATTTGCGACTACCAGTGCGTCCATAACCTGATTGTCTTTCATAATGTTCTTAAGCGGAACACCATAATATTTTGCAATCTTCGGGAATGTATCAAACTGCTTCACTTCATAGATCACAAAGCTGTCACTGGTCACTTCTTTTCCTGTTTCCAGCTTTCCATCAATCTCTTTCGATGCTTTTGCTTTGATCTTATAAAGCTTGTCCTTCGTCAGCCCTGAATACAGTGCACTCTGCCAGTTGGAATCTTTGCTGTAATACTTATTCGCCTCCGGGAACTGCTTATTGTATTCAGTACTGTCTGGATAGGAATACAATGGTTTTGCATCTGTTTCGTGATGTTCTTCATTTTCCTCATCTGGAAGCAGATAATATTCTACTGTAGATTTGCTCTTTGCAATTCCGTCTGCAAATACGGCATCAAACTTCAGCTTTCCATTTGTATTCTTTTCTGTCATCGGGCGAAGCAGGATCGTTGTTTCATCCAGTGACATATCTCGCAGATATGGATCTTCAGCCGGTGACCACTGGATGCTGAGTTTCGGTCCATAAACGGATGCCCTGTTATTCAGTACCTCACACTGCATAGAAGCTCCAAGGTTATTTGCCTCGGCAATGGCTACCAGTGCAAATCCGTTATTCGCATGAGTTCCCTGCACCCAGTCATTGACCAGATCTTTGACGTCATAATTGATATAGCTGTTCCTGCTGGTACTTGCATTCTGTACATCCTGAAACGTAAGATTTACTGGTTTTGTTTTCCATGTGATGGAGGTGTTCCACGACTGATCTACACGATAAAGTCCAAACTGGGATGCACCACCACTGTATGCAGTTTTCTGACTGACTGCAAATGTTGCACTGTCAATTTTGGAATCTTTCGGAATCTGACTAAAATTTGAATTTACTTTGATATAAGTCCGGCAGTTCTGGTGTGCAGTACCAAATCCTGCAAGGTTCCCAGACTTAATACCATCATCAAATCCGACATACGGATAATTGTTGTCACCAATCTGACTGGTAGGACTTCCCTCTTCCACACCGATCATGTTAAAGGAACTCTTCTGAATCTCTACTGGTGTCGGATCGATCCTGACCGGATACTGACGTTCTTCTGCCGAAAGCCAATCCCTATCTGGTTTTACGGTCAGGATTGTTTTTCCATCTTCTTCCCGAAGTTCCAATGTGATCAGGAAACTGATTTCCCCGGCAGCATCTTCCATTGATGGCGTCTCCAGAAGATACTTCGCATCTTTGATTGTCTTCCCTTCCGGATAGATATAGACCTGATTGTCTTTTACTTCTGCCTGATACCCCGGAATCTGCAGCTCGTATTCATAGACTTCCCTGTCTGTTGGCTGCTGAAGTACGATATCTTCCTTAATGCTGGAATCCAGTACTGTATACTGAACATCTGCGCCCTCGTAAACTTCATTATAAAGGATCGCATTGTCTTTAATAACGGAATGTGTATAATCTCCATCTACCGGAATGATCCCGATTCTGGTCTTTCCATTTTCAATCGTTACACCATTCTCTTCTGACATCTGTTCCGGAAGAAGGATAGCATAATCGTTTGCCTTGTTCTGATAAACTTCTGTTTTCTCTTCCTTTTCTTCAGTTGCCACTACACTGCTGGCTTCCTGTGCTTCTTCGGATGCCGGAGTATCTGCTTCTTCTGGTTTTACAAGTGTATTATCAACCAGCTCGGTATCTCCATCCTCATTCTTATAAGTTCCGACATAACCTCCATAAACGGTTGTATACTGCTTGTCCCCTGTCTTATAAGTCTTGGAAATGGCATCATAATCAATCAGTTCACCTTCCGGTTCTTCTGGAATCGGATAGTAATCCTGTGGTTCTTTCAACTCCACTTCTTTTTCCTGCGGATTTTCTTCTGTTTCTTCCGCTGGAGTTGTCTGTTCTTCCTGCGTCTCTGTATCTTCTGATGGCGTCGTTTCATTTTGTACGTCCGCATCAGACTGCTGACTCTTATCTTGTTCTCCAGATGTGGAATCTGTAATCCCTGCTTCCTCTTCCGTCAAAGCCTCTGGTCTGGAGAAATCTGCATTCTTCTGTACATCCTCAATGGCCTCTTTTGCCTGTACAAAAATAGGCTCTGTTCCCTGTAGTGCCATCAGGAGTGCAAGTACTAAGGCTATAGCCGACTTTCGAAATCTCTTCATAGTCTCTTTCTCCCTCTTGTAATCTTTTTCTATAATTCCTTTACAAAATAACCGCTACCCTCCTTTTTTCTGACTTTGGCACTACTATAATCTAAAAAATCACAAAATTTTCATAAATGGTAAAAATGCCCCTTGAGGTGGCAAAAATAGACGAAATCGGTCGAAAAAAATAGTAAGACACCATCGCCTTACTATTTTTCATCTAATTTCATATATAATAATATTTTCACTTGAAAGGATTTCTCCGTATGGCAGATCTCCATCTGACCATGATATTTTTCTACTACGAGTTTCACATTTTGTAATCCTATTCCATGTCCTTCTTTCCTGCTTTTCGTTGTCAGATAAATTCCATTCCGCACTTTTGGTGTATCTTTTATGCTATTCTCAATCTGGATATTCATGATTCCTTTTCCATAATACATCTGAAACGATAATCTCCTTTCATCTGAAGCTGCTGTCCCACGAATAGCATTATCCATAAGATTTCCCACTATTATACTTATATCAAATAATTCTTCCCCTATATGATTCGGTATTTCTACAGAAATCTCCGGATTTTCAATTACTGATTTCGAATCTTCCAAAATATAATTCAGCAGATTATTCATATTACGGTTTTCTGTATATAAATGATGACATAAGGCTGTTCCGGCTATATTCTCCATTTGTTTCAGATACGATAGAATCTCTTCATTTCCTCCCGTTTTTGCCATTGCCCCTATTGTTGTAAGATGGTGCTTGTAATCATGATGTATCTTATTCAGCCTGTCCTGTGATTTCATCATCATCTCCAGTTCTTTTGCATACTGGCTCATCTGAATTTTCATCTCTTCCTGTTTTGCTGTTTCAATATAACTTTTCTGAACCTCATCGTGCAGATAGAAAATAAACACATTGATAAACAGTAAGAATAATACAATCGTAGACCGCACACCTCTTCTGTCTGGCAGCAATATCCTGATACAGACTATAATGCTGATCACCGGGACAGAAAGCATAGCAAGCCAATGACGGTTCTTTATATAATAACTTCTCTTTACACCTACTTTTCTTTCAATAATGACTTCCAGTAAAAAGAATATAAAATTTCCCATTACAATAGTTCCCGGTCCCATGTGATGATGCACCGGATTTCTTGCTACCGCATACCGTTGAAAGAACACGATTGGAATCCCATCACATAAAATTCCCATAATATATACCATAAGTGTATTCCAGACATGATGTTGCCAGTCTGCCTGATATGCCACTGTTATAATTAACAGAGCTATCAGCTCAAAGATCAGATCTCCGTACATCGTTCCCCACTGCATGCTTCCCCAGCATGAAAGCAGATATGCACAAAAATATGCAAATAGCTTTTGTGTATCCTCATTTTTTGGATACAGGATGGTATTGTAACGGAACACAGTATAAATCCAGAATAATTTACTTGTCAGATAAGTGATCAAATGGATATTCATAATCTTTTCTTCTCCGTTTGTAATAGTCTTTCCCTGACCTTCTTGCGATTTGCTTTACTGATACTGAGACGTGTCTTGTCTTTCATAACCACGTTGTCATATTCGTAATGCTCCACGTGTTCCATATTGATGAGATAGGACTTGTGAATCAGTAAGAAATATTCTTCTGTTACATCCGCTACATCCTTTAATTTTCCTCGATATTCATATTCTTTTTCCGATGTCACGATATGTACTCTTTTTCCCAGACTATAAAAATACAGGATCTTGTCATAAGAAATCTTGTGGATTCCTTTTGTATCCGTATATTCAAATATTTTCTTCCGTTCTTTTAACAGTTCCCGTAATTCACCTATCACCCGGAAAAGTTCTTCCTCTCGGATTGGCTTTACAAGAAAATCAAATGGATGAATACGGAATAATTTCATAGCATATTCCTGATATGTTGAAATATAGGTAATCCGCAGTTCTTTTCCATAATTTTTCTTTCGTATCTCCGTTCCGATATCAATTCCATTCTCATGTTCCAGACAAATATCAAGGAATAACATATCGTAGGATTCTTCTTCCAGCCTGTTAAGAAGCTGCTCCGCAGAATAGTATATTTCTATAGATATCTGACAGTCATTCGCTTTCCCATAATGGAGCAGCTTCTGTTCTAACCAATTACATAGGATGATGTCATCATCACAGATTGCAAGTTCTAGCATATTTTCTTACCCTCAGTCTTTCGTAACACGACAAATGGGGAAAAGAATCCCCTTCAATTCTTTTCCCGAATGGACATCACTAATTTTGTGTCATTTTTCCGATGCAACAGCACCACTTCCTTTGCTGTCTTATTTTGTCCTCTATATAATAAACACTTGAACAAGAAAAAACTGTCGCCATTTTATAATTTATTTATATTTTTTATGTTTTATTTATATTTTATCCAAATATTACAGCGATAACTAATAATGTCACCCCCTGCATTATTCTTTTTATTTTTAGCGTCATT
>OHUD01000522.1_pt1 | contig 17837 bp, 12 predicted proteins | sample 1579021 | NCBI WGS metagenome assembly OHUD01 (sample SAMEA3879597, study PRJEB24766) | human gut metagenome | biome: human-associated habitat; feature: feces | place: USA | collected 1985/1987
ACAGTGAAATTATTTTTATATGAGAGTAGAGGGTATGCAGTATTGAGCCGCATACCCTCTACCCTTATGTGGGAAAAAATGATGTTTAATGCACTATCGGATTCTTTTTTTCTTAATAACCATAAATGCTATTCCGCCGCCTATAAGTACTACGGCGCACGCCGCTATTATTATGTAAAGCGCGGTGTTGCTTTTTTCGGGCTTTTCAATCACCGCGTCGTTTTCGGTGCCGGCTGCGCTTTCGCCCAGCTTGCATATCGCATAATTGCCCAATGCGGAAAGCTTTGCGGTCAGCGTTTTGCCGTCCTCCGAAATTTCGCAGTCAACTTTCTCGCTTGTGCCGTCTGCCTTAATGGCATAAAGCGCAATATCCTTACCGAAGCCGTCGGGGATATTAAAGGTGGTTTTAACCTCGCCGTTCGGCGCGGCCTCCGCACCGTTCAGCACAGCCGCAATATTATAAAGCTTAAATTCTCCGCAAACGTCTTTCAGTATGTTCTTTGCCGATGCGTAAGTCGGGTTGTCGGTCTTTATTTCCTCAACCGTAAGCTGTGTTCCCGCGGCGAATACACCCTCGTTTGCTTCAAATACCGTGCCTGTTGCCTCATCCTGCGCCGAACAGGGTATAACCTCGCTTGTAGTCTCGCCGCAGCGCTTGCACTTGCCCTCTTTAATTCCCGTTTCACTTATTGTGGCGGCTTTAACTATGGTCGGGTTTTCAAAATCGTGACCCAAAGCGTCTGTTGCCTTAGTTTCGGCTGCTCCGCAGGCAGAGCACTTGCGCTCTTTCGTTCCGCCCTCTGTGCAGGTAGCGGCTTTTACATCTTCCCAATTGCCGAATTTATGCCCTTTTGCTTTTATCGTGTTGGTGGTTGTTTGACCGCAACGCGTGCATTTGCCCGATTCAATACCCGGTTCGGTACAGGTAGGTTGCTTTGTTACCGTGGGGTTTGAAAAGCTGTGGCCAAGCGCATTTATAGCTCTTGTTTCTGTGTGACTGCATTTTGAACAGCTGCGTTTTTCTTCACCCTTTTCGGTACAGGTAGGCGCTTTGCTCTGCAACCATGCACCCATACTGTGACCTGTTGCGTTTATTTGCTGTGTTTCGGTTTTGCCGCAAACCGAGCAGGTTTTGCTGGTAACTCCGGGGGTTGTGCAGCCTGCCGGCTTTGTCGTGTTCCAATTTCCCCAGCTGTGGTTGTTGGTTTTGGCTATTGTTTCGTCCTTTGTTGCATTACAGGCGGTGCAGGTAAAGTGCTTTGTGCCGCTTTCCTTGCAGGTTGCCTGTTTTGTAACCGTGCCGCCGTTCCAGGTATGGCTTTTTGTTTCCTCAAACCCGCAAGCCGAGCATACACGCTTGTGGGTGCTGTCGTTTACCTTTGTGTAATTGCCGAAGGTGTGGCTTGCGCAGGTTATTCTTACCGCCTTACTGCCGCTGCCGGAAGTGCCGTCCGCAAGCGTTACGGTCACGCTTACCGTCTGTTCTTCCTTTGCTGCTTCTTTTGCCTTAACGGTAAATTTGAAAAAGCCGCCGTTAAGGTCGACATTATCCTTAAAAGCGATTGCGCCCTTTTTCTTTGCTATATCAAAATTATCAAGCGTTGAGCCGCTTTTTAAAAATTCGCCCGATGTAACCTCAAGACTTTCACCAACGGTTATTGCAACCGAGCCGCCGGTGCATTTCTGCGCGCCGCTTAAATTTACGGTGTATGTAACGCTGCCGCCCGCCGTGACTGCGGCATTGCCCGATAAGCTGACGCTTACCCCCGCCGCGCTTGCCGGAATTGCGACAGAAAGCATTAAGCATAATGTAGCTATAAGTGATAAAATCTTTTTCATTTTTAAAACCCCTTTATTTTGTTATCGGATAATCCTCCGGAAAATAACAGTGCATTAACAGGTAAATTGCGTCCTTATCGTTAATAAGTCCGTCATTATTGTAATCCAAGGGCTGATTTACTGGGTAATCGTCAGGAAAGTAGCTGTGCATAAGCAGATAAATCGCGTCCTTATCCGTAATCTTTTCGTCCCCGTCTAAATCACCGGGGGTGTAAGGTATATAGATCATTTCAACATCCTTGAGCTCAGGATATAAATAATCATTATTCCCATCCATAGTCCATATGTTGGTAAAATTAAAATCTGTAAATGATTCTGCATTTTGCATCTGCTTATCGGTAAGCTTTGTTGTTTGCGGTTCATTTGAAACCGAATAATCAACATATCCTGTACCGCTGCTTATATTATTTAAGTAATAACATTCTTCAATTATTCCGCCGGTCATATAAGCCGCAATAGCACCAATGTAACCTTCATCGGATATTTTTTCAATTCTCCCTACTGTATAACAGTTACTTACGGTACCTTCACCAATGGAAGCTATTATGCCTGCGGCATTTTTCCCTCTTATGTTTCCTGTGTTATAACAGTATGATATATTTTTCGTATAATCAGATTCTTTAAAATCCGCTGAAATACCACCGCTGTATTCTTGGGAAACAACATTTCCGGTATTGTAACAATACCATATGCTACCGCCAATTCCTGCTATACCGCCGGAATAATAACCGTTATAAACATCACCTATGTTCCTACACCTTTGTATTTCGTTATGTTGTTTTACCGAACCGACAATTCCGCCTGCACTACCCGAATAATCCGAAACCTTCTTATTTTCACGGTATTCAACACCGGTAATTTTACCTTTGTTTGTGCAATCATGTATTGTTCCGTAGTAATGAAAACCGACTATTCCTCCTACCATTGAGCTTCCGGAAATATTGCCCTCGTTTATACAATTGGTTATATAGGTTATTCCGTAACCGACAATTCCACCTGCCGCATATCCGTAAATATCAGCTTTGTTAATACACCCTTTAACAGTGGAATTGTTTGTATAGCCTATCATTCCCCCGACCAAGGGTGCTCCACCTGTAAATATGCTCGGCAAATCAGCATTCTCTGCATATATTCTTCCGAAATTTTTGCAGTCTTCAACTTTAAGCGGTCCCTTTTCGTGATGTCCTACAATACCGCCTACATACGCTCCGGAAATATACGGGAGAACTAAATTTCCGCTGTTTGTACAATTGCTGATAAGAGCATTTGATGAAGTAGTTAATCTACCCGCAATACCTCCCATAAATGTACCTTCGATAGAACCGCTGTTACTGCAATTTTCTATTTTCTCTGTGAAATTTACACACCCTGCAATTCCGCCTGCAACATTTGCTTTTACATATGTATTTTTGTTATGGCAGTTTTCAATATTTCCGTATCTTACATAACCTACTATAGCTCCCGCATAAGAATTTTTTTCAGCCTTGACTGTTATATTTCCGTTTTCAACAGTAATGTTTTTAAGCTTTCCGGTATTGTACCCGAACAATCCGCCGTATGCAGAATTATCTGTTGTTATACTGATTCGCAGATTTTTAATTGAATATCCGCCGCCGTCATAGCAACCGTTAAATGAAGAATTGTCATCCTTTCCTATCGGCATCCATCCGTAGCCGTTATTATAAAACATACCGCCTGTTGCAAAATCGGCAGCCGTAAATTCTATATCCTTAGTTTGCTTAAAATACGCGTCCGGATATTTTCTTACATTGTTAAGCTGTGTTTTATCAGAAACAAGGTACGGATTGTGTTCAACGCCCTTACCGCCGGCAAATTCCGTTTTGTTTTCCGGCTTTTCTATAACATTTACGTCAAAAGCTGTTGTATATCCAAGGTATTCAACCGTAAGCGTTTGTTTACCCGGCTTAGTTGTATCAAAACCCGTAACCTTTATCGTCGAACTGTTAAGCACTGTTGATTTATCGTATATATCGTTATTGTACAGAACCGAAACTTCGCCACCGTAAAGACTTAAATTTTCTCCCTCGGTATAATTTATTTTCGATGGCAATTTTGTAACCTTTATTCCGATTTTATTGCAGTATACAACATTTTTGCAATTTGGTTTGTTTGATAATTTTGACCATTGCGTTTCTGTTCCGCCGTAATATACGGTATCAATATTTTCGCAGCCGGAAAAAGCATATTTATCTATGCTTGTAATACTGCCGGGTATTGTTATGCTTGTAAGCCCCGTACATTTTTTAAAAACATATTCATCTATGCTTGTAACACTATCGGGTATTGTTATGCTTGTAAGTCTATAGCAACCGTAAAATGCACCATAGCCTATGCTCGTTACGCTGTTGGGGATCGTTACCTTTTCTAATGTGTCTTTGCACATCACCATTTGGCTTGTTACTTTTTTGGAACCTTCTGCAATATTTAATTCTTTTATTTTGCAATTTTCAAAAGCGTATTTATCTATGCTTGTAACGCTGTCGGGTATTGTTATACTTGTAAGCCCCGTACAATTTTTAAAAACATATTCATCTATGCTTGTAATGCTATCAGGTATTTTTATACTTGTAAGTCCTGTGCAGCCGGAAAATGCACGATAGCCTATGCTTGTAACGCTATTCGGTATAGTTATACTCGTAAGCCTTGTGCAACCTTTAAAAGCAGACTCGCCTATACTCGTGACACTATTCGGTATAGTTATACTCGTAAGCCCTGTGCAACCGGAAAATGCATTATCGCCTATACCTGTTACTTTGTATATTTTTCCGTCTTTTGTAATTGTCGTCGAAATTTCAACCACTGTAGTCCACGGGGCGCAATCTTTAACACTTGCAGTAAGACTGTTATCGTCAAATAAATACAATAATACATCTTTTGTGTCAGCATAATGCCATACAGCTTTTATTAGATTATCATTGCCGGTCTCTATAGACATGTATGCCTTACTTGCAAAAGAACCGCCGTAATAAACATTTGCAAGTGAATTACAGCCGTAGAATGCCGACTTACAAACACTTGTAACACTGTTCGGTATTGTTATATTTGTAAGCCCTGTGCAACCAGAAAAAGTAGACTCGTCTATACTTGTAACACTGCCTGATATCGTTACACTTGTAAGCCCTGTACAACCGGAAAATGAAGACACGCCTATCCATTTAACGCCGTTAGGTATTATTACATTCGTAAGCCCTGAGTAGCCGGAAAAAGCTCTCCTGCCTATACTTATAACGCCGTTGGGTATTACTAATTTTGTAACTAACTTACCGTTTAAATATAGGTTTTTGGCATAGTATAAAGGATTTGCTTCGTAGTTATAAAAATCAATATTACACCAAGCAACTATGTCGGTTATGTATACGCTTGTAAGCCCTGTGCAACCGGAAAATGCATTACTGCCTATACTTGTAACGCTGTTAGGTATTATTACACTTGTAAGCCCTGTGCAACCGGAGAATGAAGACTCGCCTATACTTGTAACGCTATTCGGTATTGTTATGTTCGTAAGCTTTGTGCAACCCGAAAAAGCATTATCGCCTATACCTGTTACTTTGTATGTTTTTCCGTCTTTTGTAACTGTTATCGGAATTTCAACCCCTGTAGTCCACGGGGCGCAATCTTTAACACTTGCAGTAAGACTGTTATCGTCAAATAAATACAATAATACATCTTTTGTGTCAGCATAATGCCATACAGCTTTTATTAGATTATCATTGCCGGTCTCTATAGACATGTATGCCTTACTTGCAAAAGAACCGCCGTAATAAACATTTGCAAGTGAATTACATCCGTAAAATGCTGACTTACCAACACTTGTAATGCTGTTCGGTATTGTTATACTTTCTAATGTGCTTTTGCACACAATCATATTACTTGTAACCGTTTCCGACCCATCAGAAATTATTATTTTTTTAATCGCACAGTTTTTGAAAGCATTACCATCAATACTAATTTTGTCAGGTATTGTTATACTTGTAAGCCCTGTGCAGCCGGAAAAAGCATAATTACCGATTCTTGTAATGCTGTTTGGTATAGTTATGCTTGTAAGCCCACTACAGCCGGAAAAAGCTCTACTGCCTATACTTGTAACGCTGTCCGGTATTGTTATACTTGTAAGCCCTGTGCAATAGTAAAAAACATCATCGCCTATACTTGTAACGCTGTTCGGTATAGTTATGCTTGTAAGCCCTGTGCAAAAGTAAAAGGCAGAGCTACCAATACTTGTAACGCTGTTCGGCATAGTTATGCTTGTAAGCCCTTTGCAATCGTAAAAAGCACAATCGCCTATACTTGTTATACTATTCGGTATAGTTATGCTTGTGAGTCCTGCGCAGCCTTTAAAAACATAATTACCTATACTTGTAACACTACTCGGTATAGTTATGTTTGTAAGCCCCGTACAATCTGAAAAAGCATAATCGCCTATACTTGTTACGCTGTTCGGTATGGTTATGCTTGTAAGTCCTGTGCAACCGGAAAAAGCAGTACCAATACTTTTAATACTGTCCGGTATCGTCACGCTTGTAAGACTTCTGCAACCTTTAAAAATAGAATTTCCTATACTTGTGACGCTGTCAGGTATTGTTATACTTGTAAGCCCTGTGCAATCCCGAAATGCAAAATGTCCTATACTTGTGACGCTATTCGGTATGGTTATGCTTGTAAGTCCTGTGCAGCGTTCAAAAGCAGACTCACCTATACTTGTAACGCTGCCAGGTATTATTACACTTGTAAGTCCTGCACAATCCAAAAAAGCAAAATTTTCTATATTTGTAACGCCATTCGGTATTGTTACGCTTGTAAGCCCTGTGCAGCTGGAAAAAGTAGAATTTCCTATACTCGTAACACTTTCCGGTATTGTTACGCTTGTAAGTCTTCTGCAATTAACAAAGGCACCTCTGCCTATACTTGTAACACTGCCCGGTATTGTTATACTTCTAAGTCCTCTGCAACCATTAAAAGCTTCATCACCTATACTTGTAATACTGCCCGGTATCATCACGCTTGTAAAACTTATGCATTCAATAAAAGCAGCGTTGCCTATGCTTGTAGCGCTGTCAGGTATTGTTATACTTCTAAGTTCACTGCAACCGGCAAAAGCATGCTCACCTATACTTGTAACGCCGGTTTTAATAATAACCTCTGTTACGCTTTGACCCCATGGTAAAGAAAAACCCGTATAACCATAGCCATAATAATTTCCCATAGCACCATTACCGCTTATAGTAAGCACCGTTCCGTCAAGCTTCCAGGTGCAATCGCCGGTAGTTCCGCTTGTCGCTGTAACTGCGCTTGCGGTTATGCTGAATAATCCCATTGGTACAACGGATAAAATCAGCATAATAGATAATAAAAAAGATAAAAGCTTTTTCATTCTAAAATTTCTCCTTTTTCCGACCAACTTTCATTTGCTAATACATAAGTATATTTTTTGAATTTGCGGTCTCCGTCCAAATCTGATAATATAATTTCAAATTCGGAACCGTCCTGTAAGAACAATTCATCGTTTTTAGGAACAAAAGAAAAGCTCGCAAATTCTGACATTTGAGTGCCGATACCGTGCTTTCTTGAAAAATCCTTTTTCTCAGAATACTCTTTTCCATCAGAATCAATAAGTTTCACGCCCTTTATATTAAGCTTAGGCGCTTTTCCGTCCGGAGTGCGGTTGAAAGTGATTTTTAAACAAAGGAATCTTTTTTCAAAAAATTCAAGTTCCTTTTCCAATGGTGGATCAATATAGAAATCTATTGCTATAATCAGCTTGTTCATTACTTTTCACCTCCTAATGTTTTTTCGCAAAGTTTTTTCGTTATCCATAAAAAATGCCATTTTGTAATTTGGTTTCATCTCTAATTCTCTGCGTATTTTTTCAACGGCATAAGGTGAAATATTTAAAACACCCACCATACCTTTATAGCTTTTGCCGCGCCCATGTGTCGGACTTAATTCGTGTTTTATCTTTTCACCATAAAGCAGGTTTTCATCGGACACGCTATTTCGGTTACCCATAAACATAAACAGACCTTTTTGATTTTCAATTCTCGGAAAATCTTCTCCAACCTCTATAAAATAATCTTCTGTAATTTTTCTTGTATCGGGATCTAACCTAAAATCAGATTTTACAAGCTTCATTAGCTCTTGACCTTTATTATTTTTACCGTCACTTAAATCTATAGATTCGGCAACATAAACAGTTACCTTTTTTCTGCAATTATCGCCGTCTTCGCCGCAAGCAAACCTTAAAGCGACAAGCGGATCTCTTGTAAAATCCAACAACCGTGTATTACCCTTGTAATGCTGCATATATGCCAAGCATTTCAAGCTGCCCTTATCTTCGCAATTACATATATTTAAGCATTCTGCGCAACAATGGTTTTGCCATTCTTCAAACATTTTATTTTCTGATTCAAGCTGATTGTTTCTGAACAATTTGCTTTGGGTTGGAACGCAATATTTATCGCCGCGATAAAAGTATTTATATTTTCCCGTTTTAAACTCACTTTTTTGACTTAGAAAATTATTGATACATTTTATTCGCTTTTCATAGTCGTCTAAGCCGTTAATTTCATTTGACAAACACTTGCAAAATTCTGATAAATTCATCATTTATCCCCTTCAGCACATAATCCACATTATGTTGTATTTAGAGTAATAAAAAATCTGTCACAAACAGAGCAGGTCAAAAAAGAGTATAGCAAAGCAAGCCTTCTCAGAATTGTCGAAAAAGATAAGAGGAAAAGGCTTTATTGTCATGTTCGGTTTTCGACAATTTTGAGTTTTCCGTACTTTCTTTGGTTAAAGTGCTTTACAAACCATCCGTATTATGATATAATACGATATGTAAAATTGCGTTTGCTATATCCAAAAGCGAAATTTAATGCAACATAATGTGGATTATGTTTCTGCCGCCGATTCGGGCGGCTTTTTTCATAGTATGAGGTGCATATTTTCCATACGGCGGCGGTGTTCTGTTCCGGTGGAGATGATATAAATTCGTGTTGTGTTTATACTTGAATGTCCGAGAATATCTGCAAGTTTTGCAATATCTTTTTCAATACCGTAGAACACCCTTGCGAACAGGTGACGCAGGTTATGCGGGAACACCTTTTGCGGATTAACATTTGCTTCAATGCATAACGCTTTCATTTCACGCCAGATGTTAGTGCGGCTTATCGGCTTGCCTGTTCGTGTAACAAAAATCATACCGTTTTTTATTCCTTGCTCTGCTGCGTAGCGGAGCAATTTTTGTTTTAATTCCTTTACAATAAAAACCGACCGTGTTTTTGCTTTGCAGTTTACAACCGCCTCGCCCTGTTTTACCGCCTCAACGGTAATAAATTGCAGTTCGCTGACACGGATACCTGTGCCGCATATAGTTTGCAAAATAAGATTAAGTCTTTCATTGTGCTTTCGTTCCGCAGTCCTGCAAAGCCGTGCGTATTCCGATTTTGTCAGTTCCTTTTCTTCGGGGCAGAATACTTGCTGTTGCAGTTTTAAGGATTTCACCCTTAAATCGTGCCAACCTAAAAACATAAATAAACTGTTGATACTTGCAAGCATTGAATTAACGCTCCGCACAGCGTAATTTTCTTGCAAATATTTCTTATATGCAATTATGGTTTCTTTTGTAATGGCGCTGTTTTGTGTATACTTCGCAAATGCTTTAACGTCACGGATATATTTTTCAACCGTTATTTTGCTCCTTTCCTCTAAGATAAGATGCTCCTTAAATTCGGCAATCGCTTTTGCCGTAATAATTCGTCCTTTCATTCCTTTATTACCTCCGAGTATTTTCTAATATTTTACCCGAAAAGCATGAAAACAAAAATCGTCAACCTTTATTGTAGAAAAAATACGCTGACATTGCTAATGTGCGATTTTTAAGGACAATTTTATTAAAGCACTGTTTTTGGGACAGTGCCTTATGATATAATAACCTCACGAAACGCTGGCAAAATCAGAGATTTTGACCGTTTCGGAGAACATTGAATGACTAAATTGCAGCTTCCGCCGCCGGCACTTTGTGCCGCCCCCTGCTGTCGCAGGGACAATTTATGATACAATAGACATATAAAATCGGAGGATAGGATTTATGGATAAGAAAATAAAATTCACTCCCAAACAATTAACCGAGCTTCAAACATTTTTTCAGCAAAATGATTTTACAGCTAATATGACTCTTGATCGCGAATACGATTTTGACGGTGAACAATCTGAGATTTTTGTTCGTGCCAAAAAGATTTTCGGAGAATATTGGCTCGGAAATTTGCGCCCGCTCGGTGTAAACCGAAAGATGAAAAACTTTTCAAAGGATTATCCGGTAAACTTTTTGGAGAACGCCGACGCGGATTATTTTTCCGAAGAGATTTCAAAAATCTATACAGATCCCGAAATGCTGAACGAATATGTTGACCGATTTTTTGAAATGTATGAAGAACCGATTATGCTGGGGCTTGATTGTTATGCAAAATCTGTCGGCAAAGAGGTTGACAGTCTTACGGATGGGGAAATACATACTGTTGTGGAAAAGGTCGCCGGAGTGATTGACGAGACGCTGATTGAAACGGTTATGCAAGGTCAACAGGTTTCGGAAATTTTCGGAATTTCAAAAAAGATTCCGCAGCACGAGGATTTTTCGGAGCAGTTAAACCAAGACAAAATTAACTTCTACAACAAGTGGACCCATTGCAAAACCAAGCTCGGCGCGCCGCTCTTTTTCAGCGAGTTATCGGATGATGAAGCTACCAATATTGAAGGCGCAAAAATGTTTTTTGCAAATGATCCGGAGGAAGAACAGCGGTATATTTTCCTGCGTGATGAGTTTGCAAAAACCTTAAACAGCACCGATAAAGAGATATATTATCTTTCGGAAAAAGGACTTACTCAAAAAGAAATTGCCGATCGACTCGGATACAAAACCCACAGTGCGGTCAGCAAGCGTATGAAAATAATGAATAAGGATTTTAAAAAATTCATAGGCTTTGAAAACTGAATAAGTAAAAATCTACGGCGGTGTTCCCGAAAAAAGGAGCACCGCCGTTTTTTATATCCGAAAATATTTTTTAAAAGCCTAAAAATTTTTTCAAAACACAGGAACATTTTTCGTTTTTCGCTTTGTACTGTATATGGATAGAAAGAAAAATGTTTTAATCGGGAGGAAACCAAATTGAACGAAACCAGACAAAGCACAGAAAAAAGATTTTCGGAAGCCGCTTCCGAAAACAAGAAGAAACGCGGAAGACCTACCGTTTACAAGCGCGACCACATGGAAGGCATAGGCAGAGATTTAGAAATATTTGACGGGCGCACGTACAAAACTCATGTCAACCAATACTACCGTGCCGCTGTATTCGGAATTTTAGAGGAACACAAAGAAATACCCTATCTTGAAGAAATTTTTAAGATAGGTCAGTGCTTATGTATTCAAAAGGATGAAATTATAGAGCAGCTCGGACGAATGTATGCACAGGATGGATATAGCGAAGAAACCATCGTGGAGGCGGCAATGCTGGCAGCAAGATTTTATCACAACGGCAACACCGTGAAAGAAATAGCGGCATATTTACGGCGCGTCAGAAAAGCAAAAAGCTGGGATGTTTAATGTATTTCGGAAACCGCTTCCGAAAAGGAATAATATCGGATCGGCTGAAAAGTCGGTCTTTTATTATACAAAATTTCAGAAAAGAGGTAATGCCTATGAGGGTATCAAAAAGCAAAACTATCATTAAAGATTAAGGTGTGTCTCACACCTTAGCAAGCAGGGACTTTGTGTGCCACGAAAGTCCCAATCACAGCCGAAATCGGCTGACCCTTTGGGGGCGCAGCCCCCAATCCCCCGTGAGAAAGGAGCTGATACTATACGGGAAAAGATATACGAATATCCGTAAGAGTTACGGATAAAGAAAAGCAGAAAATCAAGGCAACAGCAAAAAAGTGCGGGATATCCACAACCGAGTATGTAAGACAAAGAGCGTTAGGCTACGAACCGAAAACGGTTCCGCCGGATGCTCTTTTTGTTTTACTTGAAAAAGTCGGCCGATTGGAGGATAAAACCACTTCTTCTAAACTGAATAACCAAATCTACAATCTACTAAAAGAAATATCCGCAGCTTTGCTATTGCCCGGAAAGGAGCGCGATGAAATATGGCTGTCACCGGATTCTGGCCGGTTTACGGAAACTTAAAGGCTACGCTTGACTATGCCGATAATCCCGATAAAACCACACCGAAAGAATATCTCGACAAGGATTTATATTCTGCCTTACGCTACGCAGAAAACGATAATAAAACGGACAGGCAGGTTTTTGTCGGCGGTATCAACTGTTCAAAGCAAAACGCCTATACCGAGATGATAGCCGTACAGCGGCGGTTTGGTATGAAAGGCAAGGTTGTTGCCTATCACGGAATACAGAGCTTTAAGTCGGACGAAGTCACCCCTGAAGAAGCGTTTGAAATCGGCAAGGAAACCGCAAGAAAGATGTGGGGAGATAGATACCAAGTGCTTGTGACTGTCCACTTGAACACAGACAATGTGCATTGTCACTTCGTTGTAAACCCCTGTTCATTCAAGGATGGCTCAAAGTTTAAGAACAAAATCGGTGATCATTTGGAGCTGCGAAAGGTATCCGATAAGGTTTGCCGAGAGCACGGTTTATCCGTTCTCCAAAACAGTAACTTTTACAGTAAAGGGCAAAAGAAAGAATATTGGGCACACAAAAGCGGTCAGATGACACACAGGGATATGCTGAAATATGATATTGACTACTGCTTGCAGTATTCATCGAATGGCTCGGAATTTGAACGGCAGTTATGGGGACTCGGCTACTCTATCGACTGGCGGCGGTTATCTATTAAGCATAGGGGTTGGGACAGAGCCGTGCGCCTTAAAAGCATCGGAAGAAAAACAACAGTACAAGGATGAGCGCAAGGCCATAACCGAGCACATTACGCCGTTACGCAAGAAGCTTAAACAGGCGGTGCAGATTTATAATAAGTCGCCCCGCCTTATTGATTTACTTGGCAGGGAATATCAAATTGAGAGAAAAACTTATGAAAGGACGAGATAGTATATTGTTTACCGGCTTATGTATTCGCGGACCTTAACGGGCAATTAACAACCACAAACAAATTCTTTGAAAGGCAGTAATTATGAAACAAACGAACTACGCTGCCGTTTCAATCATATTTTTATATATACAATTTTCTACAACAGAAACGGCAGACAAAAAGAAATTAAAATTAGGAGAAAGAAACTTATGAAAGATATGAAAACGTCTGCCGAAAAGGTAGTAAAAGAACCCAAACCGAAGCTTATGAACATTAAGCTTGAAAAGCTTCACCCCTTTGAGGATCACCCCTACAAGGTGCTTGATGATGAGTCAATGACGGAGCTTGTTGAAAGCATAAAAGAATACGGACTGCTAAATCGCATTATCGTCCGCCCGCTTGAGGACAAGCCTGACGAATACGAAATTATATCCGGACACCGCAGAGTACACGCCGCCGAGCTTCTTGAGATGAAAGAGGTCCCGGCGGTTGTCCATTTTATCGACCGTGACCAAGCCACGATTTTGATGGTAGATTCAAACTGTCAGCGTGAAAATCTATCCCTTATGGAAAAGGCGCGGTCTTATAGAATGAAGCTTGATGCGATTAAGCACCAAGGCACTTCTCGACAGAATGTCGAGAAGTCAGAAGTGAGTGCGGAGTTGATTTCGGAAAATGACAGCGGAAGAACCGTGCAGCGCCTAATTCGATTGACCTATCTAATGCCAGAACTTCAAGAATATGTAGATAGCGGCAAGATGAAAATGCTCCCGGCTTATGAATTGTCTTTTCTAAATGAAGAAGCACAAAGAGATGTCATTGACCGCATTGACGAAACAGAAAGTTTTCCTTCTCACGCACAGGCTCGCCGTATGCGCGCTGCTTTTGAAGAAGGCAAACTTGACTATGATACCGTAGCTGAAATTATGGCAGAGGTTAAACCCAATCAGGTGGAAAAGCTGAAAATCCCGATGGACGATATTCGCAAATATGTGCCGTCATCTATGACACCGGCTGAAATGTTGGAATACCTGCTTAAGCTTGTCAAAAAAGAATATGACCGTCAGCACAGCCGCGACGTGAGATAAGGAGGGTGTCTGATGGAGGAAAATTGTAAAACTCCAATTCCTAAGTGTGAGTTTGACAAGAAATTATTGTCCTCCTTTGCTCTCTTTTTATCATCAGAAATCAAACAATTTTATCAAAGCGAGGAAGGTAAACAATATTATGAAAATTGGATTAAGGAACAAGTAAAGGATTGACTCAAAAGCCCACCGTCATTTTGGCGGTGGGCAATTTGCATATTTGCAATAAAAAGTGTATTCGGTAAAATAAGCTTGAAATTATATTTGAAAGGAAGGCAATTATGAATGTAGTAATATATGCTCGGTTTTCAAGCCACAGCCAAACCGAGCAGTCTATTGAGGGGCAGCTAAAGGTTTGTTACGCTTACGCAGAAGCAAACCAAATGAATGTAGTCGGGGAATATATTGACCGTGCTCAGACGGGTACAAACGATAATCGCCCGAGCTTGCAAAGAATGTTGATGGACAGCGATAAACATACCTTCGAGGGGGTGATTGTTTATCAGCTTGACCGATTTGCAAGAAACCGATTTGATAGTGCTATCAATAAGGCAAAGCTGAAAAAGAACGGCGTCAGAATCATTTCCGCCAAGGAAAATATTGCAGACGATCCGTCGGGAATACTTGTTGAGGGCGTGCTTGAAAGTATGGCGGAATACTATTCCGCCGAGCTTTCTCAGAAAATACGGCGAGGTATGGATATAAATGCAGAAAAGTGTCTTTCAAACGGCAGCAACCCCGGACTCGGATATAAGGTGAACGCAGACAGAACCTTCAGCATTGACCCCGAAGGCGCGGCAATCGTGAAAGAAATATTTGAAAGATACTCAGCCGGAGAAACCAAAACCTCTATTGTAAAGGATTTGCAGCGCCGCGGAGTAAAAACCTCAATAAACAAAGATTTCAGTATGAACAGCTTAGGCAAAATGTTGACCAACAGGAGATATATCGGATTTTATATTTACAAAGGGACGGAAACACCAAACGGAATGCCGAGAATTTTAGAGGATGATTTATTTTATCGTGTGCAAGACATTGTAAAGAAAAACAAGGACGCTCCTGCGCGCACTCAGGGCGAGGGTGAATACCTGCTTACAACAAAATTGTTTTGCGGATACTGTAAGGAGATGATGGTCGGTTACGGGGGTACAAGCCGAAACGGAAAGCAGTATCATTATTACTGCTGCAAAAAGGCGCGCAAAAAGAAATGCAATAAAAAAATTATAAGCAAAGCAATGATTGAGGATATTGTTGTAAAGACCTGCCTAACAATGCTGACAAAGGAAAACTGCAAATATATTGCGTCACAGGTAGGAAAGTATTGCGCAAACGACAGCGATAATCTTGCCGTCAAAAATCTAAAAAACGCAGTTAAAAATTTGGATACAGCCATTGAGAATCTTTGGAACAGCCTTGAACGCGGGGAAAATACCGAAATGATTACAGAACGCATCAATGCCCGCACCGCCGAAAAAGAAAAGCTGTTAATTGAGCTTGCGAAAGAAGAAAACAAGCGCACTGTACTGAGCGAAGCCCAAATAGCAGCGTTTCTTGATTATGTGCTCAAGCTTCCCGCGGATGATATCAATAAAAAACGGGCGATAATCAACATTTTTGTCAATGCCATTTACCTGTACGATGATCATTTGGATATTGTGTTTAACGCAAGCAATCAAATGATGGAAGCCAAAAACATTCCTATTGATGATATCGAGGCAGCCTTTAACGGCTGCTCCGATACCTTACATAAGTGTTCATCTATAAACAATGTTGCTCCACCAAAGGTCTGCAAATCTCATTAAGGGTTTGCAGGCCTTTATTTTTTGCCGTTTGCTTTATTAACTAATAAAATACTTGCAATATAAAATCAGCCGTTGTATAATAAAATGTAATTACCTTGTAAGTGATTGCAAATATATTAAAAAACGGGGTATATGAATTATGGTTAAGGCTGTTGTAGGTGCAAACTGGGGCGACGAGGGCAAGGGTAAAATTACCGATATGTTAGCCGGAAACGCCGATTTTGTCGTTCGTTTTCAGGGCGGTGCCAACGCGGGTCACACTATAAAAAACAAGTACGGCAAGTTTGCGCTGCACACTCTGCCCTCGGGCGTTTTTAACGAGGGTGTTACAAACTGCATAGGCAACGGCGTTGCGCTTGACGTTGACAAGCTGTTAGAGGAATATAACAGCATAGTTGAAAAGGGCGTTCCCGCACCCAAGCTCGTAATTTCCGAGCGCTGCCAGATGGTTATGCCGTATCACGTGCTTTTTGACGTTTACGAGGAAGAACGTCTCGGCAAGGCGAGCTTCGGCTCTACAAAATCGGGTATTGCGCCCTTTTATTCGGATAAATACGCAAAGATAGGCTTTCAGGTGTGCGAACTTTTTGATGAAAAGGCGCTGCGTGAAAAGCTGGAGCGCGTGCTTGAAGTTAAAAACGTTTTGATTGAAAACCTCTACCATAAGGAAAAGCTTTCGGCGGACGATATTTTCAATAAAATGATGGAATGGAAAAAAGGCATTGCGCCGCTTGTAGGCGACGTTCGCAAAATGCTTTACGAGGCTGATAAAGCGGGTAAAACAATATTGCTTGAAGGGCAGCTCGGCACTATGAAGGATACCGACCACGGCATTTACCCCATGGTTACGTCTTCAAATACATTGGCAGGCTACGGCGCTGTGGGCGCGGGTCTTCCGCCCTACGCAATTAAAGAAATTTACACCGTTATAAAGGCTTATTCATCGGCAGTGGGCGCGGGCGCGTTTGTCAGCGAGATATTCGGGGACGAGGCGCAGCAGCTGCGCGACCACGGCGGCGACGGCGGCGAATACGGCGCTACCACGGGCAGACCGCGCAGAATGGGCTGGTTTGACTGTGTAGCCACCAAATACGGCTGCGAGGTTCAGGGCACGACCCATGCAGTCCTTACGGTTGTTGACGCGCTTTCTTACCTTGATGAAATTAAGGTCTGCACCGGCTATGAAATTGACGGCAAGGTAACAAAGGACTTCCCTGTTACGGGTCTTCTTGAAAAGGCAAAGCCCGTGCTTACCACCCTGCCCGGCTGGAAATGCGATATAACCGGAATTACCGAATATAACAAGCTGCCCGAAAACTGCCGCAAATATATTGAATTTATAGAGCAGGAAATTGGTTTTAAAATACATATGGTAAGCAACGGACCTGCGCGCGAAAACATTATTATTAAAGAATAATCAGGGAGAACCAAAAAGGATTGGTTACAGTTAAAAGTTAGTGACATCATGTCACTAAGAACCGCGGGACCCGGAGTCCCGAGGTTAAACATAATATAGCTGCCATTACAATTACAGCAACCACTAAATGCCATTTGACAGGTTATGAGTAAAGCATTGATAGCAGCTATATAAGCCCTCGGCAGAGCCCCCGCAGTTGTGTCTATGACAGAACTGCTAGGGAGTTATCAATTATGGCAGAGCCAAATTGATAAGAACCACCCGTTTTCAACAGCCTCGGGCAGACTACTAAAGACTAACAACGTGCAGGTGTCACCGCACGTATCAAAACAATAAAAGAAAAAAAGGAGTGAGATTATGGCAGGATTATCATATTCAGCACACCTGAGTCAGAAGAACAGTGCCATTAACAGCAAGGCGAAACTCTCAGGTGTTGCAAAGCACAATTTACGAAAGTACCGCTCCTTGGAATACGATAAGGAGAACATTGTAATTTTATGGGGTACGGATAAATTAGTGCAGGATGTAAAAAAAGTATATAAGGAACAGTTTGACGAAGCAGTCAGGGAATATAACAAAAAGCAGACAAGGGATGACAGAAAGATTGATGATTACTTTGAAAAGACTGCAA
>OHUD01000529.1_pt1 | contig 17515 bp, 20 predicted proteins | sample 1579021 | NCBI WGS metagenome assembly OHUD01 (sample SAMEA3879597, study PRJEB24766) | human gut metagenome | biome: human-associated habitat; feature: feces | place: USA | collected 1985/1987
TCGGCAAAATCGACTGACCTTTCTTTTTTACCCAACAATATCTTTAATTAAGGGAGACGGGATTATCTATTCCGGATGCAGATGTTTTGATTGAAATGGCAAATTTGCTTGATGTATCGGTTAGTCAATTGCTTGGAATTGAGGAGAGTATCCATAGTAATGGGAATTTGGCGGAAGAATTGGCGGAACTAAATGAACAGCTGGCAAGAAAAAAGCAAAAAGAAAAGTTGTTGTATCAGGCAAACCAGAAAAGAGGTCTGATTCTGTTTGTTACATTTTTATCTATGATGATTACAATGAGTGTGAAAAATGAAGTCGTATCAATTCTAATGGCAGGAATATGTATGCTGATTGCAGCTATCGTACTGTATCGTAATTTGGCTTTGTTTACAAGTCTAACAACTGACGATTTAAGAATTGGTATTTTCCGTGTTACCACACTTTGCAATATTAGCATTTTAATCATTGGTATTGTTTTTGCTTTTCTGAGTGCAGTTGATGTCATTACTTTTTCGGAAAATGGAGAGAAACTATTTGCTATGGTATTATTGTCTTGCATAATGGTTTTTATAGGTATTGTATCGCCGAAGTTGCCATATAACAGACATACCGGCCTTCGTTTGCCATGGACTGTGCGTGATGAAGATACCTGGAAGATTGCACATAGAATTTTAGGATTTATTTCATTTCCGATGGTATTGCTGTATATAGCCTGTGCATTAACAATTTCTGATTTTGAGATTGTGTCTGTTGTAACAATGCTTATCTGGATCAGTATTCCAGGTGGAATATCCTATATTTATTTCTATAAAAAATACCACAGTAACAAAAAGTAAAAAGCTATCCATTAAAACACAGAAAGTCTTAGTTATAAAATAGAGGATGTAGAAATTGGGGGAGATTATCCGATGGTTCGGACAGTCTCCCCCATTATCCTGTTTTATCTCCAGAAATCTGTTTTTTGTCTAAGACCGATGTCTGCACTTTTAAAAACCGGGTTGATTCCCTGTTTTAACTGTGCTTCATAATCTTGGATTGCTTTAAATGCAATCCCTGATAAAATCAGGATAACCGGAATGTTAATGAGCGCCATAACCCCCATCAGTACATCGGAAAGATCCCACAAAAGAGACATCTCCATTCCTGCTCCCAGAAAGATTGCAAGTGCCGATACCAGTCTGAAGCCTTTCATAAAAGCTTTTTCCGGCTGTTTTTTGTGAATGTAGATTAAAAGATTGTCACAATAGAAACAGTTTCCGAGCAGAGTTGTAAATGCAAAAAATACCATTGCAACTGTAATAAAGATCGGCCCGAAAGAACCAAGTGATTCCTGAAGAGATGCCTGCACCCACGGTGCTCCCTGCAATTCTTTTGCCGGATCGATCCCGGATGACATACACATCATTGCTGTTGCTGTACAAAGCAACAAAGTATCAATAAATACGGATAACATCTGTACCAGCCCCTGTTTTACCGGATGGCTGACATTTGCCGAAGCTGATGCATTCGGAGCGGAACCGATACCTGCCTCATTGGAATAGAGTCCCCGGCGGATTCCCTGCATCATGGCTGAACCGGAAAATGCTCCGAAAATTGCTTTGAAATCAAATGCTTCTTCAAAAATGCGCACGAACATTGCCGGCACGTTCTGAATATTGATAATTACTACCAAAAGTGAAATTCCGATATACGCAATCCCCATTACCGGCACAACCATTGAAGTTACTTTTACGATACGTGATCCGCCGCCAAGCAGACACCATCCTGTCAGCACTGCCAAAATCCCACCGATGATCCAGGGACTCATCTTTGCATCATAAAAAGAAAATACTGAAAATGTAGACTGCAGATTATAAGATGCCAGCATATTAAATCCAAATGCGTAGGTTAAAATCATTGCAACGCAGAAAACAATTGCCAGCGGGCGACAATGAAGTGCCGCTTCAATATAGTAAGCCGGTCCTCCATAACAGCTTCCGTCTTTTCCTTTTTTCTTATAAATCTGTGCCAATGTACTCTCGATCAGTGCAGATGCACTTCCGATGATCGCAATCACCCACATCCAGAATACAGAACCAAATCCACCTATACAAATCGCCGATGAAACCCCGACAATATTTCCCGTTCCCACACGGGATGCTGTTGAAACCATAAGTGCCTGAAAAGAGGAAATTGCCCCTTTATCCTCCGGCTTTTCCATCACGGATCCACAAGCATTCTTAAATAATCTTACCTGCGGAAATCTTGTGCGGACTGTAAAATATACTCCCGCACCAATCAGTAGAATGACCAGCAGCTTGCTGTACATAAAAGAACTGATTGTACCAATAATTGTTTGAAACATACCTTCTTTCCTTTCTCTGTTTGCTGTCAATATATTAACGGAAAGAAGATGGATTTGCAAGTTTTTTTACATTTTAGTACTTGGTTTGAAAACTGATGGAAGAATAACACGATACTGTGATAGAATAAGGAAAATGGTTAAACGAACTATTGTTGAGTGAGTAACAGCAAAAGTAAGCATGACTGGAAAGTGCTTGTGATCTTAGGGATTAAGAGAGGATACAGATTATGGAAGATTCTTACGTATTACAACTATTAAAACCAAAGTTTAAAGATTTTCATTTGTGTTTCTGCGGATTTGCAGAATGTAAGCCATTACATAGCTATGGACCGGCCGCAAGACCCAATTATATTTTGCATTATGTAATGAAGGGCAAAGGTATCTATCAGGTTGGTGAAACGAAGTATCAGCTGAAAGAAGGGCAGGCCTTTCTGATCGAGCCGGAAAGCCTTACCTTTTATCAGGCAGATAAAACGGACCCATGGTCTTACCTTTGGGTAGGATTTGGTGGTACGGAGGCACAGAGATTTGTCAGAGATCTCGGACTGAACAGTCGTCAGCTTACATGCGAGTGTGAATATGGAGAAGAACTGAAAGAAATTGTATTTGAAATGCTTCATCATACGAGTTCAACTGCAGAAAATCTTTATTATCTCCAGGGAAAGCTCTATCAGTTTTTCTCAGTACTGGCTCGTGGGATTGAAATTCAGCAATATTCGAATGATACAAAAGAAAGCATACATGTGCAGGAAGCAATTGCCTATATAAAGAATTACTATTCACAGAAAATCACAGTGGAAGATATAGCAAATTATTTGGCACTAAATCGAAGCTATTTATATACAATATTTATGAACAGTCTTGGAATCTCTCCGAAAGATTTTTTGACGGAATTTCGAATTTCCAGAGGAAAGGAGCAGCTCGCACTTACAAATCTGTCTGTGGAGGAGATTGCAGTTTCCTGCGGCTATCGTAATTCCCTTGCTTTCGGTAAAATATTCAAGCAGAAAGTGGGAATAACGCCGACCCAATATCGTAATGACAACAGAAAGGATGCCCGAGAACGATTGATCCGTGCACAAAATGAACTGAAAGAATATAAGAAGCATAAAACAATTTATGTAGGAAACATCGAAAAAAATAGATAAAATGTTAAAAAAAAGCATCTGATACCTAACATTTGAGATATAACTCTTAACAAAAAGGTATAACGGATGCTTTTTTTTGTACGCTATACTTGTATCAACAAACATAAGGAACAAGTGCACAGGTTTCTTCACTTAAACAACAAATAAACAAATGAGTGTTAGAGGAGGAGAATCATGGGAAATCAAAAAGAAACTCAGAAAAATCCGCAATATAAATATGCGTCTACAAGAGAAAAATTATGTTTTGGAATTGGGGCAATCGGTAAAGATGCAATTTGCAATTTAGTAGGAGCATTTTTAATGCTTTATTTTACAGATACATTGTATCTGGCACCGGCATTTGTCGGCGTACTGTTTTTTGTGGCAAGAATATGGGATGCGATCAATGACCCGATGATGGGAATGATTGTTGACAATACACATACACGTTTTGGTAAATTCAGAATCTGGCTTGTAATCGGAACATTGGTAAATTCAGTTGTATTTGTTTTGTTATTCCACAGTTTTAATCTGTCAGGAACAGCATTGTACGTATATGTATCCGTTATGTATATCTTATATGGAATGACTTATACAATCATGGATGTCCCTTACTGGTCATGGCTTCCGAACTTGACAAATGACCCGCACGAACGTGAGAAAGTATCCGTAATTCCAAGATTTTTCGCAAGTCTTGCAGGATTTTCAGTAGCAACATTTGGGCTTTATATTATCAACTACCTGAACAAAGTTGCAGGCGAGAGCAATCTCTACGCAGAAAAAGGATATACACTTTTCGCAATCATTATCGCAGTTATTTTCATCGTTACAATCGGCATTACTGTATTTAATGTAAAAGAGGAATCAACATTAGGTACATCAGCAGAAAAGACAAGTCTGAAACAGGCATTTCAGGTAATTGTAAAAAATGATCAGCTGCTTGCATTTATCGGATTACTTTTGACATTTAACCTTTGTACACAGATTGCAAAAAGCTTTGCTGTATATTATTTCAAATGTGTATGCCATGATGAATATCTGTATTCTATTTTTGGACTTGCGATTATTGCTGAGATGGCAGGACTTTTATGCTTCCCGAAAATCGCAGAAAAAATTAGCCGTGAAAAAGTATACGCATTTGCATGCGGACTTCCGATTGTTGGATTTGTACTGCTCGGTGCAGCAGGATATGTAGCACCACAGAGCAAAGTGTTAGTTATTGTATGTTGTGCGCTTCTTTTCTTTGGATCAGGTCTTTCACTTGGAGTAACAACATGCTGTATGGCAGATGTTATCGACTATGGAGAAGTGAAATTTGGTGTACGAAATGAAAGTGTAACATGCTCTGCACAGACATTCCTTATGAAGGCAGCTATGGCAGCAGCAGGTGGATTAACAGGAATTGGTCTTCAGATTGTAGGATACAACGCAAAAGCGGTAACGCAGAGCGCAGCAACAGTAATGGGTATTCGCGTGTTAATGCTTGTGATTCCAATCATTCTTGCATTTGCCAGCTTTGGTATTTACAAAAAATACTACACTTTAAAAGGTGAGAAGATGGAAGAAATCACAAGAAAAGTAAATGAAATGCATGCGAAAAAGCAGACAGCTTAAGAGTCAACAATTCAATTATAAAAGGGGTAGTATATGAGACAGATTATTTTTCACGAGGAAACGAAAACTTTCCATTTATACAATGAAAAAATCAGTTATATCTTATGTGTATTAGAAAATGGACATCTGGGACAATTATATTTTGGAAAACGACTTCATGATAAAGCAGATTTTTCTTATCTGGTTGAAAAATGTGGACGCCCAATGACATCATATATATATGAATGGGATCGTACTTTTTCATTGGAACATATCCGACAGGAATATCCGGTTTACGGTACGACAGACTACAGACATCCGGCAATTGAATTGTTGCAGGAAAATGGCAGCAGAATCAGTGAGTTCCAATATGAAAGCTATGAGATTATTGCCGGAAAACCGAAACTCTCCGGATTGCCGGCAACTTACACAGAGTCCGAGGAGGAAGCGCAAACATTGCGCATCTTTCTGAAAGACGCTTTGACTGGTGCAAAACTGGCGCTTTTATATACGATTTTTGATGAATATAGTGCAATTGCAAGAAGTGCTTATATTGAAAATGCCGGTGAGAAAAATCTGCATGTATTAAATATGATGAGCTTAAGCCTGGATCTTCCGGATAAGGATTATGAATGGATGCAGTTGTCCGGTGCGTGGTCCAGAGAGCGCTATATAAAGAATCGAACATTGGAGCAGGGCATAACAGCTATCGACAGCATGCGCGGAAATTCTTCTCACGAACATAATCCGTTCCTTGCTTTAAAACGTCACAACACAGATGAAAATGCAGGAGAAGCAATTGGAATAAGCCTTGTATACAGTGGAAATTTCCGTATGCAGGCAGAAGTAGATACACATGATGTGACACGAATTACAGCCGGGATCAATCCGGAAGGATTCGATTGGAAATTAGAACCGGGAGAAAGCTTTCAGACACCGGAAGCAGTTCTGGTTTACAGTGAAAATGGATTAAATGGCATGAGTCAGACATTCCAGAAGCTGTATGCTAAGAGACTCGCAAGAGGGTACTGGCGTGATAAGGCAAGACCGATTTTAAATAACAACTGGGAAGCAACTTATTTTGACTTTACAGAAGATCGCCTTGTAGAGATTGCAAGGAAAGCAAAAGAATGTGGAGTAGAACTGTTTGTCTTAGATGACGGATGGTTTGGCGCAAGAAGAAATGACAGAGCTGGTCTTGGCGATTGGGTGGCAAATGAAGAGCTTCTGCCAAATGGCATCAAAGGCCTGTCAGAAAGAATTGAAGCACTAGGATTAAAATTCGGTCTTTGGTTTGAGCCGGAGATGGTAAATAAAGACTCTGATCTTTATCGAGCACATCCGGACTGGATCTTACAGACACCGGGAAGAAATACATCACACGGCAGATACCAGTATGTACTCGATTTTGCAAGAAAAGAAGTGGTAGATCATATTTACGGAATGATGGCAAAATTATTATCGGAGTCGAAAATCTCATATATTAAATGGGATATGAACCGAAGCATTACAGAATGCTACAGCAGCAAACTTCCTTCAGACAGACAGGGAGAAGTGTTCCATCGTTATATTTTAGGTGTATATGATCTGTATGAACGTTTGACAAATGAGTTTCCAGAAGTACTATTTGAATCCTGCGCCAGCGGTGGCGGAAGATTTGACCCGGGAATGCTGTATTATGCACCACAGGGATGGACAAGTGATGATTCGGATGCAATTGAGCGTCTGAAGATTCAGTATGGAACTTCTATGTGTTATCCGCTCAGCAGTATGGGAAGCCATGTGTCTGTTGTTCCGAATCACCAGGTATTTCGCAATACCCCATTACATACAAGAGCGAATGTAGCATACTTTGGAACTTTTGGATATGAACTGGATCTCAACAAATTGACAGAAGAAGAGATCAAAGAAGTAAAAGAACAGATCACATTTATGAAAGAATACCGAGAAGTGTTACAGTTTGGAACATTTTATCGTCTGAAAAGTCCATTCGAAGGAAATGAGACGGTATGGATGGTAACAAATGAAGACCGCACGCTTGCAATCGTAGGATACTATCGTGTTTTAAATGGAGTGAATCAGCCGTATAGCCGTGTCAGATTACAGGGATTGAACCCGGATATGATTTATGAAAATGTATGGAACCATACAGAAAATTACGGAGATGAATTAATGAATTATGGATTGATCACATCCGATGTGACAGCTGGTGAAGTGCCTGGGAATGTGACTCCTTGTACCGATTTTGAATCTAGAATATATATGCTGAAAGGCAAAAAAGTTCAGGAGGGAAGATAGAGCATGACGAAGACAAAAAGAATCAGTGGAATGGTGCTGGGAATATTGTTTATTGGATTATGTGTATCTTTCTTACGACTTTCACAATTTGGCGTGGATCCATTTAGTGCAATGAATCTTGGAATCAGCGGATTTATCGGATGGAGCTTTGGAACGTGGCAACTGCTTGTCAATGCGATCATTCTTGTAGTTGTATTCTTTCAGGCAAGATCCTGTATTGGTTTGGGGACCATTATCAATATGGTATTTGTCGGATATATTGCAGATTTTATTTGTTATGTAGCGAATGATGTAGTGCAGATTCAGATGAATCTGCCACTGCGTATCCTTGCACTGCTGCTTGCTCAGCTGATGGCATCTATGGGAGTGGCATTATATATGGTCGCAGATATGGGAATCGCTCCATATGACAGTGTCGCAATTATAATCGAGAAACTGACACATCAAAAAATCCCATTCCATAAAGCAAGGATTCTTTCGGATGTTGTTGTTGTGATTATCGGAATCATATTTGCCACTGCATCTGGGGCGGGTATCTGGTCGGTAGTAGGGATTGGTACAATTATAAATGCCTGCTTCAACGGTCCATTAATTCAATTTTTTAAAACAAAACTGGAGAGATTTTACTTGTAAAATCCAAGGATTACAATTCTCCAATTCTTGCCAGGCTCATATCCAAAACGGATATGGGCCTTTCTTTTTCACCAGTAGCTTCATCCAAACCTTCATATTGAATAATGAACCCTTCTCTTTGGTAAAAAGAAATTGGATATATAACGATAGCCCCTTATATTTTCGGAAATCGGAAAATAAAACTCGTTCCGATATCTTCGATACTTTCGACGTGAATGGTTCCATTGTGGAGGTTTACAATCCAGCGCACCATAGAAAGACCGAGACCGGTACCACCATTTTCTCTGGAACGGCTTTTGTCTATGCGATAGAAACGCTCCCAGATTTTGTCCAGGTGTTCCTCACTTATTCCAATACCATCATCTTTCACTTCACCGACAATCTGGTCATTTTCGACCTTCAGGATAACATGAATATGTCCATTTGTTTTTCCGTAATTGATGGCATTGGTTATTAAATTCATCATCATACGCAAAAGCAATGTCTGGTCGCCGTTCATAAATAAGTCGTCCTGCTTTTGCAGGGTGATTTCAATATTTTTTTCCTGTGCTTTTGTCTGCAGTTCTTCTATTACAAGTTCGCTTAATAATCCAAAATCCAGTTTTTCCATCAGATGCTGCTCATCCTGTTCGTTTCTGGCGATCATTAACATTTCGCTTGTCAGCTTTGACATTCGTTTTGCCTGCCTTAAGATGACTGCAATCTCTTCCTTATCTTCCGCAGATAAGTTTTCATTTTCCAATAAGTACTCACACTGGGAAATGATAACAGCAACGGGAGTCCGCAGTTCATGGGATACGTCTGATGTGAATTGACGTTCCTTCTCAAACGAAAATTCCAAGCGCTCAAACATTTCGTTAAATTTCTCCGACAATTCGTATAATTCATCTTTTGCTTTTGGCAGAGACAATCGTTTGGAAAGATCTTTTCCATTGCTGATGTTTTCAACTTCATCGCAGATAAGATCCACCTGTTTCAATGCCCGCTTGATCATAAAATATCCGATGGCCCCGATCAGAATAATGAGTAATGGGAATACAATCAACAGCATTTTCTCGGATGTCTGCATGAAAAGTTCTATAGAATGTACGGAGGTAATTCCTCGTACCCACATTTCCTCATCATCACCGTAAGTGTAAACGCTGTCATATATCATCCATTTTCGATTTGATCCGGTTATCATTCGCGGTGTATTCGACTTGAGGATAGTTTCTTCTGGAAATTGGGTTGGAATCGTTCCATAAAGTAAGCGTCCGTTTTTGTCATAAATACAAAACATAATACCGTCATCGTAAAATTCGGTATCGCCGTCAAGATAAAAGGAATCATCCTGAAAATTAATATTTGAAGAGAAACCAGTCACTGCGGCACTGATTTCTTCTTCTGTCGCAGAAATTCCAACCTTATCCACAAAAAGAAGGACGAGAACTAAAATAGTCCCAAGAACTACGGCAATGATTCCGGTGTACCATAGCGTAATTTTTTTCTTGATCGTCAGCTGTTTCATTCGTTTTCCCTCATTACATATCCGACACCGCGAACAGTGTGGATGAGTTTTTGTTCATATTGTGCATCGATTTTTTTTCGCAAATAGCGAATGTATACGTCGATCACATTGGAACCACCTTCAAAATCAAAGTCCCACGCATTCTGTTCAATCTGCTGTCTTGTCATTACGATATTTTTGTTGCGCATAAGACATTCCAGAACCATAAATTCTTTTGCAGAAAGATCAATTTCATTTCCGGCTCTTGTAACCTTTCTTGTGTCACGATCCAGAATAAGATCTGCTATTTTTAGTTGATTGGATGTAAATTGTGGCTTTCTACGCATCATGACACGGATTCTTGCAAGCAGTTCTTCAAATGCAAATGGTTTGATCAGGTAATCATCGGCACCAAGATCCAGTCCTTTGACACGGTCTTCAATGCTGTCTTTTGCTGTCAGTAACAGAACCGGTGTATCATCTTCTCGTTGCCTTAATTCTCTTAAGATTTCATATCCATCCTTTCCCGGCAACATGATATCAAGAATAATACCATCGTAGGAAGTCATATCGATATAAGCCATCGCTTCCAGACCATCCCCACAGGCATCTACACTGTAATGTTCCTTGACAAGCCTTTTTTTGACAATGTTTCTTAAATCATTCTCGTCTTCTACAATCAGTAATCTCATAATGTAATTATTATAATACCAATCATTTTCGTGTGCTAGAGTCCTTTTTTTCATTTTTTGAAATTACTATTTGTTTTAATCTTTTTTTAATCTTCCCCCTATATGATACATATAACAGCAAAAACAAAACATCCAAGAGACGGAAGGAGAACATGTTATGAAAAAAATATTAGTAGTTTTATTATCTCTCACATTAATATTTGCTTTTACAGGATGCACTTCATCCAATAATGGAGCAGCAGAAGATATAGAAATTAAGACACAGGAAGTTGTAACATCAAATACAGATGACAATGATGATAATATCAGTAACACAGAAAACGCAGTAGAGAATGCGAACGAAAAGGATTATGATTTCTCTTCTTATGAAAACGATATCCGTAATATAACAAAAAGTGTAAACAATGCAAAAACATCTACAAATGCATCTGAGAATCACGAACAATTCTACGCTTTGAAAAAACAGGTAGACGCAGTCGATGACGAACTGGATAAGCTTGACGATGAATTTGAGTATGCTTACCAGATGAAAGAGATTAGCTTCGAGACATACAAAGCGAGAGAACGCACGATTGAAAAACTGGAAGATGAACTGGAATTAGCAGAAGAAGCACTGGAAAATAAATACGGCATTGATGATTAATTCCATATCGACTTCTTCAGAAACCATATCTGTCAGGGAATAACCAGAATCGCCCGGCACAGATTTTATATCACCTTCTTGAGTTTTACTTGGAATGGATGCTTGCGAAATGCTTTGAGTCGTTCTACTATGGTTTCGCCTTTCCAATTACTTTTTATCTTTTCAATTACGCCGGAGTAAACAAATTAATTCGATTACTAACACAAGTGATAGTGGCACCATATGAATAATCGGGTATTATGAATATAACATAATGAATAGAATATTCTTACCGGGGAGGCGAAAAATATGGATAAAAAAAAGAATGAAAAATGGGAAATTGTAGGCGTATATCTGTTATTTATTATTGGATTGGTTGGATGCATCTTCTGCATATTCAATGAAATTAATAAACAAAAAGAGTTTGAAAATTCTACTGATATTCGAAGGGTGAGTGCAGTTATTACTCAAGCAAAAGAAGATAAAGAGTCTAGCAGGATAATAAAATATGATGTTAACTATTCATATGAAGTTGAAGGGGAAACTTATAAAGGAAGAGGCACCGTATATCACAGAGTTAAAATAGGAGATGAAGACACTATAACTGTTTATCGAACTTCAAAAGGTAAAATTTATAAAAACAGGTGAATAATAATACAGATTTTTTCATACAAAAAACTGACCTAATCTCGAAAAAATATCGAGAGGGTCAGTTATATAAAGATTTCACACATCATCATAAAATCAAAAATATTTAATCTTTTAATCTGCTTAACAGCATTTGATAATGCCTCTGTCCAATATGGCGTCCGGCGTGCTGCAGACCGGCAATACATTCTCTGACTTCGTCAGAAGACAGTTCATCTTCTTCATAAGCAGCCATAAGAATTCCTATTGTTCCCATGATTCTAAGCCCCATCTGAGCTGATATGTTTCTTCCCTTTGCTTCATCCATCAATAACAGGTCTGCTTTTAATTCATCTGTCAGAACAATTGCTTCACTCTCACCCTGATCAAGACCTGTTGCTCTTTTTAATATGTTGGTTGATTCAGGATTGTTTACAGGTTTAACCACAATAAACTTCTTCTCTCTAATCTGATCAGCTTCTAGCCGAAATCGTTCATCATCCGTTAGCTCATCAAATACTGCCTGTGGAATCAAAACATCTCCAAACAGTTTTTTCAGCAAATCTAAACGATTAATTTTAAGAAGTGATATTAGCGGTGTTGTATCAGAGACAACAATCATACCGCAGCCTCCTTCTTTTTAAGTTCTCTAAAAGTGTTCAGTTCATCATCTAAATCATCCATTGTCATATCAAAATAGGAATATCCTAATTTATCATACAGATTAATTAATTCTGACTTTCTGATTCCCAGAATTTCAGCTGCACGGCCATGAGATATTGTCTGATTTAGGATATATGGATACAATAACAATGCATTTCGAGTAAGTTCTGCATCTGGATTCATAGTTATCAAATATTTCGACATTCCTACTGGAACATCAATAGTTACAGATTCTTTTGTTACCATAATATCACATCCTTCTGTTGAAAAAACCTGTTCTTCTTTTCTATATTATATCCATTATTCATATTTTCTACAACTGATTTTTAAATTATATACGCTACTGCATAGAAGTGAGAATGAAAGATTAACATTTATTCAGGCAGATTATCTTAACTTATAATTCGGACCACTTCCAGATGACTCATTTTTGGATGAGTTAGAAATGGGGATGGAGTGATGAATAAGATTTGTTCTATTATTTCAAATTTTACTAAAATAGCCGATGCAATTTCAAACTTTTACAAAAGTTAAAATACATCGGCTGAATTCTTGATAAACATATGTTGATTTCTACTTAAAACTGCCCCTTATATTATAGCGAGAAGCAGATACTATATAAACTAGTTCAAGTCTTCTTCTGCTTCAGCTGTTACAACTACTTTATAATCCATATTTTCCTCTCATATCTGAAATCACATCATCTGCATTTCGGTAATTTCCCTTTTTTGAAGATTCTCTGGATTGTTCCAGTCTTTGAAGCATCTCTTCTTCTGTCATAGATGCATAAGGACTATGCACAGTTCGTTTTATTTCAAATGGAAATCCATTGTATGCAACCGCCTGTGTTAAAAATATCCTTATTGCTGATGGTGTGTCAGTTCCAAGAGCTTTAAAAAGTTGATCTGATTTATTTTTTAAGTCATCGTCTACTCTGATTTGAATTATACTTGTCATTTTAAGTGTCTCCTTTTTTTTCTACATTATATGGTATTTCATCACTTCATTGTTTTAGCCAGTGAATTAAGCAACGCCCGCATTTCTGGATTCGCCAGAGCTTTCATCAATAATTCCATATCGACTTCTTCAGAAACCATATTTGGATCAAGATTATTTTTCTTGTAAAATGCATCTTCAAATAATTCAGCATTCTTTTTTCTATCTTCGTCAATAATATGGGAATACACATCTGTAACCATATCTGTCTGGGAATGACCAGAATCTCCCTGTACAGCTTTTATATCACCTTTATTGAGTTTTAACTTATAGGTGACACTGCTGTGACGCAAACTGTGAAATACAACTTTAGGGAGATGATGTTCTTCAATTAGTTTATTGAAGGATACTCGAATTGCTCCGGCTCCTAATGGAGAGCCGAATTCACTTGCCATCACCAGGTTGTAATCATTATATTCCTCTCCAAGGATTGCTTTTGTATTAAGTTGTTTCCGTTTCCATTTTTGCAGCATTTCGGCAACACTTCTTGGTAGAAAAACTTTACGTACACTACTTTCTGTTTTCGGTATTTTCAGAACAAGAAGAGTAGTATTCTTTGTATGACTTGAAGGAAAAACATACAGAATGTCTTTTGCATCCAAGGTATCCAAAGAACTTTTCTTGATTCGTTGTACTTCTTTATTTACAAATATATAGGATCTGTTTTCTTCGATTGCTTCGGTGGAAATATCTACACAATCCCAGGTTAAACCAAGCAGTTCCCCCATACGTAAAGTACAGGAAAAGGCCAAATTAATAGCAAGCTTTAATCGTTCATCTTCACATACGTCTATTGCATAGAAAATGGTTTCTGCATTCCAGATTTCACGGTATTGAGTTTTATGTTTTGGTACAGTAGCAAGCGTACAAGGATTTTTTTCTATTAATTCCCATTTCAGTGCTTGTTTGAAGCAGCTTCGGAGTATTTTGTGAATGTCTCTTATTGTACTTGACGATACATATTCATGTTTTTTCTTTCCAGTTGCCGGATTTACGACAGATGGGGTTATTAGAAGTTTTTTATAATACTGTTCAATAAATCTTGTATTAATATCTTCAAGTTTTACATTTCCAATAATTGGAAGTATATAATTATTGATCACCCCCATACTTTTTTCATAAGTTGAGTAGGACCAGTTTTCTTTTCCATATAATGTAAGATATTCACCAATCAGTTCTTCGACGGTCTTGCAGTTACGAACAACAAAGTTTCCGAGATTCTGTTTGAATTCAATTTCCTTTTTACGTCTCAATGCTTCAGCACGGGTTGGATAAGTTTCCCATTTCTGTTTCCTTTTTCCATTTTCATCGATATAGGAGTAAATTACACTGTATTTATCATTTCTCTTTCTTATAGACGCCATATTATTTAGCCCTTCCTTCCATTTCACGGATTTTTAACCATTCTTCAAATTCCTTGCGATCAATACGGACTCGACTTCCTATTTTGATAAATGAAAACTTTTTTTCTGACATCCATTTTGATATCATGCCACGGCTGATCTTAGCTAATAGAGCTGCTTCATCCATCGTTAAATACTTCAAGTTTCCATTCACCGCACGATTATTAGTAGTTAATAATTTTGAAGTACGATAATTAGAAAGCGTCGGATTTTTTTCTTGTTTTACTTCTTTATATTCGGTAATCGGGCTCAATTGATATGTGTTCTGAGCTTTCAGGAATCGTTGAAAACTTTCTTGGGTTATCCTTTTTTTATCTCCAATTACTACAATTTCGAAATAGGAACAATATTGCTTATTTCTTAGCAAGGAATAGACATTGTTTCTTTTTATTCCAAGTAATCTTGCCATCTCAGGCATTGTTATGGATTCCGCTTCAATTTTGGCATCTTTTTCTTTATCTTGCTGGGTTCTGTAATGAGATTGTCCTTCATACCAGCTCCAAAAGGATTTCTTAGGAATTCGTTTCCAGTAATCTACAATAATAACTTCAAAAACATCCTTTTTCATTAAATCATATACACAGCTTTCACAAATGCCCAATGGGACAAGTGATGAGGTCTTGGAAAATGGAGTCGGTCATCTGCAGGGAAGTAGTCTTCCGATTGGTGGAGAAAATACGAGAAGTGTACTGACCGGACACCGCGGTCTTCCAAATTCCAAGCTCTTTACAAGACTGGATGAATTAGAGGAAGGAGATCTGTTTTTTCTTGATGTTTGTGGAGAGAAACTAGCCTATCGGGTAAATGAGATTCAGGTAATTAAACCAGAAGAAGCGGATAGTCTTGGAATACAGGCAGGGAAAGATCTTGTATCACTTGTAACATGCACACCGTATGGAATCAATACACACCGGTTAGTTGTAACCGGTGAGCGGATTGAATATCAGGAGGGGGCAGAAAACCAGATTAAAGGCCAGATGATGTCACCTAGAGAACTCTTATTTGCCGCAATGCCACTATTGTTTATCCTCTATGCAGTTATTAATTTAGTCAGAACAGGAAGGAGGAACCAGAGAAATGAAAAGAAAAAGAGACGGAAACGCTACCGAAGATATCAAAAGTATAAGAAAAAGTATGAAATCAGTTAGACTATTTTTTCCATTGCTTCTTACATTGATCTTAAATCTATCATTGCCTGTATTCGCAAGTCAAAATATTTCTCTTCCCGAGAATGTTTCAGAGGTGAATACACAGAAAACGGGAAGTATTGAGATTGAACTCACAGATGGGGAAGAGGGGACATCAAAGGAGGGAGTTATTTTTCACTATTCCAAAGTGGCAGAGATTGTAGATGGGCAGTATGAGCTGATCGATCCGTACAAAGGAAGTGGAATTGATCTAAATGCAATCGAATATGCAGAGGAACTTGATGAGGCTGCCGAAAAGCTGAGCTATTACAAAGTATCTGATGGAAGCTGTAAGACTAATGAAAGTGGAGTCGCGCAGATTAAGAATCTGAAAACAGGAGTTTATCTGCTTTATGTATCAGATCAGAAGAATTACGAAGAAATCACACCAGTTCTGATTGCAGTTCCTACATGGGGAGAACAGGAAGGAACGATGCTTTATGATGTCAAAGTATATCCAAAGCATACTCCACTTCCAAAGGATACAGAAACTCCAAAATCAGAGACAATAAAGCCAGTGAAAACAGGAGATTCACAAGATGTCAGCGGATTAGTGGTAAGTATTGGATTAGCAGCGGGAATCGTAGTTGGAATTATTCTGTGGAAAAAAAGAAAATAGAAATGTGTCAGGCATCCGGAGAAAATGGAAAATACTCCGGATGCCTTTTTGAAAGGAGAAACAAATGATGGGTAAGGTAATAGCAATTGGAGTTTTTTTAATGATGATGTGCATTATCGTGTTATACAGCTGCATTGTTGCAGGAAAACGGGCAAATGAGAAATGGGATGAACTGAAATCGGGAGATAAGGAGGATCCGGCAAATGCAGGATAAGTCGAAGTATCGTGAGGATAAGCCCATTTCCTGCAGATACTGTTACTGGTGGAATGATTTAAAAAGACAGTGCGGATTGAAACACTGCCATTACCAGATTAAAACGAAGAAAAAAAAGGAAGATGTATCGAAGAATCGGTATGGAGATTGTAATTATTGCCAGTATGGAAAACATGCACCATGCATTGGATTCTGTATCTTGAAACTAAGAAAAGAGGTAAAGAGCAGATTGTAAAGGACGGTGAAAAAATGAGGGAACTGATTCATATAGATTTTCAATCTGAGCAGCCAAGAGTGTCGGCACGAGAGCTATATGAAGGTTTGGAAGTAGAGATCTAAATTTACGACATGGTTCCGGCGCATGGCAGGCTACGGATTTATTGAAAATGAAGATTATATTGTGGTTTATAAGCAGAAAAAAACTGTACAGGAGAATGCCATTTCTTTTATGGATTTCATGATTACAGTTGATATGGCAAAGCAGATCTGTATGCTGCAGCGAACGGAAAAAGGGAAAAAGTACAGGCAGTATTTTTTGGAATTGGAAAAAGCGTGGAATTCTCCGGAACAAGTAATGGCAAGAGCGTTACAAATTTCTCAGAAAAAAGTGGAATCCTTACAGGAAAAATGTTGGATCTTAGGAAAGCATGTGATGGAACAACAGGCGTTAGTAGAAGAAATGCAGCCGAAGGTTCATTATGTCGATCAGATTCTACAGTCAGATAGTGTAGTTAATATTACTCAGATTGCAAAGGATTATGGAATGAGTGGACAAGCAATGAATGAGCTTCTCCATCATTTTCGGATTCAGTATAAGAATGGAGAACAATGGGTCTTGGTGTCTGGGGAGGTGTCAATCTAATGGAGGGTTATGGAAATGATAACCCAGGAGCAAAGTCACAGGGAATTAAGCAGTTCATGGCTAATTAAAGGGAACAAAAAGAAAGGGAATGCACAATCCAGACGGTATCAGCGGCAGGCTACAAGAATAAATTGTGATTTCACAAGATT
>OHUD01000532.1_pt1 | contig 17447 bp, 17 predicted proteins | sample 1579021 | NCBI WGS metagenome assembly OHUD01 (sample SAMEA3879597, study PRJEB24766) | human gut metagenome | biome: human-associated habitat; feature: feces | place: USA | collected 1985/1987
CGCCGCATTTTTCGTTTTTCCCATGCCTGCGCGGCGGAAAAACACCTTAGCACTCCAAAAAGTATGTCGATTTTCGACATACTTTAAAAAAGCGCCCCTGCGGGCATAACCCGCAGGGGCGATCTATATAAAGGGGTCTGTATCGGTTATTTGCAGACAGCTCCGAGCCGCCGCCGATATTCGGGATATCCCATGGCAACCCCTGCTATATACTATGCAAAATACTTAAATAGGTGATTTTCTTATAAAGAGAACGCCGAGAGTATTCGCTCCGCAGTGCGAAGAAACGGTGCAGCCCGCACGGGTCATATATACCTCCTTAAAGGGGGCAAGCTCCTTTACAAGCGCAACGATTTCGTCAACCAGCTTACTGTCGCAGCCAGCGTGAGTTATAAACACTCGTTCTAGATCTATATCAGAATAATCAGTAACCTTTTCGCGAATGTACTGCTTTAAAACCTCGTCATATTTGCCGCGATATTTTTTAGCAACGTCCATTTTGCCGTTTTTAACCTGAATACAGGGTTTAAGCCTTAAAAGATTCGCGCCGAACATTGCAAGCGCCGAGCAGCGCCCGCCCTTGTAAAGATATTCAAGGCTATCAATTACAAACGACGCGTCAACACAGGGTACAAGCGCCTTTGTTTTTTCAACAATTTCCTCTGCCGCAAGCCCGTCGTCACGCATTTGCGCCGCGGCAACTGTCAGAAGTCCGCCGCCGGTGGAAAGGTTTTCGGTGTTTATAACATAAACGTTTTCAAGCTCTTCGGCCGCAAGGCATGCGTTAGCATAAGTAGACGACATATCCGAGCTTATGGTAAAGTGAATTACGGTTTTGCCGCTTTCGGTAAATTTCTTGAAGAAATCAAGACACTCGCCCACATTGGTGGCGGAGGTCTTCGGAAGCTCGCCTGTTTTATCGTGATGAGCGTAAATATCATCGGGGGTAATATCAACCCCGTCGATATAGGTTTTGCCGCCGAGCGTTACGCCGAGCGGACATATTTCAATACCGTATCTTTCTTTAAGCTCAGGGCTTAAATCGGTAGTGCTGTCGCTTGTTATTACTATATCGGAATTCAATGCAGAACCCTCCAGAATTTTTTGTATTTTTCAGTATTATAGCATACGTCGGCAAATTTAGCAACATTTTATTGAATAAATAAGGAAAATTTCGGTAATATTCAAGCTGAAAGGAATGTTGCAAAAATGAAAAAGACAATTTCACGGCGTTTTACGGCGGAGCTTGCATTATTTATGGGGTTGATTTTTGCCGTATTTACATCCTTTGCGCGCTTTGACGCCGCCTGTGATGATTTAAGACAAAACGTTTTGCGGTTACATATAATCGCAAATTCAAATTCCGAGGCGGATCAGGCGGTCAAACTTTTGGTGCGCGACAGAATACTGAGCGAGACAACGGATATTTTCACGGGCGCGGCGGGCCTTGCCGACGCAGAGAAAAAAGCCGCCGAAAGACTGGGCGATATAGCGGAATATGCCGCGGAAACGCTTGAAGAAAACGGCTTCGGCTACGGCGCGACGGCGGAAATAGGCAACAGCTATTTTGAAACGCGCGAATACGATACCTTTACTTTACCGGCTGGCAACTACCGCTCGCTTATAATAAGGCTCGGCAAAGCCGAGGGCAAGAACTGGTGGTGCGTTGTTTTTCCGGCGGTGTGTATTCCCGCCGCAGCGCAGGGGGCTGAATTATCCGACAGCACAAGCAAAGCGTCCGCCGAAATAGCCGAGCACCCGCAAAAATATATTATGAGATTTAAGGCGGTGGAAATTTTTGAGGATTTTAAAAGACGGCTTAATTCGTAGAAGTTTGCGGTAAATATTAACTCAAGCGGCTGTCACCATTAGTGACAGCCGCTTGTATAGCACAAGGTTTTTTAATCCTTATTAAAATCTTCAAGAATAAGCCCTTCGTTTTTATCAAGCGCCCAGTTTATATTCCATTCGCTTGTAAATATTAAAATATTGTTATCCTTAAAGTCCTGAACCCACTTTGTATCCGAGGTGAGGTTCAGGCTTTTCATATCAATATCCTTATTCCTTACCCAGCGGATGTACTGGTAGGGCATATCATTTCTTATAACGTCAACGTTATACTCATTTTTAAGGCGGTATTCAAGCACTTCAAGCTGTAGAACGCCCACAACGCCCACTATTACCCGCTCCATACCCGAGTTCGGCTCGCGGAATATCTGAATGGCGCCCTCCTGCGCTATTTGCTCAACGCCTTTTACAAACTGCTTGCGTTTAAGGCTGTCCTTTTGCTCTATAACGGCGAAATGCTCAGGCGCAAAGGTGGGAATACCCTCAAACCTAACGTGCTTTTTAAGCGAGCATACCGTATCGCCTATTGAGTAAATACCGGGGTCGAAAACGCCGATTATATCGCCCGCATACGCCTCGTTTATTACCTGGCGCTCCTCTGCCATCATTTGCTGCGGCTGAGACAGCCGCACGGGCTTTCCCGCCTGAACGTGGTAGTAATCCGCCCCGCGCTCAAATTTGCCCGAGCATATGCGGAAAAAGGTTATTCTGTCGCGGTGGTTCTTATTCATATTCGCCTGAATTTTAAAGGCGAACGCCGAAAAATTATCGTCAAACGGGTCTACAGGCTCGCCCTCCGACATACGCGGCAGGGGGGAGGTGGTCATTTTTAGGAAGTTTTCCAAAAACGGCTCAACCCCGAAATTGGTAAGCGCCGAGCCGAAGAAAACAGGGGTCAGCTCGCCGCGGCGCACCTTTTCAAGGTCAAATTCATAGCTTGCGCCGTCAAGCAGCTCAATCTGGTCTACCAGCTCAGCACGCTGGTACTCTCCTATAAGCTCATCTAATTTTTCGGTATCGGTAATATCGCACTTTACGGCGCTTAATTTATCCTGCCCGCGGTGGAACTCTTTAAAGGTGAGAATTTCGCGCTTGTCGCGGTCAAAAACGCCCTTAAAGTCAACCCCGCAGCCTATAGGCCAGTTGACGGGGTAGGTGCCTATGCCAAACTCCTTTTCAAGCTCGTCAAGCAGCTCAAACGGGTCGCGCGCCTCGCGGTCTAACTTATTTATAAATGTAAATATCGGAATATGCCGCATAGCGCAGACCTTAAAGAGCTTGCGCGTCTGCGCCTCAATACCCTTTGCCGCGTCAATTACCATTACCGCGCTGTCAGCCGCCATAAGGGTGCGGTAGGTATCCTCCGAAAAGTCCTGGTGCCCGGGTGTGTCAAGAATATTTATGCAAAAGCCCTCGTATTCAAACTGCATTACAGATGAGGTTATGGAAATGCCGCGCTGTTTTTCAAGGTCCATCCAGTCGGAAACCGCGTGCTTAGCCGTAGCCTTGCCCTTTACCGAGCCTGCGGTTTGAATAGCGCCGCCGTACAGCAAAAATTTTTCGGTAAGGGTGGTTTTACCTGCGTCCGGGTGGGATATTATAGCAAACGTCCGTCTGCGTTCAATTTCGGTTTTAAGGTCGCTCACAAAATTACTCCTCTGTTAAAAAATGCCTGTAAATTATACCATAGCATATTATGCCCTGTCAAGCGCGCCTGTTGCAAACTGAAAAAAGTATTTGAAAAAAATTAAAAAAATACTTGACAAACCGAAAAAAACGTTATATAATATTCGCAAATTTAAGAAAGCACCTGATAGAGGCGCGGATATGATGAGTACTCCACGGTATACGTCGGCAAACGGCGGTGGGGGAAAGGCTGTTCCGCCGAAGTGGTTTTGCGGTTGCCGCCGCGGGGCTGCTGGGGTCGCGTTTAATAGGCGCGGCACTGTCGCATATTTTTGCGGAGAGCTATCATAAGTATTTGTTTTTATTTATTTTTGAATATCAGCAAAGCCTGTGATACCTTTCGGGTCGCAGGCTTATTTTTTAATATTTTTTTGGGAGTGTTCAAAAATGAACAGAACAGCAAGAATTTTATCGGCAATTTTATCCGTTGCCCTTGTGGCAACCCTCTTTGCGGGCTGCGGCGGCAAAAAGCAGACTGCAGCAAAGTCCGGCATAGAGGACGGCGTGCTTACCGTTGCTATGGAGTGCGCGTATGCACCCTATAACTGGACCCAGAGCGATGACTCAAACGGCGCGGTTAAAATTAAGGACTCAAACGACTACGCAAACGGCTACGATATTATGATGGCGAAAAAGATTTGCGAGGCGAATAACTGGAAGCTTGAAGTTGTACGCCTTGACTGGGACTCGCTTGTTCCCGCCGTTCAAACGGGCAAGGTTGACGCTACAATAGCGGGTCAGTCAATGACGGAAGAACGTATGAAGCAGGTTGATTTTGCGGGACCGTACATTTACGCCAGCATTGTTTGCATGACGAAGAAGGACAGCAAGTTTGCAAATGCTACCAAGCTTTCCGACCTTTCGAGCGGCAAGTGCACCTCGCAGCTCGGAACCATTTGGTACGATACCTGCCTGCCGCAGATAAAGGGCGCTCAAATTCAGACCGCGCAGGAAACTGCCCCCTCAATGCTTATGGCGCTTGAAACAGGCGCAGTTGACTTTATCTGCACCGATATGCCCACCGCGCAGGGCGCACTGCTCGCTTACAGTGACCTTAAAATACTTGATCTTGAGGATAATGCTTTCAAGGTTGACGAGGGCGACATTAACATCGGTATAGCCGTTAAGAAGGGCAATTCAGAGCTTAAGGACAAGATAAACGCGGTTTTAAAAGATATGACTGCGGACGACTTTAATTCCATTATGGCAGAGGCTACCAAGATTCAGCCCCTTGCCGAGAAGTAATTCGGGTGACGGAATATGGATAAATTTGCTCAGCTTTGGAGCGATATAGTTAAATGCTGGGGCGACAGCTCATCACAATATCTGGTGGGCGCGCTTAAAACAATAGAGCTTGCGGTTGTTGCAACGGCAATAGGCTGTATAATTGGTCTTGCGTGCGGAATAGTGCAAACTATTCCGTGCACAAAGAACGATAATATTGTAAAGCGCATATTTTTAGGTATTGTAAAGGCAATAGTCCGCATTTACGTTGAGGTATTCAGAGGAACGCCTATGATAATTCAGGCAATCTTCATTTTCTACGCAATACCGTATTTCACCGACGGCGCGGTAAACCTTGAAGTAACCCTTGCGGCGTATTTGGTAGTTTCGATTAACACGGGCGCTTATATGGCGGAAACGGTGCGCGGCGGTATAATGTCGATAGATATAGGGCAGACCGAGGGCGCAAAGTCAATAGGTATGAACCACTTTAAAACCATGCTTTACGTTATTCTGCCGCAGACGATTCGCAACATAATCCCGCAAATAGGCAATAACCTTATTATAAATATTAAGGATACCTCGGTTATGTTCGTTATAGGCTATGCCGAGTTGTTCGCGGCGCACAAGGCGATTGTCGGCGCTAAGTACATCTACTTCCCGTCGGCAGTCATAACTCTCACCATTTACCTTATTATGACGGTCATCTGCTCGCTTATTTTAAGGCTTTGGGAAAAGAAAATGGATGGACCCGCGAACTTCGACGTTGCCACAAAAGACACGCTCGCGCTCACAAGCGGCACTTATTCATATGTTAAAAAGTCGGAAAGGAGCGGTAAATAATGGCAGAACCGATTTTACAGGTAAAGCACCTTTCAAAGACTTTCGGCAAGCACGAAGTGCTGCGGGATATTGATTTCTCGGTAAACTCGGGGGATGTTACAAGCATTATAGGCGCGTCGGGCTCGGGTAAATCCACCCTTTTGCGCTGCATAAACCTGCTTGAAACGCCGAGTTCAGGCGAAATACTTTACCACGGCGCCAATATTGATAAAATAAAGGGCGGCGCCAGCGCCTACCGCTCGCATGTGGGAATGGTTTTCCAGTCCTTTAACCTTTTCAATAATATGACCGTGCTTAAAAACTGTATGATAGGGCAGACAAAGGTGCTCGGCAAATCAAGGGCAGAGGCTAAGGAAACGGCTATGAAATACCTTGAAAAGGTAGGAATGGCGCCTTATATCAACGCAAAGCCCTCACAGCTTTCGGGCGGGCAAAAGCAGCGCGTAGCAATAGCGCGCGCACTGGCTATGAACCCCGAGGTGCTTTTGTTCGATGAGCCCACAAGCGCGCTTGACCCGCAAATGGTGGGCGAGGTTTTGAGCGTTATGCGAACGCTGGCGGCAGAGGGGCTTACAATGATAGTTGTTACCCACGAAATGGCGTTTGCAAGAGATGTTTCATCACACGTGGTATTTATGGCGGACGGGGTTATCTGCGAAGAGGGTACACCTGCGGATATATTTGAAAACCCGACAAATGCCAAAACACGCGATTTTCTTACAAGATTTTTTGAGCATTAAAATTTTTCCCGCAGAATTTTAACTTTTTGTTAAATCAATTCTGCGGGATTGATTTTTTTGTAGAATAATGCTATAATAAAGCCGAAAAAGAAAAAAAGGAGGTTGTTTAAAATGAAATGTGCATGGGGTAAGCTCGGATTATTTGCCGGAGGACTTCTTTTCGGAACGGCCGGCCTTAAAATTCTGAGTAGCAAAGAGGCTAAAAAAGCCTATACATATACCACCGCTGCAGCGCTGCGCGCTAAAGAGGACGTTATGACGGTTGTTACCGCCGTAAAGGAAAATGCGGGGGATATTCTTGCCGATGCAAAGGCGCTCAACGAAAAGCGTGCCGCCGAGGCAGAGGCGGAGGTTATTGAAGATACCGCCGCGGAAGAACCCGAAGAATAAACTTTAGCTGAGAGTAATTTTCTCTCATTCGGTTTCGTATACACTCAGCTCCCTCCACGGAGGGAGCGTGATTTTTATTTGCATTAATTTTTCGGAGATGCAGTTTTATGAAATGCTTGGTATTGCACGAATCGCAGGGCAGACTGCGCGTGCATTTATGTATAAACAGAATGACGCTTCATTCTGCTGATGTTCTTGAGTATTACCTGCGCGGGGTTGCAGGTGTTACCGATGTTAAGGTTTACGACCGCACCTGTGACGCTGCCGTTACCTACAACGGCGCGCGGGCAGATGTTATAAAGGCTTTTGCCGCATTTTCGCCCGCAAAAGCCGAAACCGAGGTTACTATACCCGAGCACACTGCGCGGGCACTCAACCGCGAATTTGAGGATAAGCTGGTTTCGGCGGTTTTAAGGCGCTTTTCTTTAAAGCTGTTTTTGCCGCTGCCGCTGCGCTCGGCAATAGCAGTTTGTCACTCGCTGCACTATATAAAGGCAGGCTTAAAGGCGCTTATAAAGGGCAGGCTTTCCGTATCGGTGCTTGACGCCACGGCAGTTACCGTATCGCTTTTGCGGCGTGATTTTGATACCGCCTCGTCCGTTATGTTTATGCTGCGGCTGGGCGAGCTGCTTGAGGAATGGACTCATAAAAAGTCCGTTTCCGACCTCGCGGGTGCTATGTCGCTTAATGTAGACAAGGTTTGGCTTAAAACCGACGAGCAGGAAATACTTATACCTATTAACAATGTTTCGGCGGGGGATAAAATAATAGTGCGCACGGGCAACCTTATACCGCTTGACGGCAAGGTGGTCTCGGGCAACGCTATGGTAAACCAGGCTTCTATGACCGGCGAATCTTTGCCCGTTAAGAAAAGCGCGGGCAGCTACGCATATGCCGGAACGGTTGTGGAAGAGGGCGAGTGCGTAATCTCGGTTGAAAAAACCATGGGCGGCGGGCGCTATGACCGCATTGTTCATATGATTGAGGAGTCGGAAAAGCTTAAATCCACCGCCGAAGATAAGGCTTCGCACTTAGCCGACAGGCTTGTGCCCTACACCCTCGGCGGAACGGCGCTTACATATTTATTAACGCGCAACCCGGTAAAGGCGCTTTCGGTGCTTATGGTGGATTTTTCCTGCGCGTTAAAGCTTTCAATGCCCATAGCCGTAATATCTGCAATGCGCGAAAGCAACAAATATAACGTTTCGGTTAAGGGCGGCAGATTTTTAGAGGCGGTAGCAAAGGCTGATACAATTGTTTTTGATAAAACAGGAACTCTCACCTTTGCAACCCCGCGCGTGGCAAAAATCGTGACTTTCAGCGGACGGAATGAAAACGATATGCTGCGGCTTGCCGCCTGCCTTGAGGAGCATTACCCGCACTCGCTGGCAAACGCCGTTGTAGAAGAAGCGGCACGGCGCGGGCTTAACCATGAGGAATACCACTCAAACGTTGAATATGTGGTGGCTCACGGCATTTCAAGCACGGTTGAGGGCAGAAAGGTAGTTATAGGCAGCTATCACTTCGTGTTTGAGGATGAGGGCTGCACAGTACCCGAGGACGAAAGAGATAAATTCGACGGTATTTCAGATGAATACTCGCACCTTTATCTTGCCGTTTCGGGGGTTTTAAGGGCGGTTATATGCATTGCCGACCCGCTGCGCCCCGAGGCTGCCGCCGTTGTTACGGCGCTGCATAAGGCGGGCATTAACAAGGTTGTAATGATGACGGGTGATAACGAAAAAACCGCCGCTGCGGTGGCGCGCGCCGTGGGTGTGGATGAATACCACGCCGAGGTTCTGCCCGAGGATAAGGCGGAGTTTATTCGCCGCGAAAAGGCGGCGGGGCACACCGTTATTATGATAGGCGACGGCGTAAACGATACACCCGCGCTTTCCGAGGCGGATGTGGGCATAGCCATAAATACAGGCGCCGCAATCGCTAAGGAAATTTCGGATATAACCGTTTCTTCAAGCGATTTGTTCAAGCTTTTAAAGCTGCGCGAAATTTCTGTGGCGCTTATGTCCCGCATAAATAAAAACTACCGCTTTATTGTCGGGTTTAATTTTCTGCTTATAGTCTGCGGCGTTACGGGCGCAATTCAACCAACAACCTCTGCGCTGCTGCACAATATGTCCACCCTCGGCATAAGCGTTAAAAGTATGACCGACCTGCTGACTGAAGAAAAAGAATAATTTATAATTCGGAATTCGGAATGTGTAATTCGGAATTGTAAAAAAATTGCACCCCTGTTGTTATCTTTTGTGATAGCGGCGGGGGTGCTTTTCGCAATTAAGGGCAATTATTACCAAACGGCAGCCGTATAATGAGCTTGTTTTGCTTTACAGCGTAATTATAAGCGATTTCGGTGCCGCTTTTGCGCGTTTTGGGAAAAATGCGCTTATCAAAATAAATCACGCAGAATTTGCTTTTATCTATCATTTCGTAATTTCGCTCTATATACACCGCCATACCCGAATTAAGCGCCCTTTCGGGATAATATGTATACTCGTATTTTTCCAAAAGATATTCGGTGTAATAATTATCTATATAAGGATACTCCGCCCGCACATAAACCCGCTTTATGTGCGGGAATTTTTCTTTTATTTCGGTAACAAGCTCATAGCAAATGCTGTTAAATTGACTCTTGCTGCCGAAAAGAAAGGTGTCAACATTTTCCGCCGTAATGAGATTTTCAATAACAGCCTTTAATTGCAGCTTTAAATTTTCTGTTTCTTCGGTTTTTCTGTGACCTATAAAGCAGCAAGTATAATTTTCGCTCATATCCATACCTCACAATATACTATAAATACATTCTAACATAGATGTATAAACATTACAAGTAGAATGTATAATACATTTTAAGTTAAAGGTAAAATGAGTTTGGAAAGGGTGGTATGCTATGGATACTAATGACAGACTCAAACGCCTTTTGAAGGAACGCGGATGGACCGAATACAGGCTTTCAAAAAACAGCGGACTGGCGGAAACTACAATCGGAAATATTTTTAGGAGAAATACCGTACCGTCTATTCCTACGTTGGAAATTATTTGTAAAAGCTTTGGTATTACACTTGCGCAGTTTTTTGCCGAGGGCGATACTGTTGAACTGACACCCGAATTGAAAGAGCTGTTTGATAATTGGGTTGACTTAACAGTGGAGCAAAAGCAAGCAGTTAATCATTTGCTTTCAACTATGAATAAAAACTGATTCTTATTCAGACGAATACAAGCATAGCTGAAATTTTATAAAATACCGCCCGGTCACTAACGCGATATTCGCTTTTGCGTTTATTTTACAGCAAGCGAAAAGTTGTGCTTTACTTTTTAAAAAGAGTATGATATAATATTCTCACCGTCTACTGAGCTTTGGGCGTCCGCCCCTTTTCGGGGAGTCACTTTTGACCCTTTGCCCGGTTTGCGGATATGTGTTAAAGGAGTGAAAAAAATGACCAAAGAATTAAAGCAGCAAATCATGCAGGAGTATGCCGTTCATGAGGGCGACACCGGTTCTCCGGAGGTACAGATTGCTCTGCTTACCACCAGAATCAATGAGCTTAACGCTCACTTAAAGGTTCACCCGAAGGATCGCCATTCCTATCGCGGTCTTCTTAAAATGGTAGGTCACAGAAGAAACCTGTTGGCTTATTTGCAGAAGAACGATATTGAAAGATACCGTGCTATAATCAAAAAACTCGGCATCCGTAAGTAATGCGTACATTAAAGGCAGACCGATAAAAGCTTCGGTCTGCCTTATTGTAAATTAAAAGCGGAGATTTTCGTGCTTTAGCGGTAAATCGGGCGGCTGAGCCTTATCGGCTGTCGGATTTATTGCTAACCGGAAGTCTCCCGAAAAAAGAAATGGAGATTTTAAAAGTATGTTTGAAAACTACAAGGTTTACGAAACCACACTTGCCGGTAGACCCTTAAAGCTTGAAACCGGTATGATGGCTCAACTTGCTAACGCCGCGGTTATGGCAACCTACGGCGAGACAAAGGTGCTTTGCACCGTTACGGCTTCCGCAAAGCCGCGCGAGGGGGTAGATTTCTTCCCGCTTTCGGTTGATTACGAGGAAAAAATGTACTCGGTAGGCAGACTGCCCGGCTCGTTTACAAGGCGCGAGGGCAGAGCCACCGAAAAGGCTATACTTGCCTCCCGCTGCATTGATAGACCTATTCGTCCGCTTTTCCCGAAGGATATGCGCAACGATTGCTCGGTAGTGGCAACCGTTATGTCGGTTGACCCCGATTGCTCGCCCGAGGTTGCGGCGGCAATAGGCGTTTCCGCTGCTATTGCTATTTCGGATATTCCGTGGGCTGGCCCTATTTCCAGCGTAAACGTAGGCTTAGTTGACGGCGAAATAGTTATAAACCCCACCCTTGAGCAGCGCGCAAAATCTGACCTTAACCTTACCGTTTCCTCAACTGAGGATTTGGTTGCAATGATTGAGGCGGGCGCTAATGAAATATCGGACGAGCTTATGTTCGACTGCATTATGGCAGGTCACGAGGCTAACAAAGAGGTTGTTAAGTTTATCAACGGCATTGTAGCCGAAATAGGCAAGCCGAAGTTTGAGTTTGAGTCTAACGACCCCGACCCCGAAATATTTAAGGAAATTGAAGATTTCTGCATTGAGGATGTAAAGAAAGCGCTTGATACCGACGATAAAACGGTACGCGACGCAGCTTTACTGCCCATATATAACGCCGTTCACGAAAAGTTTGATGAAAAATTCGAGGGCTGCGAGGGCAAAATAGAAGAAATTATGTACCTTGTTCAGAAGCACGTTGTAAGAGACTGGCTCAAGAACGAGAAAAAGCGTGTTGACGGCAGAGGTATTGACGAAATTCGCCCCTTAAACGCGCAGATAGACCTGCTTCCCCGCGTTCACGGCTCTGGTATGTTCACCCGCGGTCAGACCCAGGTGCTTTCGGTTGCTACCTTAGCGCCGATAAGCGAGGCTCAAAAGCTTGACGGGCTTGACGAGGAAATATCTAAAAGATATATTCACCACTATAATTTCCCCTCATACTCGGTAGGCGAAACAAAGCCGTCCCGTGGTCCGGGCAGACGAGAAATAGGTCACGGCGCGCTTGCAGAAAAGGCGCTTGTTCCGGTTATTCCGAGCGTTGAGGAGTTCCCCTACGCTATACGCGTGGTGTCCGAAGTTCTTTCTTCCAATGGCTCTACCTCGCAAGGCTCAATTTGCGGCTCTACCCTGGCACTTATGGCTGCCGGTGTTCCGATAAAGGCGCCTGTTGCGGGTATTTCCTGCGGACTTATTACAGGTGATAAGGGCGTATACGGCGACTTTATGACTATGGTTGATATTCAGGGTCTTGAAGATTTCTACGGCGATATGGACTTTAAGGTAGCGGGAACTCACAAGGGTATAACCGCTATTCAGATGGACTTAAAGGTTCACGGTCTTACCCCCGAAATTATTAAAGAGGCTTTTGCAAAGACCCACAAGGCGCGCGACTATATACTTGACGAGGTAATGCTCAAGTGTATACCGGAACCCCGAGCCGAGCTTTCAAAGTATGCTCCGAAAATGCTTACAACTACTATAAGCCCCGATAAAATAGGCGACGTTATAGGTAAGCAGGGCAAGGTTATTCAGTCTATTCAGGAGCAGTGCGACTGCACCATTACCATTGAAGAAGACGGTCACGTTTACGTTTCGGGACTTGACATTGAAAAGGCTAAGCAGGCAATTTCAATAGTTGAGCTTATTGCCAACGACCCCGAGGTGGGCGCTATTTACAGCGGTAAGGTAACCCGCCTTATGACCTTCGGTGCGTTTGTTGAAATAGCCCCCGGCAAAGAGGGTCTTGTTCACATTTCAAAGCTTGATACCAAGCGTGTTGAAAAGGTTGAGGATGTTGTAGCCGTAGGCGACCAGGTAATAGTTAAGGTTACCGATATTGACGACCAGGGCAGAATAAACCTCTCCCGCAGAGACGCGCTTGTTGAAGTAAACGGCGCAACGGTTGACCCCGATGCGGACGACGTACCGCAGCCCCGCCCCGCCAAACGTGACGGCGGACACGGCAGAGACCGCCGCAATTTCAGAAACCGCGATTGATAAATAAAAAACGGTCGCTTTAAAGCAATGCCGATAATAAGAAAAGTTCCTGCCCTTCGCGTTTGCGAAGGGCAGGAACTTTTTATAAGGTAGGGTGGAGAAAAAGTCGAAAAAATCAGACCTGCCAAGGCAGTAAAGCTATAACGAATTACGCCAAGGCTTTTCCGAGGTTTTTGCATTCGGTGAGTGCGTCATCGTCCGGTGCATCGTTGCATATTACGGAATCGCACGTTAAAACAGCGCCGTCCGCCTTGCAGGTTTCTTCCCAGTTACGCATCCATTCGCCGTCGCCCCAGCCGTATGAGCCGAAAAGTGCAATTTTCTTGCCTTTCAGCTTGCTTTCGCACGCCTCAAACATAGGTGCAAATTCGTCTTCCTCCAAAACCTCTGCTCCCATTGCGGGGCAACCGAAGGCAATTGAATCAAACGAATCGGTAAGACCTGCCTCAAATTCTGCGGCGGTAAATAACGTAACCGCGGCACCTGCTGCTTTGGCGCCCTCCGCTACGGCGTTTGCCATGGCCTCTGTGTTGCCTGTGCCGCTCCAATAAACTACTGCTGTTTTACTCATAATAAGTACATCCCTTCAATTTAATATATATCAATCGGCCACTGTGAGCCGCTCAATAGTTTGACCCTTAGCAAATTGCTCTTTGTACGCCGAGGTGCATTTTTTATATTTTGCAAAGGTTTTTCCGGCACTGTCCGCGTCGGTGTAAACCTTCCAGCAGCCCACACATTTGCACTTGCCGCCCTTGTTTTCTATAAATCCGTTCACATCATCCGGCGGGTAACCGAGAAACAGACCTACCTCGTGCGGGAACTCGGAATTTGTGCTCATGCGCCTTGCGAGCTGCGCTATACAGCCCTCGGGCGTGCGCATACCGTAGCCCTGTCTTTTAAGAATAGAATATGCAGTTTTGTTTTGTAAATCCCTTAAAAGCATATACGGGCGGTAAATATATATCAATGCGTTTCGCCCGTTATATCTCAGTGGAAGAACGCGCAGACCCTTTTCACGCAGCCGCTTATTCCAGCCGCGCACCGCGGCACGCATTTCGCCTATACTGGCATACGGGTATAAAAACATACTTCCCGTTTTAATGGCTGCAAGCGTGGGGGAGCACTGCTCAATCAGTATCTTTTCCGACACGACGGTTTCCTCACTTAATATAATTTCAGCTTGCAGTTAGCGGTTGCTAACCGCGATAGCTTGAATAAGCCGTGTCTTTCGGTTAGACACGGCTAACTCCGAAGATATATTAACACATTTATCTTAATATGTCAAGCATAAATTCATATTGAGTTCGTGTCAAGTTTTTGTGGGAAAATTTTTTTTTGAGAATGCCAATAGTGAATTAACGGTAGTGTGACATTCCCGTTTGTTTGTAATGTGCCGATAGCATAGGGACTCGCCAGCCCTTCTGTCTTCCTAAGAAAAGCCTTGCTCGCTCTCGCCGCGGCTTTTCTTAGGAAGACAGGCTGCTCGTTATCGGTAGATTTGCGGTTTAAAGTCAGCTTACCGGCTGCAAGTATCGGTGCCAAATGCTTTAGTGTTGTTTCGCTCCATGCTAACGGTCGGGAAGACAGCCTTGCGGCTAAAACATGGCTGATATGCGGGAGACGGGGGTGCGGACATAGTCTTGGATTAGCTGTTTAAACAGTACAAGAATATGTCCGCACCCCCGAACCCATTATAATAATGATCTTGGCTTTTGGTTGTTTGCAATATTATCTAAAAGTTCTTCACAGAACATTAAACATCGTGGTAGATGATAAGGACCTTTCCAGAGAGAGCCTTTTTGAGTGTGAGAAACGGTACCATCACGATGCAAATAGCCGTACCATTCGCTGTATTCTTTGTCAGCAAAGTGAGAGAATGAATATTCATGAACTAACTTAAATCTTTCCCAATACTTTTCATCATTGGTAAGTGCATATGCCATTAGGGAAGCGATAAGCACTTCGTTATGTACCCACCATAATTTCATATCCCATTCAAGTTGTTCACATGGTCGGTTATCAAGATCTACAAAGTATAGCATACCTCCGTATCCTTTATCCCAGCCTCTTTCAAAGGCGAAATCAAATATAGATAGAGCATTTTTTAATAATTTGTCATCGTTATTGTATATTGCTTGACACATTAAAAACCATGCATTTTCGCAAGAGTGACCAGGATTTATAGTTCTTCCGGAAGGATTGTCTACGTGTGAGCCATCAACGGAAAGAACATTTTCTAAAGAACATTTTAATTCGGGATGATAATGATATTTCATTATATCATCAGTTATGGATTTACATATATCGTTGTAATAATCCTGTCTATCAGGGTCGCATCTTCTTAAAAGTTCGGCAGAACTTATCAATACCATGGGAACAGCAGCAGAACGTTCGTTACGAGTTTCGGAATAACTTTTAGGTGTGATTTTAAAGGGATCACTTAGTGGATCCTTATATATCTGCATCATTAATTCAAAACAGTCTTCAGCTTTTTTAAGGGCATCATTATCACCAAATGTTTTTCCATACTGAGCCATACCTACAACAAAGAAACTTTCAGAGAACATATAGCGACGTTTTCTTAATGGTTTTCCCTCCTTTGTAACTGTAAAATACATTCTTCCGTCAGAATCAAAGCAATATTTTTCTAAAAATTCTTTTCCAATTTCAGCAGCTTTTTTCCATTCTTCGCGAACTCCATATCTTTCACAAAGTGTTGAAAATGTCCAAAGACATCTACCCTGAAACCATACGGATTTATCGTCATTATATGATTTACCAAATCTGTCCACAGATGTAATATATCCACCATTCTCTTTGTCTAATAGGTCACTATTCATCCAAAAGGGCACAACATTATCAAGTAAATGTTCCTTATAAAAATTACGTAATTTTTTTGCTTCTTCACAATGATTTGCCATTAAAATTTCCTCCCAATCACTCAAGAAATGCGTTGATTTCTTCGACTTGTTTTTCGTATTCAGGTTTATATTCGCCAACTTTTTTGTTTATATCTCCACCATTTAATACATCATCTAAAAGATTAAATGAACCACTACCGTTAGACATAATACCTTCATAATAGTTTACGTGATTAATTTTTCCACAAAGTGTTTTAATAAAAATGGCAAAGCTAAGGAAGAAATACTTAAAAAGGCATTTTCGGGACCTATAACACCTGAAATTCCGGCTTCCATACTTCAATTGCACCCTGATGTTACAGTGATTTACAGTGAGGAATAAAAATGTGTAAAATCGGTATAGATTTAGGTAGAAAGATATTGCTGTTGGAATAGTTGATGATAATAATATAATATCTAAACAAATCACTCCCACATTGCTTCCGGATTCACCTGAAAATATTGTGAGCAGAATATTTAATACTTGTATTAATGCCTTAAATGATGTAAACTTAAAAATAGAAGATATTTCATCAATTGGAATTGGTACTCCCGGCGCAGTTGACAGTGCAAAAGGCATAGTTGTTTTTGCAAATAATTTAGGATTTAAAAATGTTGAACTTGGAAAAATGCCGGAAGAAAAATTAGGCAAAAAAGTTTACTGCGAAAATGATGCTAATGTTGCTGCTTATGGAGAATACTTGGTAGATGACGAAAATGAAGGAGATACACTTGTTGCGATAACTATTGGAACCGGAATAGGTGTCGAAAGAGCCGATTTTTTCTCAAACCACAATATACAAAATAATAAATAACTTTGAAATTTGCGCTTGAAAAACTAAACATACCCGCGAATACCGAAAAATGATATTCGCGGGTATGCCTTTATCCGCAAAACCTTGTTGAAATATGTTTATAGCAATCGGCGGGGGAATAATCCCAGTTTTCAAGCCTATCGCCGTTATAAAAGTATTTGATTTCGGGGGTGTATTCGCTTTCAAAGCTATCTATTATTATAAGCTTTATCTTCATTTTTTCTCTGATAATGCTTTTTATATAAACACTTGCCTGCTGACCGAGCGCAACATCGGGTCTGGGCTCGGCAAGTCCTGCAAGGTTGGGGGTCAGCTCAACGAAAACGCCGTAATCCTCAACACTTCTTACAACGCCCGTTACGGTCTGCCCCGGGGAAAATAGCGCGGCGTTTTCCTCCCAAGTGCCGAGCAGCTCTTTGTGCGATAGGGTTATTTTACCGTCGGGCGCTACAGAGCGTATTATTACCCGTATATTCTGACCTATGAAAAAGCGGTCGCGCGGGTGCGATATGCGCGAGACGGATATTGCATCTATCGGCAGCAGGGCTATATTGCCGCAGCCTATATCGCAAAATGCGCCAAACGACTCTAAATGAGTAATCTTAGCGTTTATAATATCGCCTGTGCCGTGATATTCGGTTATGTGCTCGCGGCATAGCTCCTGCGCCCTGCGGCGTGAGAGAACAGCATACGGCTTGCCGCTTTCATCATTGCTTAAAGAGCTTACCACAAAGCAGACCGGCTTACCCACGCGGGAGATAAGCGCTATATCGCGCGTGGAGCCGTCGGCTATTCCTATTGCACCCTCCTCGCGCGGAATTATACCCTTAACTGTGCCCAAATCTACAATTAAGTTGTGCGAAGCGTCGCACATTGTAACCGTGCTTTCAAGAACCGTCTGCTTTTCCT
>OHUD01000534.1_pt1 | contig 17358 bp, 17 predicted proteins | sample 1579021 | NCBI WGS metagenome assembly OHUD01 (sample SAMEA3879597, study PRJEB24766) | human gut metagenome | biome: human-associated habitat; feature: feces | place: USA | collected 1985/1987
TCATTCGTATCTATGCTTTTTGTTACCCATCAACAATTGAAAAGCAGGAGACGAACGAATTTAGAGATAGTATCTGTTACTCTCCTGTTAGGACAGTGTTTATTATGAACTGTCCCACCAAAATCAGGAGGAAACGATTTATGGCAAAATGCAAAAGAAACCGGAACAGGACAAAAAGGAGTTTTACAGTCAAAGAACCAAAGGCAAACCGAAATTATAAAGACACTGTCTTTCGGATGCTGTTTTCTGACAGGAAAAATCTGTTATCGCTTTATAACGCAGTGAATCAGACGGATTATAGAAATCCGGAAGAGTTGGAAATTGTTACATTAGAGAATGCCATATATATGGGTATGAAAAATGATCTGGCATTTATCATGGATACCAATTTATATCTTTATGAGCATCAGTCAACTTATAATCCTAATATGCCACTTCGAGATTTGTTTTATATTTGCAGTGAATATCAGAAACTCGTGGATAAGAAATCACTGTTCTCTTCCACCTTACAGAAAATTCCTGCCCCCAATTTTATTGAATTTTATAATGGTTCGATGGGAATTGCTGATTGCACAGAACTTCGGCTTTCCTCGGCATTTGAGCATTTGTCAGGCGAGCCAAAACTTGAATTGGTTGTTACGGTTTTCAATGTCAATGAAGGACACAATGCAGAGTTGATGCAGCATTGCAGTATGTTAAAAGAATATGCACAGTATGTTGCCAAAGTACGTCACTATGCGGCATACATGCAATTGAACCAGGCAGTGGAACGTGCTGTAAACGAATGTATCCGGGAAGGAATCCTGACAGAATTCCTTATCCGAAACCGGAGTGAGGTTATTAATATGAGCATTTTTGAGTATGATAAAGAATTGGAAGAGAAGAAGTTGAGAAAGGCAGAGTTTGAGGCTGGTCGTGAGATTGGACATGAAGCTGGACTGGCAGAAGGCAAAAATCAGGCAGCTTTTGAAACAGCAAAGCGTATGCTTGCTTTAAAGGAATTCACATCTGAAAAGATTGCAGCTATTTCAGGACTTTCGTTAGATGAAGTGAAAAAGCTGCAGGAGTAGACGGTCAGAAAAAGTAAAGTAGATGAATGAATTTACAGATATGATATCAATGACAGGAGAAAACAAATGAAATACTATACTGAAAATGAATTACAAAACTTCAGATTTGAGGGCGCATACATTGCAGAAACCTGCGCAGTCAATGGGATCTTTGAAATGATATTGGACAATGTGACGATTTTACCACAAAATTCGTGCAATCGTGATATCCGCGAAATGCGTGCAAATGAACTGAAACTGAAAATCCGTGAGCCGGAGATTACGGCATTTGTCGAGGAAGGCTATAAAGTTTATGACGCAGATGGTAATCTGAAAGAAAAGAAAGAGGATATACTGATCGCGGCAGAAGATCAGGCAGCAAAATTAAAGGAACTGGAAGGATGTGAAATCTATTCCATTGAGCAGGAGAAAGGTGTCTATACGGTATCCATTGATACGGAAGACCATACTTTCATGATTAAAGTAAGCGGAAGCGCAGATGCCGAAGAGTGGGACCGGTTTCTGAGTAAAGATTAAAGGAGCAGGGATTACGATGGAAACAAATGAAAAAAGCCGTGTGCTGGATATGACAAGGGGAAATCCGTTCCGGCTTGTATTAAAATTTGCGCTGCCACTGTTTTTTGGAAATCTGCTGCAGCAGTTTTATAATCTGGCGGATACTGCAATTGCCGGACATGTTCTGGGAGATCACGCACTCGCACAGATTGGAGCAGTTTCGGCGCTATATGGACTTATCACGAATTTTGCATTTGGAATGAATAATGGACTGGCGTTGTCTTTAAGCCGCAGCTTTGGAGCAGGGGATGAGCAAAAAATGAAGCATGCCTCCTGCTGGATGGTAACAATTTCCATGTCGGTATCCATTGTCTTAATGTCTATTTTTCTGTTGTGTAAAGAACCTCTGCTAATCCTTTTGCAGGTTCCGGAAGAGACGATGGCAGGTGCGATGGAATATCTTACGATCATACTGATCGGAATACCATTTACGATGGCGTATAATATGGAAGCAGCTATGCTTCAGGCGGTTGGAAACAGTATGACACCCCTTTTGTTTTTGCTGTTCAGCAGCGTTTTGAATATTTCATTGGATTATGCGTTTATGGCACCACTGGCGATGGGAATCGGAGGTGCAGCGTTTGCAACGGTTTTGTCACAAGGAGTAAGTGCATTTCTGGCGTTCATACTTATATGGCGCAATTATCCACTGCTTCATTTTAAAAGAAATGATTATCAGGTGGAGAAAAAATTTGTACTTGAAATGGTTGTTGCAGGATTTAGTATGGCTTTGATGAGTGCAATCTATAATATTGGAAGTGTTATTTTACAGGGAAGCATCAACGCACTTGGAAATCTGTATATTACGGCGCAGGTAGGCGCAAGAAGGCTGGCGGAACTTTTCCATACGCCGGGACTTGCGCTTGGAACGAGTGTTGCAACTTATACAAGCCAGAACATGGGTGGCGGAAATCGAAACAGAATCAAAAAAGGAGTATGGTCAGCATTCTTTCTTTTTGCGGTCTGGTGGATTTTTTCCATGGTTTTTGTGACTTTCTTCGTGGAAGATGCCGTCAGACTGGTAACAGGAAGCAGTAATGCGGATGTTATTTATAATACTGCATTATATCTCAGGATCAGTTTCCCGCTGATTCCTACGATGGCAGTGATTATTATTTTGAGAAATATGCTGCAGGGAATGAATCATTTGATGATGCCGCTTGTGTGCAGCAGTCTGGAATTGATAGGAAAGGTGATTTTTGCTATCTGGGTCGTGCCGGCATATGGGTATTTTGCAGTGTGCCTTTGCGAACCGGTCACATGGGTGGTCTGCTGTATTTTTGTTTTGATCTGCGCATTTTTGTGCAGGAAGGAATTGAGATAGAAGCTTAACGAGAAAACGTTTCAATAACAGTGTTGACACGTTTTCTTTTTTTGTGTAATATATACCTACGAGTTAGATATAACTAACCGAAAAGCAAAGGAGAGCAAAGTGAGTCAGGAAGTATACGAGATGATCACAAGATTAGACAGAGAAAGAATTGAGACACATCTGGTCGTACAGTGTGCACCGATGATCTCCGGTATGAAGGTTTCTAATTTACTGAATGTGGAGAAAAAACTTGCACCACAGATGAAACAGGTGTTGGAACGTTCCGGTATTTCCTATTATCTGCTGTTGGAAAGCGAAGATAAAGCAACCTTTTTAGTGTACCGCGAGGATGGGTTGAAAGCGTACCTGATGCAGGATAGAGTCTGTCAGTCGATGAAGAGTTTTGGATACGAAAGCCTGGATTTAAGCGATGTTTTAAGCCGTTTTCAGAAACGCTATGCAGACTGTATGGAGCAGATTGCAGAATTTCCACATGAGATGGGATTATTGCTCGGTTATCCTGTGGAAGATGTGGAGGGATTCATTGAGAACAAAGGTCACAATTATCTGTATGCCGGTTACTGGAAAGTGTACGGACATGTAGAGGAGAAGAAGGCTTTGTTTAACAGATATGAAGAGGCAAGAAAAGTTTTGATACAACTGCTTGCAAGTGGACGCAGTGTGAGCGAGATGGCTGCCTATTATGCTTAATTTTTATTTATAGGTTAGCGAATACTAACTTTATAAACTGATAAAGAATAGAAAATGCAGGAATGTGAAAAAATAAAAACATAAAACTGCAGGTAGTATGGAGGAAAGAATCATGGATAAAGTAACAATCGTATTCTGGTCACAGTCAGGAAACACAGAGAGTATGGCAAATGCAGTTGCAGAGGGTGTAACGGCAGCAGGAAAAGAAGCAGTGGTGGTTGATGTCGCAAGTGCATCTTTAGATGATTTAAAAGCTGCAAAAGGTTTCGCAATGGGCTGTCCTGCAATGGGAGCAGAAGTACTCGAAGAAGGCGAGATGGAACCATTTGTATGCGATGTGGAAGGATTTGCCGCAGGTAAGACAATCGCTTTGTTTGGCTCTTATGGATGGGGCGACGGACAGTGGATGCGCGACTGGGCAGACCGCATGACAGCAGCCGGAGCAACCGTTATGAACGGAGAGGGCATGATCTGCCAGGAAGCACCGGACGATGCAGCCTTAGATGCATGCAAAGACCTCGGAAAACAGCTCGCAGCATTATAATAAGGTAAGCGTTATAACGAAAGGATAATTTATGAGCGTAGTCATTATTGGAGGACATGACCGTATGGTGTGTCAGTATAAAAAGATTTGTAAGGAGCATAAATGTAAGGCAAAAGTATTTACCCAGATGCCGGCAAAGTTAAGCAGCCAGATTGGGTCACCGGATCTGATTATCCTGTTTACCAATACAGTTTCCCACAAGATGGTAAAATGTGCGGTAGCGGAGGCGGAGCGCAGCAAAGCCGAAGTGGTAAGAAGTCATTCCAGCAGTGGCAATGCCTTAAATGAAATCTTAGAAAAAGTTTGTTAATGGAAAGAAAAAATTTACATCAGGTGCAATAGCGGAACGTGCGGTCGGCCAGGATTCTTGCAAAAATCAGACCAAGCGGAAGCGCAATGATGATCATGATCGCAGCAGCAAACCAGGAGACAGCTTCTGTCAGTGACATGATCCCGAAATTATAAATTGCACGATAAAGGTAAAGTCCTGGAACCATAATAACAATGGATGGAACGGTTAGTGAAATACGTGGATAACCGTTCCATTTTTTTATGATGGAAGCCAGAAGTCCGGCGGTTAATGCGCCTATAAAAGCGGCGACAGCGGCAGGTGTAGCCGTAAAGTTGACCAGTTCCAGACGCAATGTATTTGCGATGGCACCGATAAAGGCAGCCGTGGCTGCCATCGGGATCGAACTGTTGAACATAATAGAGAATCCGAATACACCGCAAAAACTTGTGATCAACCGCAGTAACAGATGAAGGACAGGATCGATGGATAATGAGGAAAAATCCTGTGGCTGCAATTTTAAGAGCAATGCCATGATCCATGCAAACATGGTAGCGACCAGCACGATGATCACGGAATAAGTGAGGCGTTCCAGTCCGGATCTCAAATCAAGCTTGGCAAGGTCGATTCCACTTGTGATGAATGGAAATCCTGGTATGATAAACAGCATGGAACAGATATATCCTGCCTCGTGGAAGGACGGAATATGGAATAACATTTCTGCCAGATGCAGACATACGGTATAAGTCAGACAGGCGGCAGAGATTGATACTGCAATATTTAAAAATAACGTATAATGGTGTTTGATCAGTTTGGTGCGGATCACATTTCCAATACCGGCTGCGATAAAGGCGAGAACCATTTCAATCGGACCACCACCCAGCAGGAACGTGAAAGCACAACATGCGAGTGCAGCGGCGAGACCAAGTTTGGCAGGGGAGTAGAGTGTGTGAATAGACTCGATTTCATCCAGACGTCTGTGAATCTCTTCACCTGTCAGATGGGCTTCCTGTTTTGGAAAATTGTCAACAAACTGTTCCATACGGTAAAGCTTTGAGGTATTGACACCTGTATTGGCAATGCTTAAGGATTGTGAGACACATTCTTTTCCGTCAAAACAGTTAAATTCGATGGACATAAGTCCGACATCCACGGTGCAGGTGACACCAAGTTCCTTTGCAAGACGGTTCATGGAAGTGCGGACACGCCATGCTCCGGTTCCACAGGAGAGCATGATCAATCCGACTCTTCCGATAACAGAAGCCTTCTCGATCAGCCCTGCTTTATTGATCAGAACATTGCTGTCGTTTTCCGTGTAATCGTGCCAGGGGATTTCCATATGATTTTTTTCCATGATATCCATATAATTATTCTTCTGCATAAATGATCGCCTCTGCCTTTTTTACATGTCGTTCCAGATTCTTCAAAAACAGCGAATCCGGTAGAAAAATACCAATCTCATCATAGCGGGTGTTTTCCTCTACCAGAGAATCCTGCCCATAGAAAATGTACGCCATAGGAAGACTTTTCTCCAGTTTGATCATAAGATCCCAGACAGCAGAATAAGCTTCTGCCTCTGTCTCTTTCAGCTTGACAGTGTCGGGCAGCTCGCGGATGATCAGTACACCGGTATTTTTTTCCAGAATCTGTTGTTCCATATCCATTTTTTCAGAAGCATAGGCATGGCGGTAACGGTAGGCCTGTGCAAAATAAATATTTTTCTTATTGTCAAGATCACAGTAGACATCATAAAAATGCTGGTAATCTTTTTCATGTACGGTTGTTTTATATCCGGGCAGTAAATTGCCCGATTCGTCAGTCATGATAATCGGATTCGTTCTGCCGTCTGCGTTAAAACGGTACGGAATCAGAAATGAATTCCGGAGCAGATCGAATAATGTATTTTGACAGATTGCCATAAGAAAAGCTGACAGATCTCTGTTGTGATAAGCATTAAAAAGTGCCTGGGAAAATTCAGCGGGAGATAATGGAAAATTGTTATCCTCATTGCAAAACAGGGAATTGCAGAAAGTCCCCTGGAGTTTTTCACATGCCCATGGATCATTTAATATTTTGTTGAATAAAACATCTGCTTTTTCTTCGCGTGGAAAAATTGTTTTTTCTGCCATAAATGAATCGCTTCCTTTTCTTTTTTTCGCTAAAATTATACTATTGAAATAGAAATATGTGAAAACTATAATTGATATAGCAGAAATAATAATTTGATATGATTGAGGGCGAGCTATGGATGTGAATTTTGAGTATTATAAAATTTTTTATTACGTTGCGAAATACAATAATTTTACGAGGGCTGCAAGGGTGTTGGGAAACAGCCAGCCGAATGTGACAAGGGCAATGAACTGTCTGGAACAGCAGCTTCATTGTACGCTTCTGGTGCGGACGAACCGTGGAGTTTTTCTGACTACGGAAGGGGAAAAGCTGTATACACATGTAGCAGCGGCCATGGAACAGCTTTTTACGGCAGAGGAGGAACTGGCAGAATGTGTGGGACTGTCCCATGGGAGTATTGCAATCGGAGCCAGTGAGACCGCGTTAAATTTGTTTCTTCTGGATAAGTTAAAAGAGTTTCACAATACATACCCGGGAATCCGGCTGAAGATCTACAATCATTCCACACCGCAGGCGGTGGAAGCGGTGAGAAGGGGAACGGTTGATTTTGCAGTCGTTTCCACACCTGTAAAAGCGGATGCACCGCTCCACATGACAATGCTTCATTCATATCAGGAAATACTGATCGGTGGAACAGAGTTCGGGCATCTGGCAGGAAAGCAAACAACATTTGAGGAGATTATGCAATATCCGCTCATCTGTCTTGGAAAGGAGACGGTGACCTTTCAGTTTTACAGGCAGTTATTTGCTTCTTATGGTCTGGACTTTGAGCCGGATACAGAGACTGCAACGGCGGATCAGATCCTTCCACTGGTAAGAAGCGGACTGGGGCTGGCTTTTATACCAAAACCGATGGCAAAGGATGCGATTGACAGGGGAGAGGTGTCAGAGATACGCCTGTGTGAGAAGATACCGTCCCGGAATATCTGTTTGATCTATGACAGCAGGCACCCATTTAAGGAGGCTGCCACACAATTGAAAAAGATGATCGCTGCGAATAGTTTTGCCAGTGTTGAATAGGTTTTTGGAAAACGATTGATATTTTTAAAAGCATATGTTATAGTTCAAACGAACTTGATAATGAAACAAACAGGTGTCAGATAGGCAGGGTGACCTCACTCTGCCGGATCTGGTGAAAAGGGAAACAGGTGCGAATCCTGTGCGAACTCGTCACTGTATTTAGGGAGTGCATGCCAAAAACTCACTGGGCAGCCGGGAAGAGGGCAATGCATGATGATCTGTAAGTCAGGAGACCTGCCTGATTGTTGTACGGGAAACAAAAATGTTTCCACGCCACGAGTAACTGGCTGTACGGATGAGAAAATTTGACCTGTTTTTAGATCATTTTTGTAAGATAGGACAGGAAAAATTTTATATTGTGATTTGAGTGCAGCGTTTCTTTTGTGAAAAAGAGACGCTTTTTTCATATTCAGGCAGAACGATTCCATAGAACATCATCTGGAACAGACCGCCGAACAGGAAAGAGAGAAAAACAGAATGCAAAGCAACGGAAACGGAACCGAAGTATGGGAAAAAGGAATACAGGTTGATCTCCCGGATGGGGAATATGAGATTGAAGTGCAGCTGACAGGGGGAAGCGGCAGGGCGTCTGTCACATCACCGGCAATTTTGCAGGTGCAGGATGAGAAAGCTGTCATTGAGATTGAGTGGAGCAGTCCAAATTATGATTATATGACGCTGGACGGAGAGACTTATCTTCCGGTCAATACAGAGGGTAATTCGGTTTTTGAACTGCCTGTGACGGCGTTTGACAAAGAAGTGCCGGTAACGGCAGATACGACAGCCATGAGCGTGCCGCATGAGATTGAATATACGATTCTGCTCGACAGTGCTTCCATTGCAAACGCCGGGAAAAAACCGATGGAAGTGATCGCAGTTGTCTATGTCGCAGCAGTGATTGCAGTAAGTATCACAGCGTGGCAGATACATCGGAAGAGAAAAGGAAAAAAAGAATGAAGCAGATAAAAAAAATCGGTCTGTGGTGTATATTGCTTTTTGCCTGCATCCAGATATTGGGCTGTGGAGACGACCAGACCTCCTGGAAGAGTGGGGATCATGAGATCAGCAGTGAACTGAATTATGAAAAGAGCATGGATTTAGATTATGCCACAGAGTTTGCAGTGGATTATTATGAGAACGGTTTTACACTGATTTCCATATCGGATGGAAGCAGATTTTTGCTGAATACCGAAGGGAAACAGGTACCGGAGGATTTAGAGAAGGGGATCACAGTCTTAAATGACCCGGTGTCCGATATTTATCTGGTTGCCTCTGCGGCTATGGATATGTTTTGCAGTATCGGTGCACTGGATCACATCTGCCTGTCCGGACTGCCGGAGGAAAAATGGGAGATCCCGGAGGCAAAGGCGGCAATGGAGAGCGGACAGATCGTATATGCCGGAAAGTATAATGCACCTGATTATGAACTGATCTGTTCGAAAGAGTGCGGGCTTGCCATTGAGTCAACGATGATCGGACATTCACCGGAGGTAAAGGAGAATCTGGAATCGTTTGGCATTCCGGTTTTAGTCGATCATTCCAGCTATGAGTCTGATCCGCTCGGCAGGACCGAGTGGGTAAAGCTTTATGGAGTGCTGACCGGAAATGAGGATGCGGCGGTAAGAGCATTTGAGGAACAGAAACAGTATGTACAGGAACTTTCCGATGTGGAAACGACTGGAAAGACGGTTGCATTTTTTTATGTTACAACAGCGGGAACGGTCAGTGTGCGAAAGAGCAATGACTATGTTCCGAAAATGATAGACATTGCCGGTGGGGAGTATGTGTTCCGGAATTTAAAGGGGGAAGATAACGCAGCTTCCAGTGTCAATATGCAGATGGAAGAATTTTATGCGCAGGCAAAAGATGCGGACTATCTTGTCTATAACAGCACGATCGACGGCAATCTTGCTTCCATTGATGATCTGCTGGCGAAAAACAGTCTTTTTGCAGATTTTAAAGCAGTCCAGGATGGAAATGTATGGTGTATCGGGAAAAATCTTTATCAGGATACCATGGATACCGGAAGCATTATCCATGATTTTCATGAGATGCTGAACTCGGAGGATACGGATGAACTTACCTACATGTATAAGCTCAAATAGAAAAATAAGATATATGGTCTGCTTTGTGGTGCTTGTGGCACTGCTTGTGATTTTTTTCACAATCAGTGTGTGTGCCGGAAGTGTGCAGATTTCAATCTCGGACATCTTGAGACAGTTCCGGGGGGAGCAGGATGAACTTTATGCAACTATTCTGTTCCAGATCCGCATTCCGAGAACATTTGCTGCAATCCTGCTCGGCGGTGCACTGGCATTGTCCGGGTATCTGCTGCAGACTTTTTTTCATAATCCGATCGCAGGACCGTTTGTTCTTGGTATTTCTTCCGGGGCAAAATTATTTGTGGCGGTCGTGATGATCGTATTCTTAAGATATTCCAGAACATTATCTTCTGTGGATCTGATCGTGGCGGCGTTCGCAGGATCTATGCTGTCAATGTTTTGTGTGCTTCTGATGTCACCGAGAGTTCAGAATATGTCATTTTTAGTGCTGATCGGAGTGATGATCGGCTATATCTGTTCCGCAGTCACAGATTTTCTTGTGACGTTTGCAGAGGATTCCGACATTGTGAATCTTCATAACTGGTCGATGGGAAGCTTTTCCGGCATCACATGGGAGAATGTGAAAACGATCGTGTTTGTTGTAGCCGTTACCGGCATTTTGACATTCTTTTTGTCAAAACCGATGGAAGCGTACCAATTAGGAGAGACTTATGCAAAAAATATGGGTGTCAATATCAAAATGTTCCGCATACTGCTCGTAATCTTATCAAGCATCTTATCCGCAGTGGTAACAGCGTTTGCAGGACCGGTGTCGTTTGTCGGGATCGCGGTGCCGCAGATGGTAAAGCGGTTATTCCGGACGGCAAAACCGATCATCATGATACCGGCATGTTTTTTAGGTGGGGCAGTATTCTGCATGTTCTGTGATCTTCTGGCGCGGATGGTGTTTGCGCCGACGGAGATGAGTATCAGTACCGTGACAGCGATTTTTGGCGCACCGGTGATGATTGCAGTCATGTTAAAACAGAGACAGGAACGGTACTAAGGAAGAAAAATTGAAATTGTGAGAAGCATGCATCTAGGCATTCGGTAGGTAATGAAATATCTTGACAATGGAAAATGAGGAACGGAATGGAAGAACGGGAACTTTTACACACGGACGGACTGTCCGTTGGATATCACGGAAAAGAACTGATAAAGGAGATAGGGATTTCTCTGAAAAGGGGAGAGATCGTGACATTGATCGGACCAAACGGGGCAGGAAAATCCACTATTTTAAAGACTATCGCAAAGCAGCTGCAGGAGATCTGCGGCAGCGTTTATGTGGAAAACACCAGGCTGTGTGAACTGCCGGAAAAAGAACTGGCGAAGAAAATGTCCATTGTTTTCACAGAGCGCATCACACCGGAGCTGATGACAGTGGCAGACGTTGTGGCGATGGGGAGATATCCGTATACCGGAGGACTTGGCATCCTGACACCTAAAGATGAGGCGGTGGTGGCGCAGTGCATGGAACAGATCCGCATCTCACCGTTAAAAGAACGCAATTTTATGAGTCTGAGTGATGGGCAGAAACAGCGTGTACTGCTTGCAAAGGCGCTGTGTCAGGAGCCGGAGATTCTGATCCTTGATGAGCCGACATCTTATCTGGATGTAAAGTATAAACTCGAATTTTTATCCATGCTGCAGGAGATGACACGGAAGAAAAAAATTGGTGTTCTCATGTCGCTGCATGAACTTGATCTTGCAGAGCGTGTGTCGGACAAAATTGTATGCGTCAAAGGGGAAAACATTGAGCATTACGGCACGCCGGAGGAAGTCTTTGCCGATGGATTTGTCGATCAGCTTTATGAGATCACGGACGGAACATTTCAGGAGAAAAACGGTTGCGTGGAACTGAAAAAGTGCGAGGGCATACCGGAGGTATTTGTGATCGCCGGAAATGGTACGGGAAGTTTTCTGTTCCGGCAGCTTCAGAGAAACGGGATTCCATTTGCAGTGGGGATCTTAGGAAAAAATGATCTTGATTATCCGGCGGCAGAAGCGCTTGCGGTGCAGGTGATCGCTGCGGAGGCGTATCAGGACTTTGAGAGGCAACATTATGAGGCGGCAAAACAGGTGATGTGCGCATGCAGAAAGGTGATCTGCTGCCAGACGGTATTTGGATCACAGAACAGGCTGAACAGACAGCTTTTGCAGGAGGCAGAAGACTGTGGAATGGAGATAGAATTATGGCAAAAGTGATCATGGTGCAGGGCACGATGTCAAACGCAGGAAAGAGCCTGATCGTGGCAGGACTCTGCAGGATTTTCAAACAGGACGGATACCGGGTGGCACCTTTTAAATCCCAGAATATGGCACTGAATTCTTTTATCACAAAGGAAGGGCTTGAGATGGGACGCGCACAGGTGATGCAGGCGGAGGCAGCAGGGGTGGAGCCGGTAGCTGCAATGAATCCGATTCTGTTAAAACCGACCACACATGTCGGCTCACAGGTGATCGTGAATGGTGAAGTGCTTGGGAATATGAGCGCCAGAGATTATTTTGTGTATAAAAAACAGTTGATCCCGGAAATCAAAAAGGCATTCCGGGAGTTAGAAAGAGATAACGACATTATCGTGATCGAAGGCGCAGGTAGTCCGGCAGAGATCAATCTGAGGGAGAATGACATTGTCAATATGGGATTGGCAGAGCTTCTGGATGCACCGGTGCTTCTTGTGGGAGACATTGACCGGGGCGGCGTGTTTGCACAGCTTCTCGGAACGCTGATGCTGCTCGAAAAAACGGAAAAGGAACGTGTAAAGGGGCTCATCATCAATAAATTCCGCGGGGATAAAACCATATTAGATCCGGGCGTTGTGATGCTGGAGGAGCGGGGACATGTGCCGGTCGTGGGCGTTGTGCCTTATATGGAGCTATCCATTGATGACGAGGACAGCTTAAGCAGCAGATTTGACCGCAAGGAGGAAGGCCTGATCGATATTGCAGTCATCCGTTATCCAAGAATTTCCAATTTTACGGATCTGTCTGTCTTAGAGCAGATTGGGCAGGTTTCCGTGCGCTATGTGGACAGTGTGAGAGACTTACATCACCCGGACATGATCGTGCTTCCGGGCAGTAAAAATACAATGGCCGATCTGAAATGGATGCGGGAAAATGGTCTGGAAGCGCTGATCAAAAAGAAAGCGCAGGATACCATTGTTTTTGGAATCTGTGGCGGATATCAGATGCTGGGTGAGACGATCTGTGATCCATATCAGGTGGAAAACGGTGGAAGCATGAAAGGTATGGGACTGCTTCCGGCTGCGACGGAGCTGAAACAGGAAAAAACAAGAACACAGGTAACGGGAACTTTTGGAGAAATTTCCGGAGCACTCTCCGGTCTTTCCGGAAAGAGTGTGCGCGGATACGAGATCCACATGGGCAGTACCGTAGACAGTGAAAGTATCGTAGACAGTGAGAATGTCAGACAGCCGGAAAGCAGAAGTGACGAAAAAGGCTATGTATGCAGAATACAAAACGAAGCAGATGGCAGTGTAAAATACGACGGAATCTTTTCCGGTAACGTATACGGAACATATGTTCATGGCATTTTTGACGAGGGAACGCTGGCAGAGACACTGGTTGGTATCCTGGCTGAACGGAAGGGTGTGGTGCTGGATACCGGGCAGATGATAAGTTATGGGCAGTTTAAGCAGATGCAGTATGATAAACTTGCAGACGGTCTGCGGGAATCCATGGACATGGAAGCAGTGTATGCGATGCTGCGGGAAGCTGCGATTTAAAACAGAAATGTTGTTACTGGAACGAGGTACGAGTGAACAGTAACGAAAATGCGCAGTGCATAAAGAGGAAAAATAATGGAATTTAAAATAGAGGAACCGGATAAAAAAATCAGGCAGGAAATCAAAGCAAACTGGGATCGCGTGGCAAAACCGCTGGATGGTCTGGGGGAGTTTGAGGGACTTCTCGCAAGGATCGGGGCAATCCTTGGGTCGCCAGAGATTGATATTGCAAAAAAAGCAGTGATCGTCATGTGCGCAGATAATGGCGTTGTGGCGGAAGGCATCAGCCAGTCCGGGCAGGAGATCACGGCAGCGGTGACAGAGAATCTCGGAAAAAGAAATACTTCGGTCTGCAAAATGGCGCAAACAGTTGGCGCAGAGGTTTTTCCGGTGGATATCGGTGTGAACACCGACCGGATTTTTCCGGGAGTCATCAGCAGAAAAGTAAAAAAAGGTACAAATGATTTTCTGCTAAAACCTGCGATGTCAGAGAGAGAAGCCATGCAGGCGGTCCGGGTTGGGATGGAACTTGTAAAAGAGTGCAAAGAAGCTGGATATACGCTGCTTGGCACCGGAGAGATGGGAATTGGCAATACAACGACAAGTGCGGCGATGGCAGCAGCTCTGCTTTCCGTTCCGCCGGAGATCGTGGCAGGGCGGGGCGCCGGATTAAGTGATGAAGGGCTTGCCAGAAAAAGACAGGTGATTGCAGAGGCACTGGAAAAATATCAGTTGAGAGAGACTGAGCCGATGCGTATTTTATGCTCAGTCGGCGGGCTGGATATCGCAGGACTTTGCGGCGTGTTTTTAGGTGGTGCAAAATACCATATGCCGATCGTGGCAGACGGTGTCATCAGTGCGGTGGCAGCGCTTACAGCAGAGCGGCTTTGTCCGGGAACAAAAGAATTTATCATTCCCTCCCACAAAGGAAAGGAACCGGCTTCGGAACTTTTGATGCGGGAGCTGGGGCTTTCTCCGGTTCTGGATGCAGAACTTGCATTAGGAGAGGGAACGGGGGCAGTCATGATGTTTTCCCTGTTAGATATTGCCATGAGTTTATATGAGACAGGGGCTACTTTTGGCGATTTTAAAATTGAGGAGTATCACAGGTTTTGATAAAGTCAGTGTGAACATATTTTTTACATGTGACAGAAAGGTGCAGTTATCAGGATGATCACATTGGTGACAGGGGGAAGCGGCAGCGGAAAATCTGCATATGCAGAAAGCCTGCTGTATTCCTGCGAAGGAATCAGATATTATATTGCAACCATGCAGATTTATGATGCAGAGGGCGAAAAAAAAGTAGAGCGGCATCGGAAACTGCGGGCAGGAAAAGGGTTTCTTACGATCGAAAGCCCGATGAATGTAGGAAAAATCCAGTTTGTAGGTGCTGGAGAATCAGGGCAGGCGCAATACCGGCAGGAAGCAGAGAGGAAAGGGCAGTGCAGCTCAGAAAAGAAATCGGCACTGCTTGAGTGTATGTCAAATCTCACAGCAAACGAAATGTTCACGAAAGACGGCATGAAATCCGAGGAGGAAGTAGTTGAAAAAATTGTATCTGAGATACAGACTCTTTCACAGAAACTCGACAACCTTGTGATCGTCACGAACAATGTATTTGAGGATGGTGTAATCTATGACGCCGGAACAATGGAGTATTTGAGAGCACTTGGCAGGATCAATGCAGCACTTGCGCATCTGGCAGACCGGGTGGCAGAGGTCGTGGTTGGAATTCCGGTGGAGCTGAAAGGATGAAGTTATGAAATTATTAAAAGCGATGGCGATCGCATTTTCCATTTATTCTAAAATCCCAGTGCCGCAGTTCGAGTGGAAGGAAGAGGACATGGAGTATATGATGTGCTTTTTTCCGTGGATTGGCGGGGTGATCGGAATGTTTTTTTTCGGATGGGCGGTGTTATGTGAGAAATTTGCGGTAGGAAATGTCTGTTATGCACTGATCGGTGCGGCAATTCCGTTAATGATCTCCGGTGGATTTCATGTGGATGGATACATGGACACGATGGACGCATTTCATTCGTACCAGAGCCGGGAAAAAAAGCTGGAGATTTTAAAAGATTCCCATATCGGTGCGTTTGCGGCGATCATGCTGGCTCTTTATTATATGATCGATATCGCAGCAATTTCAGAAATACATACCCAAAAGGCAGTGTCTGCAGTGGCAGCCGTATTTTTTCTGGCGAGATGCTTTAGTGGGATTGCAGTTATGACATTGCAGCCGGCAAAGAAAGAGGGGCTTTTGTATACCTTTGCTTCCAGTGCACAGAAAGTCAGGGTAAAAGCAGCCTTATATTTTCAGACAGCGCTTTGTGTGGTACTTATGCTGCTCGTATCCGGATGGTATGGAGCCGCGGCAATTGGGGCAGCGCTGCTCAGTTTCTTTTATTTTAAAAAGAAAAGTTACAAAGAGCTTGGTGGTATCACAGGTGACACGGCCGGATTTTTTGTGACAGTCTGTGAGGCGGCTGCGGCAGCTGCGGTTGCGGTGGCCGGATATTTCCTGTAACTTTTAAAATAGTATTCGGCAGAAGGGGAGAAAAAGCATGCAATTATATATCGGAGGATATGCGCAGGGCAAGCTTGCCTATGTGCAGGAAAAGCTGAAAGGACAGGAGGTACCGGTTGTAAATGATCTGCATCTCTGGGTGAAACAGCTTTTACAGGAGGGAAAACCGGCGGAAGAGATCGTGCTGCAATATTATAAGGAGCACCCGGATTGTATCTTTATCTGCGATGAGATTGGCAACGGCATTGTGCCGATGGAGAAGCAGGAGCGGGAATACAGGGAACGTGTCGGCAGATTATTGATCCGGCTTGCAGGGGAAGCGGAGACAGTGGAGCGCATCATATGTGGAATAGGACAGAAGATAAAATAAAAGCAAAAATCACATGGATCAGACATGGTATGACACAGGCGAACGGAGAACACCGTTATCTTGGAAAAACAGATGAACCGTTGTCTGAAACAGGAATCCGTCTTTTGCAGGAAAAAAAGAAGGAATATTTTTCCAGTCCACCGGAATTTTTGTATACATCTCCGATGAAACGCTGCGTTCAGACAGCGGAACTGCTTTTTGAGAGGAATCCAATCCTAATCCCGGAATGGAAGGAGATGGATTTCGGGCAGTTTGAGGGAAAAAATTATGAGGAATTAAAGGACAATCCCTGCTATCAGAAGTGGATCGACAGCAATGGAACACTGCCATTTCCCGGTGGAGAGTCGAGAGAGCAGTTTATCCGGCGTTCCATGGAAGGTTTTGACCGGATGATGTCTGATATTTTAAAAAGATCAGAAAAGAACACCGGAATACAAAACGACACAGATCCGCAATATCTGAAAAGCAATTGTGGAACAGAAATCCCGGTCGTGGCCGTAGTGCATGGCGGTACGATCATGAATGTTATGGAAGAATATGCAGACGAAGACCGCTCTTTTTATGACTGGCATGTGCAGAATGGCAAAGGCTATGAGGTGGAAATTGATCCTGAATTATGGAAAAAGGGCCGGAAATTTTTGCATGTGATCCGGGAGTTATAAAGATACATATACGAATAATGTAGATGGAAAATCAGCTATGGAATAGAGCTTGTTTGAAAAATCCATTAATAGAGAGAACAAGGCAGTTTGTTTAATTGACAGACTGCCTTGTTTTCATGTTTATGCAGACTGCGGGCAAAATCTCCCTCGAATTGTGACGTACAGCTTGTAGAAAGCATTTTTCAAACATGCCCTAGAGCCTGTTTTGGTTGTGATCAGTTAGTTTGTTTAAACAAAAATTTTGAGAAAGCCAAAAATATATTTAGATTTCCTATTGAAATTTATATGGGAATGTGTTACATTATCTGTATAAAATATCCTAA
>OHUD01000553.1_pt1 | contig 16787 bp, 10 predicted proteins | sample 1579021 | NCBI WGS metagenome assembly OHUD01 (sample SAMEA3879597, study PRJEB24766) | human gut metagenome | biome: human-associated habitat; feature: feces | place: USA | collected 1985/1987
GAACTCAAACGTCCGCGTATTGACGTTACGGCGCGTATCAGCGGCCTCTTCCGCGATACTATGCCGTCGGTAATGCAAGTAATGGACAAGGCGGTGCTTTTAGCAGCGGAGCAGGATGAGCCTGATGATTTAAACTTTGTACGCAAGCATATTCAGGAGGATACCAGGGAGCTGGAGCAGCAGGAGGGTATGGAGCACGCTGCAGCATGGCGTCAGGCGGCCTTCCGTGTCTTTGGCGATGCGCAGGGAACCTATGGCGCAGGCGTTGCGGCGCTGCTGGAAAGCAAGAACTGGGAAACCATTGATGATATTGCCGATGTTTACGTGCGCTGGGGCGGTCATGCCTACGGCGGCAAAACCAAGGGTAAATTCCTGCCGCAGCAGTTCCGCAAGCGTATGGGCAGTTTGGATATCACGATTAAAAACGAGGATAACCACGAAACAAATATGCTCAGCAGTGATGACTACAATGCTTATCATGGTGGCATGATTGCAGCAGTACGTTCGATTAAGGGCAGTGCGCCGCGTTCCTACTGCGGTGACAGCACTGACAGGACGCGTGTGACGATGCACAGCGTACAGGAGGAGGCAAAGCGCCTTTTCCGCAGCGAGGCTATCAATCCCAAATTTATTAAGGGTATGATGCAGCATGGCTATAAGGGCGCTGCCGATATGGCCAACATGATTGCGCACAGCTTCCAATGGGATGCGACGAGCGCCGTTATGGAAGACTGGATGTACGAAAAATATGCCGAAAAATATACCTTTGACCCGGTTGTACAAGAATGGCTGCGTGATGTGAACCCTTGGGCTCTGCAGCGCATGACGGAAATTCTGCTGGAGGCAGAGCAACGCGGACTGTGGCAGGCTAAGCCGGAAACTAAGGAGGAGCTGCAAAAGCTTTATCTGGATATGGAAGGCGAGCTGGAGGACAGAGCAGATGAGCATTAAAATGTTAGTGCTGAGCCTTACAGGCCAGTGTAACTTTGCCTGCCGTTATTGCTATGCCGCTGAGCATGACCGCAGTATGATGTCACCGGAAACAGCGTTGGCAGCAGTTAAGCTGGCAGCAACCAGCGGTGAACGCTTTGTTATTCAGTTCAGCGGCGGCGAGCCGCTGCTGAATTTTGATTGCCTGCAGGCAGTGGTAGATTATGTGCATCAGGAAAAAATTCCTGCCGTACTGCAGCTGCAGACTAACGGCTCTTTGCTTACTGATAAGATTGCCAAGTACCTCTATAAAAATAAGGTTGCTATCGGCGTGAGCCTTGACGGCAGACCGGCTGTCAATGACAAGCTGAGGCTGAAAAAGAACGGCTACGGTGCGACTGGCGAAATCCTCAAAGGCATTGAGGTTTTACGCCGTAACAATATTGCCTGCGGCGTGACCTGTGTAGTGACATCGGAAAATGTAGATACGCTTGAAGGAATCGTGGATTTTGCCTACTTTTTGGGCAACATCCGTAAAATCGGCTTTGACATCCTGCGTGGGCAGGGACGTGGACGCAATCTGCAGCCGCCTGCACCTGCAGCGATGCAGCAGGCTATGCAGCGCGTTTTTGCGCGCTGCGATGAGCTGGCGAAGCTGACGGGTGTGCGCATAGCGATTGCGCAGCAGGAGAGAGCGAAGCTTTTGTGCAAGGATTGCAGTCTGACCTTCGGGCATTGCTATGCTATGAACGGCGAGGCCGCCTTTGTAGATGCCAAGGGTGATATTTACGCCTGCTCCTCGCTGGTTGGCAATGCGGATTTTTACCTTGGCAATGTCTATAACGGTTTAGAGCCTGCGTTGGTAGAAAAAACTAAGCAGGTGATTGCCGAATCGATGGAGTTTTGCCGCCAATGCGATGATTTTAAATTGTGTGGCGGCGGTTGCTTCGCGCGTTGGTATGGCTTTGAGGACAAGTCTGCCTACGGAGCGGAATGCAGCATGAAGCGTGAAGCGATAAAACGTATACATAAGTAAAAAACGCCAGCGTCGGGTACTTAACTAAGTATTCCGGTTTGCTGGCGTTTCTTTTTTGATAAATAACATGTTTAATGCTGTTTTTTGCATAGAATTATGCTTTTCTGTAGGCTTTTAAATATAATGAAGCTTGTTTGGAGCATCTTTTGCTTGACTATATGCTTAGTATATACAATAGAATAAAAATAGCGATTGTTTAGAATATTCGGAGGCAATGGAATGAAAATTGCTTTATGTCATTTAGAGCTCAGCTGCGGTCCGCAGGAGCGCAATCTGCATATATTGGAGCAGGCAGTGCGCATTGCTGCGGAGCAGGGCGCAGACTGGGTATTAACGCCGGAGGTGGCAGTACAGGGATATTATTTTTATCGTATAGATGAAAATGCCGTGGTAGCGCCTCAGCCGTCACCTGAGCTGGAGTCGCTGCGTAAACTGTGCTGTGAATATGGCATCACCCTCTTTTTAGGCTGTGGTGAATATGATGCTGACTGTGATAAAAACTTTAACAGCTGTTTTGTTTTTGGGCCTGATGGTGAAATCATCGGCCGCCACCGCAAGTTGTTTGGAGAGTGCTTGGGAGCAGAGGCCTGGGCGCGCAAGGGTGACAGCTTTACCGTGCTTCCCTGCAGCGGTCTGCAGACAGGAGTGTTGGTGTGTGCTGATTTGTGGTTCCCTGAGTATTACGAAGGAACTAAGGCGCAGGGAGCAGAAATAATAGTTGATGTAGCTGCCTGGCCGCCGACACAGGTGTGCGGTAATCCGCTTCCAGCTTGGATTAATGCATCCAAGGTAACTGACGTGACGGTGATTGTCTGCAACCAGACAGGTTCGCCGCAGTGGATGGACATGAGCGTGGGGCAGAGCGTGGTTATCGACAAGGGCAAGCTGAAGCTGGCGTACAGCGGTGAGCCTGCGGTGTTGCTTTTTGATTATGATGCAGAAGCTAAGTGTGTGCAGTCGATTGCCTATGATGTTCACTACATAAAGTAAGTAAAAAATACTCGCGATGAAATAATACCACTGTTTTGCCATTGGCGAGTGAAAAATGGATGGCTAAGTTATAAGTTAACAGTTAAAATAGACAAAAGAAGCTAGCTTTGCCGTGCGCCTGTCTTGAAAGTATAGAGGCGGATGGTTTGCTATAAAAATTTTTTAAAGGTGGGTTTAGAGTATGAAAAAGGTTCAAAGCTTACGTAATGCTGTAATGGTGTCCTTGCTTGCAGGTATGACTGTAGTATGGGGGGGCACAGCGTTTGCAGCAGAGGATTTGCAGGAGTTCGCGCTTGATGATATGGTGGTAACTGCTACCAGAACCGAAAGCAAAGTGGTTGATGTCCCTGTAAATACAACCGTTATCTCTGCAGAGAAAATTGCTGACAGACATTATCTGGATGTGGCAGATGCGCTGAAGGATGTGCCGGGAGCGAATGTGCTGGATACCGGTGTTGGCGCTTATGAAAAGAAAGTAGTTTTAAATGGCGATGAACGCGTTCTCGTCCTTGTTGATGGCAAACGCGTTAACATTGATATGGGAACAATGAGTCGTGCCAGCTACGATTTAAATCAAATGCCAGATGTAAGCCTTATCGAGCGCATTGAAGTTGTTAAAGGTCATGGTGGTGCACTTTATGGCAGCGATGCTGTTGGTGGTGTTATTAATATCATCACTAAGAAGATGGACCACAGCTATGGTAAGGTTTCTATGGGCTTTGGCTCTCATCAAGCACGCGACGCAAAGGCTATGTATACTATAAAAGAAGGTAAGACTGGCGTTATGGTTGCGGCATCCAAATATAAACAAGGCTATCATGAATATAAGGATACAAAAACAGATGCAAATAAGAGATGGCCTGCTGCTTCTACCTATGAAAATGAAAAGGTTTCTGTGAAATTAAGCCAGGAGCTTTCAGAAACATCTAATTTAGAACTTGGTTATGATTTCAGTAAGTTTGAAGGCGTTAGATCTTATAGTACAAAGGCAACGTCTGCAAGCTTCAGCAACAAAAAGACGAATGATTTTTATGCAAAGTATGATTGGACTGTAAATGATAAGGATCAAGGCTTTATTCAACTGTATCGTAATAAATATGATTATTACAATGCAGGCGATATGTACGAAACTGATACAGGCTTTGAAGCACAGCAGAATATTACCTTGTCAGATAATAACCAATTAGTTGTAGGTGCTTCCTATCGCAAAGCTAAAGCATTAAATGCTACTTCATATACAGCAGAAAAATCCATTAATAATAAAGCTGTTTTTGTCAGCGACCAATGGAAATTTGCACCTAACTGGACGTTAGATGCAGGCGTGCGCTATGATAAGCATAGTACTGCTGGTAGTAAAACTACCTGGAGTGCAGGTTTGAACAAGAAATTTGACGAAAACAGTCATGCATACTTTAACTGGGGACAAGTGTTCAAGGCACCTACATTAGATGACCTGTACTATTATAGTGTTATGGATTATAAGGGTTTTAAATATGAAAGCTATGGTAACCCGAATCTGAAGCCTGAAAAAGGTGATACCTGGACTATTGGTTATGGTACTAAGATTGCAGACAAAACATCTGTTAACATCAGCTATTTCCAAAGCAAGCTTGAAGATGCTATTGATTGGGATACTACTTATAGTGATAACGCTTCTGTATCAATTGTAAGAAATGTTGATAAGCAAAAGAAAAATGGTATGGAGTTGAGTGTTGCTCACGAGCTGAACGATAACTGGGATTTAGAGGCTTCCTATACCTATATTCGTGTAAAAAATAATGAGCATGGCAGTGGCTATGTTCGTGATGCTAACTATATTCCTAATATGTATCGCTTCGGCGTTCGCTATCATGATGATCTGTGGAATGCTGATTTGTTCCTGCGTGGTGGCAGCGGTGCAGACAAGAGTGCCTATGTTGACAGCAAATACATGACCTTGGATATGTCTGTGGCATACAAAGCTACAAAATACCTTTCCTTCTATGCTAAGGGCTACAATCTGTTCAACAAGGCTTATGCTGAAAGTGCCGGCGTTAATGGCGGCACCTACACCTATCCTGCACAGGGAAGACGCTTCATCATCGGCGCAGAATACACATTCTAACGACATAACAGTTTAACCCTTAAGGCGGCGCACTGCGCCGCCTTTTTGACGTGTGGAAGAGGAATCCAAAAGAAAAAACCGTGCGCTTTAGCGCACGGCAGTGAAGGTAAATGCATATTTAATGTTTAAGCATTATTAAGCTCTGCTTGCAGTTCCAAAATCTTGCTCATAGGCAGGTTAGTAAATTCCGCAATATCTTGAAGCGAATTATTTCCTTTTAAAAGCATACGTTTTGCTGCAGCGTAGTTGGCAATAGCTTCGCCTTCAGCTTTACCTTCACTATAAATTTTTTCAGTAAATTCACACATGGCGGCTTTCCCCTTTAGGTAATTGACATGTTTAGATAATTTCCCTTGACTCAAGTCATCTGCTTCTGCTGTTTTAAAATACTGCATTAATTTTGCAATCGAAGAGCCATCATTAACTTCTGCGTTAATGTAATACATATGCAGACCATCATCGTATTTCATTGGTAAGTTATTAAGGCGCTTGGTTACATTGTAACAGGTACAACCTAAATGCCAAATATCAGGCTCGGTTATGTAAAACATATATAAATCGGGAACGCTTTTATATTTTTTGTCCTTGCCCTTTGGCAAATAGCTGCCAATGATGCTCGAAGAATAGTACAGCATGCGTCTAGCATGGTCAATTTTACCATCGCTTTTTTGAATTTCCATTTCGTAGAGCTTATTGTTTGCATCTTCTACAAGAACATCCATAATTATATCCTTGGATGCAAATTTGTTAATGACCATTTGAGTACGATTTTCCTTAATGACCAGTGAATCAATGCCGGAAAGGATACGTAAAACATGTTCGCAGGCACCTGAATCAGTAAAGACCATTTTAGCCATTGCATCACTGAATAGGTTCAGTTGTTTGGCCTTTTCAATAAGCCTTTCGCGATTGCGGATGAGGCTTTCTGGGTATTGTTTGGAACTCATACTTTCCTCCTTTAATTATAACACACAAGTAATGAAAAATATATAAGATGGTAGGACTAGCTTAATTTGCAATAGGAAGAGATATAAAAAAGGCGTTTGCCGAAAGCTCGACAAACGCCACTGGTTCTCACAACCAGGCATGACCTCCGTTGGAAAACGGCTACCCATGCAACTAGAATAATTATAACATACAAATGAAATAAAAACAAGTGTTTATTTTCTCTTTTGCTTTTCTTTACTCTTGACTATCATAGCGCTATATACTTTATAATATAAATTGCTGTATTGTCGGTATTGCTGCATATATGTCAATACAGCAAAGGTAAAATGATGAGAATAGAGGCATGAAGTATGAAGAAAATTTTTTGTTTACTGCTCTTGCTGCTGCTTTTAGTTACAGGCTGCGGACAAGGCAGCGGCGGTAAAGACGCTGCCGCAGGCGGCAGCTATAAAGTAACTGATGAGCATGGAACAGTTACCACGTTCAAGCAGGCACCGCAAAAGGTACTGACGTTGGCGCTCAGCAGCGATGGCATAATCATGGGCCTGGGTATGGAAGATAAATTGGTTGCCGTCAATTATCTTGCCGATGACCCGGTAAGCTCCAACCTTGTAGAGCAGGCTAAAAAAATTCAGCACAAAATCAAAAACCCTTCGGCAGAAGAGGTGCTGGCGTTGAAGCCGGATGTGGTCTTTGCCTACGATTGGAGCGACATGAACCGTGTCGAAAATTTGCGTAATTTGGGCATGAATGTTATCGTACTGAAAGGGCCGGCGACTATTGATGATATCAGGCAAAACGTGCGCACTATCGCCAAAGCCATGCACGCAGACAGTAAGGGAGAAGAGCTGGTAAAGCTGATGGACAGCAGGCTGGCGCAGGTGAAGCAGCAGGTAGCGTCGCTCAGGCTGCAGCAGCCGAAGAAAATTGTACTTGTTTCGCTGATGAGCTCCTACGGCGGCAAGGGCTGCATTTTTGACGATATGTGTAAGGAAGCAGGCGTTATCAATGGCGTTTCGGCTGCAGGAATCAAAAACGGCCAGCAGATTACTAAGGAAATGCTGGTGAAGATTGATCCAGATTTACTGATAATGCCGGTGTATAACGACCATGGCAATTTTGATATCAAAAAATATAATCAGGAATTTTTAGAGGATCCATCGCTGCAGACCATGCGCGCCATCAAAAACAAGCAGCTGTTTTATCCCAATGAAGGCTATATCTACAACTGTTCGCAGGACGTTGTCTTCGGCGTACAGGAAATCGCCCATGCTGCCTACGGCAAAGCCTTCGCTATACAGGGCGTGCAGCATTTAAGGGTGAAGTAAAAGTTTATGCTTATATTAATTTCACATAAAAATTAATCGCAGATAGTTTGCTTTGAAGTAGTGAATTTGATGCGAATAAAACATGAGTGGAGAGCATGTAAATAATCAGCCCCTAACCTTATTCATATACACTTAACTCCTTTGAGAAAGGCGGAGCAGAGTAAAATCTGTTCTGCCTTTTTCATATGCCAAACTGCTATAACTTGCTTATGTCGAAAGCTGATGTTCGTGCTATAATAGCTATACTGAAGGAAAATAAAGGATGAAGAAAATATGCCGAAACAAAAATATCAAAAGATAATAACAGCACTGCTGCTGTGTTTGAGTATACTATTAATAGTTGCAGGCTGCAGCAGTGATAGTGCGCAAAAATCGAACAGTACTGCAGCCTATACTGTTACGGATTCGCAGGGGCATAAGCTGTATTTTAAAGAAAAGCCGCAACGCATTATATCTATGTCTATAAGCACTGATGAAATCCTCATTGACCTTGTACCAAGCAGTCGCATTGCTGCCTTCTCACGATTGGTTGATGATCCAGGGATATCCAACATTGTAGAGCGGGCGCAGAGTGTGGGTAACAGAGTTGATGGACAAAGCTCGGAGGCAATTATGGCGCTGCACCCTGATTTGATATTGATACCGGATTTTGTTAAGCCGGAGGTTATTCAGTCGCTGCGTGACATGAATCTGCAGGTTTATGTTTATAAAACTCCCAAGAGTATGGAAGATGTGCGTCAGTGCATACGCTTTTTGGGCGAGGCCGTTGGCGAAAAGGAACGCGGCGAAATGATGGTTACCGCTATGGACGAGCATCTGAAGAAGGTGCAGGCCAAGATTGGCAACATTCCTAAGGAAAAACAGAAGCGTATAGTTTTTATGCGCAGCAACGGTGCTTACTACAGTCCGGAGGCTTCGTTTAACGATGTCTGCAGATATGCACAGGTTCGCAATGCTTTGGAGGAGCTGCATTATGATAAGCCCGGCATAGTTAATCAGGAGGCCGTGGTTCAGCTCAATCCGGAGGTATTTTTACTCGCAGGCTGGAATTATGACGGTCAGCATGATCCGAAGCAGATGGAGGAGGAGCTGCTGAACAATTCCGGTTACCAGACTACGGACGCAGTGAAAAACAGAAAGGTCTATACTGTGCCGGCGAAGCATGTGCTGTGCGTGTCGCAGTACATTGTCAACGTTGTAGAGGATTTGGCGGACGCTGTATATAGTGAATAAAATTATCAATGACGTCGGTGAGCGGTGAAATGCTGCTTGCCGACTTTTTTATAATAGTTGTCAAAATAGTTGGCAAAACAATTGACTAGTTGCCAAAAAGTTGCTAAACTGTAAGAGCAATAGCAATTAGAAGGAGGGCGTACTATGCAAACTGAAGCTTTGCGCAATTTGGTTGCTAAAATAAAACATCTGCAATGTGAAATGCAAACAGTTGAGCTAAAGGCTGCCAACAAGGGCTGTCCTACACGTTTATACGATACATTGTCGAGCTTTGCCAATCAGGACGAGGGCGGCGTTATCGTGTTCGGCATAGATGAAAGAAAAGGCTTTGATGTTGTCGGCGTTTATGATGCGCAGGATTTGCAGAAAAAGGTAACGGAACAGTGCAATCAGATGTCTCCGTGTGTGCGTGCTTTATTTACTGTTTGCGAAATAGATGACAAGGTTGTAGTTTCGGCAGAAATTCCGGGGCTTGATGTCGCAGAAAGACCGTGTTTTTATCGTGGTACAGGTAGATTGAAAGGCGCTTATATACGTGTGGGCGATGCTGATGAACCGATGAGTGAATATGAAATTTATAGCTATGATGCCTTCCGCAAGCGTATCCGAGACGATATTCGCGAAGCAACGGGTGCACGTAGAAGCTTTTTTGATGAAGAAAAGCTGGCTTGCTTTTTGCAGGCAGTAAAAAAAGACCGCAAAAATTTGGCTAAGCATGTAAGTGATGAAGATATTTTGGAGCTGATGGGTGTTATGGTAAACGGACAGCCGACGCTGGCAGGCGAGCTGTGTTTTTCTAAATATCCGCAGGGAGCGTTTCCGCAGCTATGCATTACGGCCGTTGCTTTGCCGGGGAATGAAATGGGCGAGCCCGGCTTGCAGGGAGAGCGCTTTATTGATAATGAGCGTATTACCGGCACGATAGATGAAATGGTAGACGAGGCGGTTGATTTTGTGAACCGCAACAGCCGCCACAGTACGATTATAGATGATAAGGGCAAGCGTGCGGACAGGGATGAATATCCGCTGAAGGCAGTGCGTGAGGCGATTCTTAATGCATTGGTACATCGCGATTACAGTATTCATTCGGAAAATGTGCCTGTGCGTCTGGAAATCTACCGCAACCGATTAGAGATTATTTCTAGCGGTGGATTATATGGCAAGCTGACGATTGATTCATTAGGTAAAGTGCGTCCGGATACACGTAACAGTGCTTTGGCAAATATTTTGGAGCTGCTGCAGGTTACGGAAAACCGTTACAGCGGCATTCCGACTATTTATCACGAGCTGCAGAAGGCGCAGCTGCCACCGCCGGCTTTTTGTATCCGCCATGGCGAATTTGTAGTTACTTTCAAGAGCAAAATTGCTCAGGTTTATGATGCACCTTATGCAACTGTCAGCAGTGTGCAGGAGGAGCAGGAGCAATACAATGGACAGCAGGCATATAGCATAGAAGAACGCTTGATAGAGTTTTGCGCAGTGCCGCGCTCCAGACAGGAAATTATTGATTTTCTGGGCTTTTCGCGCTATTATTCCATGTCCAAAATTGTGCAGCCGTTGATTGATGACGGCAAAATTGCTTTGACGCTGCCGGATAAGCCTAAAAGCTCTAAGCAAAGATATGTGAGAAGATAAGATGTTTTTAAATTAGTTAAGCAACCGTCTGACTAAAATCAGAAGCAAAATCTGGTTTTAGTTGGTCGGTTTTTAATTTTCTTATAACTTTTTCACTAAACCGCTTGCGTGTATACCTAGTAGACACTGTATAATTAGATACATATTTTATTGATAGCTCTTTTTAATAAATGGAGGAATATAAATGAAACGTACTGCTGTATATCCTTTTACTGCGATTGTAGGACAGGAGGAAATGAAACTGTCCCTTATTTTGAATGTTATTAACCCGGCCTTGGGTGGTGTTTTGATTAAAGGTGAAAAGGGCACGGCGAAGTCCACTGCTGTACGCGCCCTCGCCGAGCTGCTGCCGCCGATGGCGGCTGTGCACGGCTGTCGCTTCCACTGTGATCCGCACAGCAGCCAGCTGTGTGATGACTGCACTGCCAAGCTGCAGGCAGAAGGCAACTTGCCGGAGGAAACCATCAATATGCGCGTGGTTGAGTTGCCTGTAAGTGCAACCGAGGACCGCGTTGTTGGCACTCTGGATATTGAGCATGCGATTAAGCATGGTGAGAAAAAGTTTGAACCCGGTATTTTGGCGCAGGCTAACCGTAATATTTTATATGTAGACGAAATCAACCTGTTGGATGACCACGTTGTAGACGTTCTGCTGGACGCCGCTGCCATGGGCGTAAACACTGTTGAGCGTGAAGGTGTTTCCTATTCTCACCCCGCACGCTTTGTGCTGGTTGGCACTATGAACCCTGAAGAGGGTGACATCCGTCCGCAGCTTTTGGACCGCTTTGGTCTGAGCGTTGTCGTGACCGGCGAACATGACCCGCTGCAGCGCGTAGAGGTAATCAAGCGCCGTCTGGCGTATGAAAACGATGCTGAAAGCTTTATTGCAGTCTATAAGGAAGCACAGGAGGAGCTGGCGGAACAAATTATCGCTGCCGGCAAGCTGCTGCCGGAGGTAACTATTGATGACAAGCTGCTGGAAACTGTGGCCAAGCTTTCTGTTGAGCTGGGCGTAGACGGCCACCGTGCGGATATTACCGTTATCAAGACAGCGCTGACACTGGCTGCCTTCAACGGCCGCAAGCAGGCTAACCTGGATGACCTGAAGGAAGCAGCTAAGCTGGTGCTGCCGCACCGTATGCGCCGCCGTCCGTTTGAAGAGGGCGAGCTGGATTGGAATAAGGTAGAAAGCTTTTTGGCTGCCGAAGCCTAAGGAGCGTTACTATGCTGAAAAATAATCTCTATCCCTTTACTGCAGTCGTGGGGCAGGAGGAGGCTAAAAAGGCCTTGCTCATTGCTCTGGTCAACCGCAGAGCAGGCGGCCTGCTCATAGGCGGTGCCAAGGGTACGGCAAAATCCGTGCTGGCCCGCAGTGTGCAGAGTTTGATTGGTGCGCAAAGGATGCTGACACTGCCGCTGAACGTAACAGAGGATATGCTTTTTGGCAGCATTGATTTGGAGGCTGCCGTGAGCTTGGGCGAAAAACGCTTTTCCCCGGGCATTCTGGCGCGTGCTACGGATAATATTCTTTATATTGATGAAGCTAATCTGCTGCGTCAGGAGCTGCTGACTGCGGCATTGGATGCTAACAGCGCAGGCATCAACAATGTAGAGCGTGACGGTATCAGCTGCAGCCATGAGGTGCGCACGACCATCATTGCTACGATGAATCCGGAGGAGGGCACTCTGCCCGGACATATTCTGGACCGTTTCGGTATGTACGCAGATATGCAGGCACTGCAGGATATCGGTCAGCGCGTGGAGGTTATCCAACGTGCCTTAGCATATAGTAACAATACCCTTGCGTTTTGTGAGCAGTATGCGGAAGAAACCGCTGCCCTGGCAGCGAAGGTTAAGGCAGCGCGTGAGCTGCTGCCGCAGGTTGAGGTGAGCGATGCGATGCTGATGCTTGCCGCTCAGCTGTGCTCGCAGGCTTTTTGTGCCGGCCATCGTGCGGAAATTTATCTGCTCGAGGCTGCGCGCGCTATCGCTGCCATGGCGGGGCGCGCTTACGTGCTGCCGAAGGACGTGGAGGAGGCAGCGCAGTTCGTGCTGCCGCACCGTATGCGCAAGCCGCCCGAGCAACAGCCCGAGGAGCAGGAGCAACAGGACGATAACCAAAACGAAGATGAAAACGAGCAGGATAACGAAGATAATCCTGACGATGATAATAACGACGAGGACGACGAAGATAACCAGCTGCCGCCACCACCGCCATTGGATAACGGCGATGATGACGAAGATGACGATGCCTCCGACGATGAGGATGAGGACGACGAAAGCGACGAGGACGAGCAGCAGCAGGAGCATAATAACAGCAATCTGGCACCGGAGGAGCAGCTGGCCGATATCGACAAGAGCTTCCGCCTGCCGAAGATGCTGCTGGATTTGGGCAAGGACCGCAATGTGCGCCGTGGCAGCGGCAAACGCAGCGTGACCAAGACTGACCTGAAGCAGGGACGTTATGTGCGTGCCGAACAGCCCAAGAGCAAGGTTACAGACCTGGCCTTTGACGCTACTATCCGTGCCGCAGCGCCCTATCAGCGCTTGCGTGAGGACAATGGCTGTGCGCTGAACATTAAGGAGGAGGATTTACGCCAAAAGGTGCGCGAAAAACGCATCGGCAACACCTTCCTGTTTGCAGTGGATGCCAGCGGCTCCATGGGTGCACGTGAGCGTATGCGCGCCGTTAAGGGTGCCATTTTCTACATGCTGCAGGAGGCGTACCAAAAGCGTGACCGCGTAGGAATGATTGACTTCCGCCGCGATAAGGCCGACATGCTGCTGCCGATTACCCGCAGTGTGGATTTGGCGCAGAAGCGCCTGGCGGAAATGCCGACCGGTGGCAAAACGCCGCTGGCTGATGGACTGGCGCTGTCACTGCAGACGCTGGCCATGCTGAACAAGCGTGACAGCGAGCTGGAGCCGATTCTGATTGTTGTTACCGACGGACGTGCGAATGCCGTGCATGAGGGTGAAAAGGATCCTGTAGCTGCAGCAATCAGCATTGCTGAAAAAATCGCCAAGGCTAAAATTACCTCTGTAGTGATTGATACGGAAAGCGGTTTTATCAAGCTGGGACTGGCAAAGAAGGTTGCCGCCGCTATGCAGGCCAATTATTATACGCTACAGAAGCTGTCTAAGGAAAATATAATTCATATTGTAAGAAATTTGAATTAAAGATAAGAGTATAGTATACTAATAGGTATATTGAAATATAAAGGAGTGGAGTTTTCATGAAAAAACTACTTATTTTATTAGTAACCTTATTTTGCTGCGCAACCGCTTTTGCTGCGGATGCAGACAAGAAGCCTGCAACTCAGGAGGGTATGAACTGGGAAATCAGCATGATGCCTAAACCGAGCGAAGAAGAACAGGAGCAGGCACGTTGGTCTATTGTTGTAGAAAATAACGTAGGTATTTATGCTTACGATATGGATTCCCTGACCTTCAGCAAGGTTACTAACGGCCTGCCCGACAAAAATATTATTTCCGTGCTGACGAAAACCGTTTTTACCGATAAGGATATGCTGAAAAAGCTCAATGAAAAATACAAGGCTTCTCTGACTAAAAAAGAGAAGGTGCAATACTGTGAAATCGTCATGACCTTTAATCTGCAGGATAAAACCTACGGCGTAGAGGTAATGGATGTTTATGGCAGCAAGAAAACTCTGCTGAGCCATCAGGCTAAGGAACTGAAGTTTGTTCCGGTTCCGGCAGGCAGCTTTGCTGAGGCTATGCTGGAAGTCTGCCAACAGGCCGTAGCTGCTGATACTCAGGCAGCAGCGAAATAATGCTGCGCCCCGATTTTACTCAGGCAAAAAACTATATATTACAACACAAACTCCTTAGTCTGCTTGCTATCTGTGTGATAGGCATTACTTTGACACTGGGCCTCAGGCATCTCTCCAACCAGTCTACGTCAAAAAAAGCAGTAATGAAACCTATTGTGCACACGCAGACAGTAAGCAGACGACCATTGTATAAAAGCATTAATCTTTTTGGACAGCTCAAGGCCAAGGCACAGATTGATATCATCAACAAGTATGCCGGCATCGTCGATGAGATTAATGTGGATTTGGGCAGCAAGGTGCAGGCAGGAGATATTCTGCTGGTGCAGCATCTTGATGATGCCCGCGCCGAAATGCTCAAGGCCAAGGCACGCTATGCCGAGGCCGGAGCTAATGCGGCAACTACGGATGTGAGCTACAGCACCAGCCTTACTCGCTATGAGGCTGATTATAAGCTGGCGCAGGTCAACGCAGAGCGTTACCGTAAGCTTTATGCGCAGGGCGCTGTTTCCAAGTCCGAGCTGGACAGTATGGAGCAGACGCTGGCTAATAAAAAGGCGCAGTACGATGCTTTGGCGCAGCAGGTGGATTATGACGGCACACCATCGCAGGTCTACCGTCAGGAGCAGATTGCTGCCAGACGCGAGCAGGAGTACATTATTGCGCAAAACAAGTATCACGATCTGATTTTTAAGGCACCACGCGCAGGTATTATTACCTACCGCGATGCAGAAGTGGGTGGCTATGCGCCTGCAGGGAGCAGGCTGCTTACCCTTTTGGATGACAGTGGTTTTACAGTGGACTGCGATATTACAGAGGCCGAGGCTGCTTCTGTGACCGTTGGCACGCAGGTTGAGCTGAAGCTGGAGGCGATTGGCGAAATATGCCGGGGTACTGTTGTTTATGTGAGCCCTGTAAGAAGCAGGGAAACAAACAAGTTTACCCTCCGCATCAGGCTGGATGAGCCTGGCTCCAATGTAAAGGCAGGCTTGTTTGCCAAAGGTGAATTGCGTTTTCTGCAAAAGCCATCCACTATATATTTACCTAAAAATGCCGTTCTCGAACGGGATGGCAAATATTTTGTCTATGTGCTGGGCAAGGGTAATAAAGCTCTGAAAAAGCCTGTTACTACCGGTGCAAGTAATAATGAAAGCATTGAAATAGTGCAGGGTGTGAAGATAGGCGAAACGGTTATCCTTGATAATCTTGCGCGTCTGCGTGACGGCATGGTGGTTGAGGTGGCCAAGGAGGAGGCGAAGTAATGAATATTACGCGCTTTTCTATTAAACGGCCTATCGGTATCTGCATGATTTACATATTAGTCTGCGTCCTCGGTCTTATCAGCTTCTTTCGCATTGGTGTGGAGCTGTTGCCGGACGTAGACTCTAAATTTATCAGCGTCATTGTCAACTATCCGGGCGCCAGTACGGAATCCGTCGAACAGCAGGTGACGAAGCCGATTGAGGACGAACTGTCCTCAATTTCGCACTTTAAGCAGGTGCGTTCCGCTACACGTCCCGGACGTGCGGAGATTTTTGTCGAGCTGGACAGTCAGGCCGATGCTGATATGGTGGCTATCGAGGCAACGAAAAAAGTCAGCCGTATCCGTAAGAATCTGCCGGAGGATATTGATGAGCCTGCAGTGCTCAAGCGTTCCTCCGAAGAATATCCGATTATCCAGATTGCAGTAACGTCTAAGGATAACCTGGACGATATTTTTGCCTTGGCAGACAGCAGCTTTAAGGAGCGCTTGCAGCAGGCAGCCGGCGTAGCCGATGTTGACGTTACCGGCGGACGTGCCAAGGAAATCGCAATCGAGGTTGACAAGGATAAGCTCAATTATTACGGTTTGACTCTGCAGGATATTATTACAGCGGTGCGCAAGGAAAACGTTATTGTTTCTTCTGGCTCTGTCTATACTGATGCTTTGGAAAAAACCGTGCGTCTGCAGGCGCAGTATAAGGCTCCAGAGGAGATTCAGCATCTGCAGCTTAAGGGTGCGGGCGGCAGATATATCGAGCTGGGGCAGGTGGCTAACGTGCAGGCCAAGGATAAGCGTGCTGTGGCCTATAGCCGTGTTGACGGCAATGAGGCGGTATCGCTGGAGGTTTATAAGGCCAGTGGTGCCAATATCGTCGACACAGCAGACGGCGTGCTGCAGCAGCTGGAAACTCTGCGCAAGGATTATCCGGACTACGTTTTCACAGTTGTTTATGACCAGTCGCATTTCGTGCGCGATTCCTTAAGCAACACGCTAAAAACGCTGCTCGAAGGTCTTGTTACTACAGGCCTTGTCTTATATCTCTTCCTGCGTGGCTGGAAGTCGTCCATGGCAGTTATGATTGCTATACCGACCTCGCTGATTGCAACCTTCTTCCTGATGTATCTGGCAGGCTTTACCTTCAATATGATGTCACTTATGGGTATGGCGCTGTGTATCGGTATTCTTGTGGATGACTCCATTGTTGTGTTGGAGAATATCCATCGCTTTCTGGCGATGGGCAAAAGCGCCGACGTGGCAGCGGAGGAAGGACGTAATGAGATTGGTATGGCGGCAATCGCTATGACGCTTTGTGACGTGGTGGTATTTTTGCCGATTGCCTTTATGCAAAGTGCAACAGGCCAGTTCTTCAAGCAGTTTGGCATGACGATTGTTTTTGCTACGCTGATGTCGCTTGTCGTATCCTTTACGCTGACGCCGATGCTGGCTTCGCGCTTTTATAAAAACGGCGTGGAGGAGCCAAAGGGCAAGCTGTGGAGCAGATTGGACAGTTTTGAAGCGCAGACGATTG
>OHUD01000569.1_pt1 | contig 16472 bp, 13 predicted proteins | sample 1579021 | NCBI WGS metagenome assembly OHUD01 (sample SAMEA3879597, study PRJEB24766) | human gut metagenome | biome: human-associated habitat; feature: feces | place: USA | collected 1985/1987
CCTCTCCCAAAGGGAGAGGCCTTGGCAAAGAGATGAACTTTGCGTGGACTGCCAAGGGCTCCCACTTTGGGGGAGCTGGCATCGCGCAGCGATGACTGAGAGGGCGAGCCCGCTGAAAATGGCAAGAGCAAGGCAACGACTAAGCTGAAAGATTTTGCATATCGCTTTTATGTCACAATTTGTACGCATTTCCAGCAAATAAGGGCGGATGTAAAAAATCTATACACCGGGCAAAGTTTGTTTGTTGTTCAAGTTCACTTTGCGGGGTATACTGTTGCCATAGAGAGCAGCACGACGAAGGCTGTGAAAATAAAACGCTGAAGCAGGGAGGCTTTTTTATGTACTATTCCAGTGGCAACTACGAAGCTTTTGCAACCCCCAAAAAGCCGGAGGGCGTGGATCATAAATCCGCTTATATCATCGGCTCCGGTCTGGCAGCCCTGACCGCTGCCTGCTATCTGGTGCGTGACGGTCAGATGAAGGGCGAGCACGTCCATGTGTTTGAAAAGAACGCACTGGCAGGCGGTGCCTGCGATGGCTACAAGTACGATATCGGTTATGTGATGCGTGGCGGCCGCGAGATGGACAACCACTTCGAGGTCATGTGGGATCTGCTGCACTCCATCCCGTCTCTGGAGACCGAGGGTGCCAGCGTGCTGGACGAGTATTACTGGCTGAACAAGGAGGACCCCAACTTCTCCTTGTGCCGTGCCACCGTCAACCGCGGCGAGGATGCCCACACCGATGGCAAGTTCGGCCTGTCCGATAAGGGCGCCATGGAGATCATGAAGCTGTTCTTCACCCCGGACGAGCAGCTGCAGGATAAGAAGATCACCGATTTCTTCGATGACGAGGTGCTCAACACCAACTTCTGGATGTACTGGCGCACCATGTTCGCCTTCGAGAACTGGCACAGCGCTTTGGAAATGAAGCTGTACCTCAAGCGCTATATCCACCACATCGGCGGTCTGCCGGACTTTACCGCCCTGCGCTTTACCCGTTATAATCAGTACGAGTCCATCATCCTGCCCATGGTGCGCTATCTGGAAAGCTTTGGCGTGCAGTTCCACTACAACACCAAGGTCACCGATGTCAAGTTCGATATCCAGAAGGGCCGCAAGCTGGCAAGCTCTGTCACCGTGGAGTACGCGGGCGAGACTTCTAACATCGACCTGACCGAGAACGATCTGCTGTTCATCACCAACGGCGGCTGCGTGGAAAGCTGCACCGTTGGTGCACAGAATAAGGCCACCGGCTTCGACCCCACCATCCAGCCCGGCAACGGCTGGGATCTGTGGAAGAAGATCGCCGCGCAGGATGAGGCCTTTGGCCGCCCGGAAAAGTTCTGCTCCGATCCGGAACAGACCAACTGGATGAGCGCTACGGTCACCACGCTGGACGAACGCATCGTGCCCTACATCCAGAACATCTGCCAGCGTGACCCGTTCAGCGGCAGGACTGTCACGGGCGGCATCGTCACGGCGCGGGATTCCGGCTGGCTGCTCAGCTGGACGTTCAACCGTCAGCCCCAGTTCCGGGATCAGCCCAAGGGCCAGCTCGTGGGCTGGATCTACGGCCTGTTCAGCAACACGCCCGGTGACTACATCAAAAAGCCCATGCGGGATTGCACCGGCAAGGAGATATGCATGGAGTGGCTGTATCATCTGGGAGTCCCCGAAAACCAGATCGAGGACCTGGCGGAGCATAGTGCCAATACCGTGCCTGTGATGATGCCCTATATCACAGCTTTCTTCATGCCCCGCACCGCAGGCGACCGCCCGGCGGTGGTGCCGGAGGGCGCAGTGAACTTTGCCTTCATCGGCCAATTTGCCGAGACGAAGCGGGATACCATCTTCACCACCGAGTATTCCATGCGCACCGGCATGGAAGCCGTGTACACCCTGCTGGATATCGACCGGGGCGTGCCGGAGGTCTGGGGCAGCACCTACGATGTCCGCGACCTGCTGAACGCCGCTGTTCAGCTGCGGGATGGCAAACCCCTGAGTGATCTGAAAATGAACTGGATCAAAAAATTTGCACTGGGCAAAGCGGTAGAAAAGGTACAGGACACCGACCTGGGCCGTCTGCTGCTGGAGTATAAGATCATCTGAGCGCCGGGAATTCAGCCCGGCAGGCAGGGAAGAGAGCCCTGTAAAATTCTATTGAATCTGGAGGAAATAAAAATGAATACCGCATTTGATTCTCTGACGCACAAAATGCAGCGTGCTGCACTGGGCAAGACTGTGGATCTCGTGCTTTCTCATGCCGAGAAGGACCCCGCCAAGACGGTTGGACAGATCGTAGATCTTTCAAAGCAGTTCTACGGCGATTCCTTCAGCGAGGAGACCTACACACACGCCAAGCAGACCCTGACTGACCCCAACAGCAAGTGGTCGAAGCTCATCAACTGTATGCTGAACCAGCTGGACCCCAACGTAGCCCGCACCACGGCCCTGAACCTGGGCTATGAGGCGTTTTTCCGCGGCACCAAGACCATCCGCGAGAACCGCGTGAAGTACCAGTGCAACATTCCGTGGCTGATCCTGTTCGACCCCACTTGCTTGCAATATGCACTGCGTGGGATGCTGGGCGGGCGAGTACGGCCACAAAAACAACCTCAGCTTTGAGGATATGGACAAAATCATCACCGAGGGCAAGGAGCTGGGGGTCTATCTCTATATGCTCACCGGCGGCGAGCCTCTGGTGCGGAAGGCGGATATTCTCCGTCTGGCAAAAAAGCACAACGATGTGCAGTTTGCGATTTACACGAACTCTACCCTCATCGATGAGCCGTTCTGCGAAGAGGTCGTAAAACTGGGCAATATCGCCTTCATGCTCTCGATCGAGGGAACTCCCTCTACCAATGATGCCCGGCGGGGCGACGGCCACTATGCCGCTGTCATGAATGCGATGGACTTGCTCAAGGCCCACGGGATCCTTTTTGGCACCTCCATCTGCTATACCAGAGACAATCTCGAAGCCGTCACCAGCGACCACTTTATGCGGATGCTCTGCGACAAGGGTGCGCACTTCGGGTTCTACTTCCACTATATGCCGGTAGGCAACGAGGCCGCGCCGGAGCTGATGCCCACGCCTGCTCAGCGCAAGTACATGATCGAGCGCATCCGGTATCTCCGCTCCGAAAAGAGTGATATTCCGTTTTATCCGATGGACTTCCAGAACGATGGCGAGTTTGTGGGCGGATGCATTGCGGGCGGACGCAACTATTTTCATATCAATTCGGCGGGCGATGCAGAGCCGTGCGTCTTTATCCACTATTCCAACGCCAACATCCACGACAGCAGCATCCTCGATATTCTCCGCAGCCCGCTCTTCATGGCCTACCACAACGGCCAGCCCTTCAATAAAAACCATCTGCGTCCCTGCCCGATGCTGGAAAACCCCGAGCTTCTGCGCCAGATGGTGCATGACACCGGTGCTCACAGCACCGACTTGCAGTCGCCCGAGAGCGTAGACCACCTCTGCGACAAATGCGGTGCATATGCTGCCGACTGGCAGCCTGTAGCCGACGAGATCTGGTCGCACGTCACCCTCAGGGAGAGCCGGTACGAGAATTACAAGGACTGGGAACCGGCTCATTCCACTGCTCACGCGAAATGACTTTATCGGTCTTTCAAACATAAAAATGCGCAGAAAAGCCCCCATCTTCACCGGCTGAGGCAGCCGGGAGGATGGGGGCTTTATCTTGTTATTTTATTCTTCGCCGGAATCAATGACGATTTCGGTTTCCGTTCCTTCATCTTCTACAGGCGCGGGAGCCGGGTCGCCGGGATCGCCGAACTCGTCGTGGTAGACGGTCATCTGGTCGAGCTGGCCGTTGCGGCGCAGGCCGTGGAAGACCAGCTTCTTGATGACGTCATAGATGACGGCGAACAGCGGCACGCCCACGATCATGCCCACGAAGCCCCACAGACCGCCGAACAGCAGGATGGAGAAGAGCACCCAGAAGCTGGAAAGGCCGGTGGTGTTGCCCAGGATCTTCGGGCCGATGACGTTGCCGTCCAGCTGCTGGAGCACCAGAACGAAGAGCACGAACCAGAGGGCCTTGATGGGACTCTGGATGAGGATGAGCAGCGTTGCAGGCACGGCACCGATGAAGGGGCCGAAGAAGGGGATGACATTGGTGACGCCGATGATGACCGACACCAGCAGCGCGCTCGGGAACTTGAAGATGATGCAGGCAAAGTAGCAGAGCACGCCAATGATGGCGGAGTCCATGATCTTGCCGTTGATGAAGCCGCCGAACATCTTGTCTGCGTAGAGGACTTCCTCCTGGATGAGCTGCGCCCAGTGGGGCTTGACGACGCTGTAGAGGATCATCTTGGCCTGTTTGGTGAACTTTTTGCGGCTGGCCAGCAGGTAAACAGCGACGATAAGGCCGATGAGCAGGTTCTTGAACCAGGTCACCACATTCATGACGCCGACGCCCACACCGCTCAGGATGCCTTGTAAATTCTGCAGCGAGGGGAGCAGGGTGGTGCGCAGAGTGGTCAGATTGGCAACAATGACATCGTAGGCATCGTTGAAGTAGCCCATCAGTGTCTCATTATCCAAAAAGACTTTCTGTGTGTTCACCCAACGCATGAACCGGGTGATGCTGGTCTGCGCGGTGTAGTAGAGGGAGGTGACGCTTGTGATGAGCTGCGGCACCACCATCATCACGAGGGCGTAGACCACCAGCACACCGAACAGCAGCGTCGCCGCAATGGCAAGCATATTGGCCATGCTGTGGAGCTTTTCGGGGAAGATGCGGTGAAGAAAGCCCTCAATGGTGTTGCACACCGGCTTGAGCAGATAGGCGATGACGGCACCGTAGATAAAGGGCATCAGGATGCCGGTCAGGGTTGAAACGGCGTTGCCGAAGCCCTGAAAGCGGTAGATCAGGAAAAAGAAGAGGATGCTCAGGCTGATCGCGCCAAAGCCTGCGAACATTCCGTAGAGATAGGGTTTGATATGCGGTTTTTTGTCCATCATGTCATAGAAACTCCATTCCTGCCGCAGACAGCAGGATTCCCTGCGGCAATGTCAGCGCTTGTTGCTCCTGCGCCAGATGTGCAGTTTTTCGGCTTCGGCGATCAGCTCGTCCCGGAAATCGGGGTGTGCCACGCTGATCAGTGCTTCTGCCTTTTCCCAGCTGGTCAGTCCCTTCAGGTTCACACAGCCGTACTCGGTGCACAGGTAGTGCACGTTTGCGCGGGTGTCGGTGACGATGCTGCCGTTTTCCAGGGTAGGACGGATGCGGCTCTCCAGCTTGCCGGTCTTTTTATTCATAAAGGTAGAGGACAGGCAGATGAAGCTCTTGCCGCCGTTGGAAAGGTATGCGCCCAGAACAAAGTCCAGCTGACCGCCTGCACCGGAAATGTGCTTGATGCCTGCACTCTCCGCGTTCACCTGACCGAACAGGTCAATGTCCACCGCGTTGTTGATGGAGATGAAGTTGTCGATGGCGGAGATGCTGCGGATGTCGTTGGTGTACTCCACGGGAGCGGCCATGCACTCCGGGTTGTCGTTCAGGTAATCGTACATCTTCTGGGTGCCGGCACCGAAGGCGTAGACCTGACGGCCCTTGTCCAGCTGCTTGTGTGCGCCGGTGATCTTGCCGGCCTTGGCGATGTCCACAAAGGCATCGACGTACATCTCCGTGTGGACGCCGAGGTCCTTCAGGTCGCTCTGGGCGATGAGGCTGCCGATGGCGTTGGGCATACCGCCGATGCCCAGCTGCAGGCAGGCACCGTTGGGGATCTGCGGCACAATGAGGTTGGCTACCTTCAGATCCACCTCAGTAGCGGCACCGGCAGCGGCCATCTGACCGATGGGGGGATTTGCGCCCTCCACAATGCCGCTCACCTGAGAAACGTGTACGCAGTTCTCCATGCCGCCAAGGCAGCGCGGCATATTGGTGTTGACCTCCACGATGATCTTCCTGGCCTTCTCACAGACGGCACCCAGATGGGAAGCGCTGGGGCCGAAGTTGAAGTAGCCGTGCTCGTCCATCGGCGTCACCTGAAAGACGGCGACATCCAGCGGGTCGGGGCTTTCGCGGTAATAGCGGGGAAGCTCAGAATACCGGATGGGGGAGTAGAACGAAAAGCCCTGTGCGATGGCCTTGCGCTCGATGCCGCCCATATGCCAGCTGTTCCAAGTCATGTGGGCAGCAGGATCGTCGATCTGGAAGATCTCGGGCACCCACATCAGGATGCCGCCGCGGAAGTTGACATCCTCCAGCTCAGGCAGACGCTTTGCAATGGCAGCGTCCACTGCAACGGGGGTGTTCACGGCCCAGCCGTAATCCACCCAGTCGCCGCTTTTGACCAACGCGGCAGCCTGGTCAGCTGTCATTTTCTTCTGCGCATACAATTCCGTAAAATCCATTATAAACCATCCTCTCTTACAATAACATAAAGGAATTGTAAATTCCAACTTAGTTATATCATTAACAAACGGGAGAATCAATACTTTCCCGGCAAAAAACAGGGCTGAATGCAATATAACTAAAAATCTTAGCTTTTTGTAGAGATTCTTTGGTGCACAAAAAATAAATTTTACGCAAAAAATACTTGATAAAATTTTGACGATGTGCTTTACTTATAGCGTAGCAGGATGCAGCGTGGCACTGCGGGTAAGATTGTTTAAAAATTAACGATACACCGTAGCAGAAGAAAAGAACATCTTGCACAGCAAACTGGAAAGTGCTATCATGTCAGAACCAATGCGCTTTTCAAAGGCGCGCAAGGAGGACAAAACCGATGGCAACTGCAGTTTACCCCGGGTCGTTCGATCCGGTCACACGAGGTCATCTCGATATCATCAAGCGCGCGGCAAAGATCAACGATCATCTGATCGTGGCCGTGCTCATCAACAGTGCAAAGCACCCATTGTTCACCGTGGAGGAGCGGGTGGCCCTGCTGCAGGAATGCTGCAAGGGTATCCCCAATGTCACGGTGGAGAGCTTCGACGGCCTGACCGTGGAGTTCGCCAAGAAGCGCCACGCTTCGGTCATGGTGCGGGGTCTGCGGGCGGTAACGGATTTTGAAAACGAGATCCAGCTGGCGCAGACCAATCATGCGCTGATGCCCGGCATCGAGACCATGTTCCTTGCAACCAGCATCAAGTGGAGCTATCTTTCCTCTACCATTGTAAAGGAAGCCGCCCGCTACGGCAGCAGCATCTCCAAATTCGTTACCCCGAATGTGGAAGCCGCCGTGGAGCAGAAGATAGCCGAGCTGCGCAGCAGGGGAGAGAACGTCTGACCCCCATTCCTTATGCAAGAAACGCTTCGGCGTTTTGATAAAACAGTCTTTCTTAAATCACAACATACACAATCAGGAGGCTATTCACATGAAAAAGATCGTTATCGCATCTGCATGCCGTACCGCCATTGGTAAGTTCGGTGGCACCCTTGCCAACGTCCCCGCTGCTGAGCTGGGCTCCATCGTCATCAAGGAGGCTCTGAACCGTGCAAACGTCAAGCCCGAGCAGGTCGATCATGTTTACATGGGCTGCGTCATTCAGGCTGGTCTGGGCCAGAACGTCGCTCGTCAGGCTTCCCTGAAGGCTGGCCTGCCCATCGAGACCCCCGCTGTCACCGTCAACGTGGTCTGCGGCTCCGGTCTGAACTGCGTGAACATGGCTGCTCAGATGATCGAGGCAGGCGATGCTGATATCGTGGTCGCAGGCGGCATGGAGAACATGGACATGGCTCCCTTCGCAATGATGAAGGGCCGCTACGGCTACCGCATGGGCGCTCCCATGGGCAAGAGCGAGATCGTGGATACCATGGTCAACGATGCTCTGTGGGATGCCTGCGGCTTCAACAAGCACATGGGCATGACCGCTGAGAATGTCTGCACCAACGAGACCTTCCAGAAGAAGTACGGCTACAGCCCCATCACCCGCGAGATGCTGGATGAGTTCTCCTACAACAGCCAGGTCAAGGCTGACAAGGCCATCAAGGACGGCGCTTTCAAGGACGAGATCGTTCCTGTTGTCATCAAGGGCAAGAAGGGCGACACCGTGTTCGATACCGATGAAGGCCCCCGTCTGACCCCGGTCGAGAAGCTGGCAACCCTGAAGCCCGCCTTCACCAAGGACGGCATCGTGACCGCAGGCAACTCTTCCGCCATCAACGACGGCGCTGCTGCTCTGGTCATTATGAGCGAGGAAAAGGCCAAGGAGCTGGGCGTTGAGCCTCTGGCAACCTGGGTCGCTGGCGCTCTGGCCGGTGTTGAGCCCGAGGTCATGGGTCTGGGCCCCATCGCAGCAACCAAGAAGGTCATGGCAAAGACTGGCCTGACTGTTGCTGATATGGACCTGATCGAGGCCAACGAGGCATTCGCTGCTCAGTCTGTGGCTGTCAGCCAGGCTCTGAACTTCGATATGAGCAAGGTGAACGTCAACGGCGGCGCCATCGCTCTGGGCCACCCGGTCGGCGCTTCCGGCGCTCGTATCCTGGTCACCCTGCTGTACGCTATGAAGCACCGTGGTGCTCACAAGGGTCTGGCTACCCTGTGCATCGGCGGCGGCATGGGCTGCGCTACCATCGTTGAGATGTAAGCTCCCCCTTTGGAATTGAAATGAATGACAGCCCGCGCCCCGGCTCAGACCGGAGACTCTGCCGGGGTGCGGGAGCTGTTTTGAAACACTGAGAATCTGAATTGGAGGTTTTCACAATGGCTTTTGTAAAAACCGAGGTGCAGGGCGCTGTCGAGATCATCACCATCGACCGTCCCAAGGCACTGAATGCCCTGAACCCTGAGGTTCTGGCAGACCTGAAGGCAGCTTTTGAGGCTGTCGATCAGGAGACCATCCGCTGCATCGTCCTGACCGGCGAAGGCGACAAGAGCTTCGTTGCAGGCGCTGATATCGGCTCCATGAGCACCATGACCAAGGCAGAGGGCGAGGCCTTCGGCAAGCTGGGCAATGACGTGTTCCTGATGATCGAGAGCTTCCCCATCCCCGTCATTGCAGCCGTCAACGGCTTTGCACTGGGCGGCGGCAATGAGCTGGCTATGAGCTGCGACATCCGCATCTGCTCCGACAACGCTGTGTTTGGTCAGCCGGAAGTCGGTCTGGGCATCACCCCGGGCTTCGGCGGCACCCAGCGTCTGGCACGTCTGGTCGGCATGGGCATGGCAAAGCAGCTGGTCTACTCTGCCCTGAACATCAAGGCAGACGAGGCATACCGCATTGGTCTGGTCAACGCCGTGTATCCGCAGGCTGAACTGATGGAGAACGTGCTGAAGCTGGCCGGCAAGATCGCCAAGAACGCTCCCATTGCAGTGCGCAACTGCAAGAAGGCCATCAACGGTGGCATCAGCCTGCCCATTGAGAAGGCTGTGGAAGTTGAGGAGAAGCTGTTCGGTGCTTGCTTCGAGACCCACGATCAGCAGGAGGGCATGGCCTGCTTCCTGAGCCGTGAGAAACCGAAGCCCAAGGCAGTGTTCACCAACAACTAATCCATTACATAATTTTTGATATTAAAGGAGAGATTTCCTATGAAGATCGGTGTTATCGGCGCTGGCACTATGGGCCAGGGCATCGCAAAGGCATTTGCACAGGTTGAGGGCAACACCGTTGCTCTGTGCGACATCAAGCAGGAGTGGGCCGAGAATGGTCTGGCAAAGATCAAGAAGGGCTACGAGAAGCTGGTCGCTAAGGGCAAGATGACTCAGGAGAAGGCTGACGCGATCGTTGCAGCCATCACCCCGGGCCTGAAGGAAGATCTGTGCGCAGACTGCGATCTGGTCGTTGAGGCTGCTTTCGAGGACATGAAGGTCAAGCAGACCACCTTCGGCGAGCTGGATAAGATCTGCAAGCCCGAGTGCATCTTCGCTTCCAACACTTCCTCTCTGTCCATCACCGAGATCGGCAAGGGCCTGAGCCGTCCTCTGGTCGGTATGCACTTCTTCAACCCCGCTGACCGCATGAAGCTGATCGAGGTCATCGCCGGCTGCAACACCCCCGCAGAGACCGTTGAGAAGATCAAGGAGATCTCCGTGGCCATCGGCAAGAACCCTGTTCAGGTCAACGAGGCTGCAGGCTTTGTGGTCAACCGCATCCTGATCCCCATGATCAACGAGGCTGCCTTCATCAAGATGGAGGGCGTTTCCGATATCGCAGGCATCGACACCGCTATGAAGCTGGGTGCCAACCACCCCATGGGACCCCTGGAGCTGGGCGACTTCATCGGCCTGGATATCTGCCTGGCCATCATGGATGTCCTGTACCATGAGACTGGCGACAGCAAGTATCGCGCCTGCCCGCTGATCCGCAAGATGGTCCGCGGCGGCAACCTGGGCTGCAAGACCGGCAAGGGCTTCTACGTTTACAACGCAGACCGCACCAAGACCCCTGTTGACCAGCTGTAATTTCTGATAAACATTTCTCCCGGCCGTGGGGAAAGCGGTCGGGAGGAATTTGTTTGCAACCGGGAAGGGGAGAACCCCGGCCCCGGGAGATAAAAAACACCCGTTAGGAGGATATAGCGATGGATTTTACTCTGTCCAAGCAGCAGCAGATGGTGCAGAAGATGTACCGCGAGTTTGCTGAAAACGAAGTCAAGCCCCTGGCTAAGAAGGTTGATGCAGAAGAGTACTTCCCCAAAGAGACCGTCGAGAAGATGGGCAAGCTGGGCATGATGGGCATTTACTTCCCCACCTCTGTCGGCGGTGCAGGCGGCGATGTGCTGTCCTACGTCATGGCAGTGGAGGAGCTGAGCAAGGTCTGCGGCACCACCGGTGTCATCGTCTCTGCTCACACCAGCCTGTGTGCTGCTCCTATTTATGAAAATGGTACTCCCGAGCAGAAGGCAAAGTATCTGCCCAAGCTGTGCAGCGGCGAGTGGCTGGGTGCTTTCGGTCTGACCGAGCCGGGCGCTGGTACCGATGCACAGGGTCAGCAGACCATTGCCAAGGAAGAGGATGACTGCTGGGTCCTGAATGGCTCCAAGATCTTCATCACCAACGCCGGTTTCGCTGATGTCTTTATCGTCATCGCTGTCACCGACCGCGTTCTGGATAAGAAGGGCCGTCCCACCAAGCTGTGCTCCGCCTTCATCGTGGAGCGTACCGACCCGGGCTTCTCCGTCGGCAAGGCTGAGGATAAGATGGGCATCCGTGGTTCTTCCACCTGCGAGCTGATCTTCGAGGACTGCCGTATCCCGAAGGATCGTATGCTGGGCGTGCGCGGCAAGGGCTTCCAGCTGGCCATGGCTACCCTGGACGGCGGCCGTATCGGCATCGCTTCTCAGGCTCTGGGCATTGCTGAGGGCGCTCTGGAGGAGACCGTTGCTTACGTCAAGGAGCGCAAGCAGTTCGGCCGCAGCATTTCCGCATTCCAGAACACCCAGTTCGAGCTGGCTGAGATGAAGGCTCGCGTTGAGGCTGCCAAGTATCTGGTCTACGCTGCCGCTCTGAAGAAGCAGCAGGCCATGGACGGCGCAAAGGTCCGTTACAGTGTCGAGGCTGCTCAGGCTAAGCTGATCGCAGCCCGCACCGCAAGCGATGTGACCCGCCGCTGCCTGCAGCTGTTCGGTGGCTACGGCTACACCCGTGACTACCCCATCGAGCGCATGATGCGTGATGCCAAGATCACTGAGATCTACGAGGGCACCAGCGAAGTGCAGATGATGGTCATTTCCGGCGCGCTGCTGAAGTAAGGGAGGCAAGAGTTACAATGAAAGCAATTGTTTGTGTAAAGCAGGTTCCTGATACCTCCGGCAAGGTGTCCGTCAAACCCGATGGCACTTTGGATCGTGCATCCATGGCAACCATCACCAACCCCGATGACCTGAACGCTCTGGAGGCTGCTCTGAAGCTCAAGGACGCTACCGGCTGCGAAGTCGTTGTCATCACCATGGGTCCTCCTCCGGCCGAGGGAATGCTGCGTGAGCTGCTGGCCCGCGGCGCGGACAAGGCTGTTCTGGTCTCCGGCCGTGAGTTCGGCGGTTCCGATACCTTTGCAACCAGCCAGATCCTGGCTGCTGCTGTCAATAAGATCGGCGTTGGCCCCGAGGACGTTGTGTTCTGCGGCCGTCAGGCAATCGATGGCGATACCGCACAGGTCGGCCCCCAGATCGCTGAAAAGCTGCATCTGCCTCAGGTTACCTATGTGGCTGACATCCAGAAGGATGGCAACACCCTGACCGTGAAGCGTATGCTGGAAGACGGCTACATGATGGTCAAGGTGCAGACTCCCTGCCTGCTGACCTGCATCAAGGAGCTGAACCAGCCCCGTTACATGAGCGTCAATGGCATCTTCACCTGCTACGACAAGCCCATGGAAGTGTTCGATTACAACGCTCTGAAGGACGATCCGCTGATCGAGGTCGATACCATCGGTCTGAAGGGTTCTCCGACGAACGTCTTTAAGTCCTTCACTCCTCCGCAGAAGGGCGCAGGCACCATGCTGACTGGCGACGATACCGCCGCACAGCTGGCAGGTATCCTGGCCAAGAAGCACCTGATCTGATGAAAGGAGCATAGGATTACAATGGCTGATTTTAACGAATACAAGGGCGTCTGGGTCTTCTGCGAGCAGCGCCAGGGCGCACTGATGTCCACTGATTTTGAGCTGGTCAGCGAGGCCCGCAAGCTGGCTGATGAGCTGGGCTGCGAAGTCACCGGCCTGCTGCTGGGCGACAACGTCGAAGGCATTGCAAAAGAGCTGGGCGGCTATGGTGCCGATAAGGTCATGGTCTGCGACAGCCCCCTGCTGAAGGATTACACCACTGACGCATACGCCAAGGTCGTCTGCGACATGGTCAACGAGTACAAGCCTGAGGTCCTGCTGATCGGTGCTACCAACATCGGCCGCGACCTCGGCCCCCGCTGCGCAGCCCGTCTGCACACCGGCCTGACCGCCGACGCTACCCATCTGGATATCGACACTGCAAAGTACATCGACTTCCTGAAGGAGAGCTCCACCATCGACCTGTCCAAGCAGAAGTTCGATATGGAAGACCGCAACCTGAAGATGACCCGTCCCGCATTCGGCGGCCATCTGATGGCTACCATCATCTGCCCCCGCTTCCGTCCCCAGATGTCCACCGTGCGTCCCGGCGTTATGAAGAAGGCTCCCTTCGATCAGGCCAAGGCTGATGCCTGCCAGATCGTGAAGCCCGCTTTCGAGCTGTCCGCTGCCGACATCAAGACCGAGGTCCTGAGCGTCGAGAAGGCTGCTGAGAAGCTGGTCGATCTGATCGGTGCCGATGTCATCGTCTCCGTTGGCCGCGGCATCAGCAAGGATGTCAACAAGGGCATCGAGCTGGCTGAGCAGCTGGCTGCTGCACTGGGCGGCGGCGTTGTGGGTGCTTCCCGTGCCGTCACCGATGCAGGCTGGATGACCGCTGACCATCAGGTTGGTCAGACCGGCAAGACCGTGCACCCCAAGATCTATGTTGCTCTGGGCATTTCCGGTGCCATCCAGCACACCGCTGGTATGCAGGATTCTGAGTGCATCATCGCCGTCAACAAGAACGAGTCCGCCCCCATCTTCGGTGTGGCTGACTACGGCATCGTGGGCGACCTGTTCAAGGTCGTGCCCGAGCTGATCAAGCAGATCGAGGCAGCAAAGGCTGCTCTGTGATCATCTGTCCCCGAGCATATTTACAATAGCATAGCCTGAATTGTGGGAGGGCGGTTCTTCGGAGCCGCTCTCCTTTTTTGCGTGCCGCTTACACCAGCCGCCGGGCAAGCCATTCCAGCCGCTCCACCTCTACCTGTGCGCGGCGCAGCTCGCCCAGCGCATCCTCGGTGGCCTGCTGCTCAAGGTATCCGTCCGCCGCCCGCAGTGCAGCTTCCAGCTCTGTGTAGTCAGCAGTGCGCAGCAGATGGCTCATGGTCTGGCGCATGGTATCGCACAGCTCTGCGCCCTCGGCAAGCGCCTGCCGCGCAGTGGGGAGATCCTTCTGCCGCACAGCTTCAAGGGCACAGTCCAAGTCAGCCGAGATATCCTGCGCAAAGCCCTGCACCCGTCCGCTGCTATAAAGAGATATCCCCAGCAGCGCAGCTACGATCAGGATACACGCATAGATCCGCTTCATCGTTTCTCTCCCGGCTGACGGCCTTCCTTTTTCAGCAGAAAATAGTCCTCGGTCTCGTTGCCGATAAGCAGTAAGATCTCCTGCGGCAAAACCGTGTTTGCCGTGGCGGTGCGTTCCAGCCACGCACGGTCTTTGCCGCACCAGCGCAGATTATCCTCCAGCACCTGTCCGTCCAGCACAAAGGGGATGGTGGCCTGTGTCTGCTGCACCTTCAGCTGCAAGTCGGACAGGGTGGCTGCTTCCTGCTCCGGGCGAAGCGCCGCCGACAATGTGCCGTTCGTTTCAATGACGGCGTAAGACACCCTGCGTGGGTCAAAGATATCCTTGCCGCGCAGCGCCTCCATCAGGTCAGCGGTGGTCAGCCGCAGCATCCGCAAAGCGTTCTGATCGATCTTTCCATCCAGAATGACCGTTTTGGGTCGCCCGGAGAGAAAATTGAAGAATTTCTGGCTGCGGAAGCTCACCACTGAACCCAGCAGTTCCAGTGCCGCAATGAGGAACAGCGGGATGAGACTGGCGGTGATGGGCACATCCTCCGATTCAATGGAGATGGACGCCAGATTGGAGATCAGGATGGTGGATACCAGCTCCTCCGGCTGCAACTCTCCCAGCTGACGCTTGCCCATCAGCCGCATGGCAAACAAAACGCAGAGATACAGGATAATGGTGCGGCAAAGCAGCAGTTTCATGCACAAACCCTCCCGGTGCGGTGTGCGCGGCGTATTCCGCTGCGGCAAAGCGGGCATACTGCACATACAAAGGAGTGATAGATGTGCAGCAGCTTTCGCAAAGCCTTGCGGAAAACCTGTCCGCGCTTGATGCTAGGTTTGGCAAGTCGGCAGATTATTATGCGAAGAAGATCGTTTTATATGGCTGTCCGGGATGTATCGTAATGTTTGACGGCATGGCAAGCTTAGATTCGCTCTGGGAACTGCTGCTGGACGCTGCCGGACGCCAGTCTGCTTCTGTCCGGCTTACCGGCGCACAGGCCTATGCGTATATCTTGCACGGGTCGGCTTTTCCGGCTGAGAGCGCCCCAGTGCAGGATCTGCCGCAGCTTGTAGCGCGGCTGACAGCCGGCATGGCTGTGCTGCTGTTAGAGGGATGCAGCAGCGGTATTGTTTTTTCGGTGCAGGGGCTCAAGTTCCGCTCTGTGGAAGAGCCATCCGGCGAGGGCAATCTGCGCGGCAGCAGGGAAGGCTTTACCGATCTGCTGCGGGTGAACCTGAGCCTTTTGCGCCGTCTTGTCCGCACCGACACCCTTGTGCAGGAGGCTGCACAGGCGCACACCTGCTGCAATACAGAGTACGCCCTTTGCTACTGCAAGGACCGTGCCGACCCCGCCATGGTGCGCCGGGTGCGTGCCATTTTGCAAAGTGCAAGGCCGGAGCTGCTGCTGGATTCCAGCTATTTTGTGCCGTGGCTGCTGCCGGGCAAGGCGCGGCTGTTCACCCCGGTACACTATACCGAGCGCCCGGCGGTCGCCGCCGCGAAGCTCTGCGAGGGCAAGCTGGTAATTTTGGTCAACGGCAGCCCCTCAGCGCTGGTGCTGCCCGCTTTGTTCAGCGAGCAGTTCGAGTGTCTGGATGATTACGCTTCTACGGCGGCGTTTTCCTCTTTTCTGCGGGTGCTGAAATATTTTTCTTTCTACCTTACGGTGTTTCTGCCGGGGTTCTTTGTGTGCGTGGCGGTGTATCTGCCGGAGCTATTGCCCCCGCAGCTGCTGTATAAGATCGAAGCAGCCGAAAAGGCTACGCCGCTGCCCCTTTTTGCCGAGATGCTGCTGGTGATCCTGATCTTAGAGATCATCCGGGAGGCCGGGCTGCGGATGCCGCAGTCGCTGGGGCACTCGGTCAGTCTGGTGTCGGCCCTTATCATCGGGGATGCCGCCATTGCCACCGGGCTTATGAGCACGCCGGTGATCTTTGTGGCAAGCATCACGGCCATTGCGGTGTTCGTCACGCCCTCTTTGTACGAGCCTGCTACGCTGCTGCGTCTGGGTGTGGTGCTGGCTGCAGGTCTTGCCGGGCCGGTGGGTCTTGCGGGGGCTTTTTTTGCGTTTCTGCTCAGCCTATCCGGTACGGCCTGTCTGCAGGTGCCGTATCTGGCGGCGCACCCGTTTCCGCAGCGACCCATGGCAGAGGATGGCGTGATCCGCCGCAACTACCGCCGCCTTTCGCAGAAGGGCTTTAACATTTGGCAAAGACGGGAGGAAAAGGAATGCAAGGGCAGAAGAAACTCTCTTTTTCCGCATTGGCGCTGAGTGTATGGACGGCAGCTCTGGCAGAAGGCCTTGAACCGGGCGTTTCCCTGCGCGGGATGCTTCTTTATGGAGTGCTGGGGGCACTGTTGCTGACCGGGATCAGCGCGGTGCTGTATGTCTGCTGGCAGCAGACGGCGGTGCGGCAGG
>OHUD01000578.1_pt1 | contig 16275 bp, 14 predicted proteins | sample 1579021 | NCBI WGS metagenome assembly OHUD01 (sample SAMEA3879597, study PRJEB24766) | human gut metagenome | biome: human-associated habitat; feature: feces | place: USA | collected 1985/1987
TTCGGCAGGAATAAGGTTCTGTTTGATTGCATCGGTATGTATGCGGTAGTTGATTTTCGACAGTTCCCGTTTGGCAGACCAGCCGAGCAATTTTTGTTCCTCGGTCTTCAGTCGTTGGAACTCTTTGACTATATAAATCTTAAATTCGGGACTTATCCACATGGCAAACTCAAACGCAATATCCTTATGCGCATACGTTCCACCGTACCGTCCGGCTTTTGCTTGTAGGCTTATGGCATTGGTACGAGCTACAAACTCTTTCACGCTAATCTTAAAACTGTTGAGTCCCGATTGGTTTCTAATTGTGGCGAATTCGCCATAATTAAAAACGGGATTGTAAACTTTCTCCCAAATGCCGATAAATTCAAGTGTATTCCGGTTGCGTAACCAATCCGTTATAAAGAAATCCCCGTCTTTGGCACGTAACATATCTGTCAAACAAATATAGTCCTCGTCATTAACTTTAACGACGTTTATTTCGGTATCTTTTACTGTAATCTTTGCCATTTTTATATTTGATTCTTTGGTTTTAAGTGCAAAAGTAGTTATAATTCATGAGACTTTATCCTTTCAATGAACGATATACGAGAAGGTTATAAACTAATGCCTCCTTGCCCTCGTTCAATCTTCCAGTCATAAGCCCCATTTGCTACATCGGCAATCTCGTTCCGGGTTTGCCGATGTTTTGTTTCGTCAAAAGACTGTCGGCTTTCCGCATAGTCGCACAGCCATTCGCCGATTGATTTTTGTTGTTCGGGCGTTTCGCCGTATTCCTGCATGACGCTTTTAATGTCGGCGGCTTCGGACGGGGCAAAGATTGACTTGTGCCGCTCCGTTCCGAAATGGATAATCGCCATGACAGCCCGTTTGAATACCTCGCTCGCATGATACAGCATGTCGGCTATGAGGTTCAAAATCCTTTTGCTGTTTTTTAACGCACCTTGCAGCAAGCGGATAGTCTTGTCTTTTTCCTCAATGGCTTCAAGTACCGCTTGGCTGATGCGCTGCCGCTCGCCGTCCTTTTGCTCCTGAAGCTGTCGTACCGCCTTGTCCCGTTCCATAGTAAGCGATCGGTTCAGCACCAACGTCCGATCACGATCGGTTTCGGCTTCCTGTTTTTCCGTAACCAATGCCTTTGTCAGTTCCTCCACCTTGTTTTTTACGGCATTGGGAAAGGCTTTTCTGATGCGCTCGTTCTCGGCTTTCAGCTTGGCGTTTTCCTTTTCAACGGCTGCGGATTTGCCAACTCCTACAATGCTGCCGACACTATCCAAAATGCTGTCCATTTTCGCCTTGCGCTCGTCTTTGAGTTGCTTTTCCTTGTCGGTAATCTCGTTGTCGAGTGAAAGACCGTACTGCTCTTTTTCCTTGTTCTCTCCCTCAATGGACAGCCTTTCCGCTTCAGCTTTCTCTTTGGCTGCAAGGGCGGCTTCCCTTTCTGCCTTGGCTTGTTCCGCTTCCCGTTTTTGCTTGGCAACGATATAGTCGTTCCGCTCCAGATGCTCTTTTCCTGTAATCTCCTTTGAGATGCCCCTTTGCATCTCCAAACAATCAGCCAAAATAGTTTGCATCTCGCTCATGTCTTTCTCGTCCAGCTTGCAGGATTTCCCGGTGTCGTGGTTCATCCAGTCCCATACGATATGGGCATGTAAGTTGGGCTTCCATGTGGCAGTATCTCCGGGATTGATGTAGTGCCCCTCGTCCCGGTGAATGAATATTTGCAGGGCTGTGATGCCCCAGCGTTGTTTACACACCTCACAGAAATTTTGTAACTGCTGCATCGTGGTGTCTTCCACGCCCTCTTTGAGTGGGGTGCTGCCACGTACAATGGTCACCTTTCCCGTCTTTTTGTTCACCCGTTCCCGGTCTTTCGTCTGCATCGCCCTTCCTGTCTTCTCCTTGACCATTGCGGCTATCTGGTTGTAGCGGTCAGCCAACGAGGTATCGCCAAGTTCAGGTGCTACCCACGCTTCATTTCTCGCCATGAGGTCGGTGCGAATGTATAGCTTTTCCTTTCGGATATTAGCGAGGTATTCCGCTGACCGTCTGTTATGCAGACTGCTGCTTCCAACGTTGCAGGGTTTTATGTTGATAGATGTTTTCTGTGCCATAAGTTCGCTTGTCTTTTAGTTTCACAATGGGTTATTAGGGCTTCGCCTTAATCGGCGGGTGCAGGGAGAGGGTCACTTCCTGCTTGGGGTTCTTAGGGATGAAAACCTCTAAGCGGAGTTCCCAAAGAGAGGGTCACTCTTTGGTCGGGTTGCACAAGGCAGACCGCCCTTGCCGGGTTCTTAGGGCAGCGCCCTAAGTGGGACGGGGCAACGCCCAGCCCCTCGGGAGAGCCCACAACTTTGTAGCGTAGTGGAGAAGTTATAGTGGGCTATATCAGGGCAAGCCCTGTTATGCACGTCACACCTCTTTGCCGCCAGCCACCAAGTCGTTTTCTCTTCCCTCATGTCAAAGTGCTTTTGCTCATTAGATATTCGTTGAGGTCTTTATATGCGCCATACTCATTTGTGGCATCAATACACTTAGCTCCCAATACTTCCATTATCTGCCGGGTGGCCATCCTGCCAGCCGTGTCATTATCCAAGTGGCAGCATATTTGAGAATACTTATTGAGTATAGGTAGAACATTCGGGATGTTTACAATAGAGTTGAGCACCACCGCATCACATTCACCATGCAGTATGAGATAGGAGAGATAATCCATGAATCCCTCAAACACATGACTAACGCCTTCGTGGTTCCTTATCGTAGTAATTGCTTTCGGAGCAATACACCCCTTGAAATAGAGATTCCGAAGTTCATAACCACCTGCATCATTCTTGAAGCCAATGGCAAAATACCGCTTGCCATCACTTTTGTAATGTATTTCCACACACAGACTTTTGGCTGTAATAGAATCAATCCCCCTTTCCAAGAGGTAATTTAGCAGGGCAGGATGTTCCAACTCTTTCACGTAAATATCTTCAAATGAAGTGTCCTTTTGTGGGCAAGTAGATTGGGTTGGTGTTGTTGGTAGAATGATTGAACGCCCCATCATGTGCAATACTTCTGAAATATTATGTGTTTGATATAACTCCATAGCCAAATCAATGATGTTTCCACCTTTGCCCAGTCCGAAGTCGTACCACACATTTTTATTCAAGTCAACCTTGAATGATGCGGTTTGTTCAGTATGCAGTGGCGACAAGTACCACCATTTATATCCTTTCTTATTTACAGGTTCGTAACCTTTGCTGCTAAGGAAACCGGAAATCGAAATTGCTTTTATCTCTTGTATAGTCATAGTGTGAGTGGTTTGTTGAAATGATGAATTGTTGAGAGTTATTGCTGGTGAAAAGAAAAGTAGCTTTCTCTTTTGCCCAGTCTCACTTCTTGTTGAGTGTTTGTTGAATTACATCTATTTGATAATCAAAGATTAGCTCGTTATTCTCAACAATTCAACGACTCAACAAAGGACTATAACCCTAAAGAATCTATAAATTCTTTGGTCACCGTGTAGAATCGTCCCACTCTGCTAACAGATGAAACACGCCCGGGCTTGGTGTAGTCACATTGGTAGGCAAGATAGGTCAGTGCATTGTGTGCAGGGGTAAGTCTCCAGACATCTTTAACAACCTTGCGTATCTGCCATTGCTCCACCTTCACACCATTCATGGTTAGTAACGGTATCAAGTCCTGAGGGATGAACGATAGTTTGTCAACGTGCTGCGTTTCCATAATGTCACGTATCAGCTCCACCATATCCAGTTCCGTATGGTTGCGGTTACATTGGATAATGCGGTCAAGTGCCTCGGTTCTGATGAGAGCAGGATGGAATCACATACGTCCTTCCTTGTTGGTGGAGAGTGTGCGGTGTTGAAGATAATAGAGAAATGCAGGTATCTGTTCCTTTAGCTTTTGCAGGAAATTGGTATCATCGCTTTCAAGCGGACGTATTTTGCGTACCCAATAACGGTTTTCTCCCGGATCAATGATAACAGGATAAAGTTCGTTATTGGAGCAGAGTACGAACTTGGCAAAGAAGTTGACCTCCTGTCTGTCCTTTCCTTTAGCTTCCACCTTGTAGGTTTGAGCCGTACTTAGATTCTTCAACCGCTCAGAGTCCTCCCTGCGACTTAGCAACACTTCATCCACAACTATGAGCAACTTGCCAGCCCAGTCTGCATTAAACTGACTCCTGAAATCCTCGTTTGTATTAAAGGTGGCATTGTCCTGAAAGACACTTTTCAGAAAGTTCAAGAAAGTGGTCTTTCCTGTGTTTCGTTCCTCTGACACCAATAACAGGATGGGGAGTTTCTGAGTCGGCTGTATATAAAGCAACTGCATATAGTCCAATCCCAGTTCGTATTGTTCCTCAAAGATGTGGTGCATCAGTTTCTCTATGTCTGGAAAAATCCCCTCTGCAGGAATATGGTCAATCGGTTCATACAGATTATAGAAACCGGCAATATCCTTTTGATAATTTGTGTGACTTGGCACAGTGCAAAAGCCATTATATTTATCAATAGTAGGGATATTGTGCTTACCATAATCTTGACGGATTGTCCCAAAGCTCCATTGTAATCTGCGAGTGGTCATCGTTCCGTCTGCCAAAGGCTGCTGCACTACCTTATATATAGTGGTGCCTACTCGAATGTATTGTTCTTCCATAATGTTTGCCTTTATATTATACATTTGGACCAGCACTATTTGCTGTCTGGACTTTAGATTTCAGAAGTGAGGAGATTTCCTTCTTCGAGTAAAGATTGCGTCCGCCCAATTTGTGAACGATAATTATTCCCTCCTTCTGCATACGCCACAAAGTGGTATAGGTTATGTGGAGTCGTTCACATACTTGGTCGCGAGTATAATACTCGTCACTCTTTTCTTGTGTCAAATCGATCTGTGGCTTTTTCCCAACCAATTCTTCCACCATCTCGGCAACAACCTGTTTTAGGTCGTCTCTTTGTAACATTATAAAATTCCCTTGCATATTATGTTGTTTTAATGATTATGCTGCGAAATTACGATGGAATAAAATGAAAGCACCTCGGTAAAAATCATGTCGATTTCTGCCGAGGTGCTTTTAACGGAACAGCGTTTCTTTTTAACAAATCAAGCCTTCATGATGCAATCAATATACATTAGGGGAAAGTAAGGTGCGCAGTCTTATGCTTATCAACTTTGCCTGTTCTTTTCCTGTTTGAACAGCCTTTTCTGATAAACTCAAATTATAGTCGTTGCCACGTTCACTGACAATGGCATTATAAAGGGCTTCTGCCCAATCAAAGCCAGTCTTAAATCCTATGGATGGGAACTTTTCTAAGATGGCTGTATGGAAAGTTCGATAGTTGTAAGAGTCATTAAGCAAACTGCTACTGGTCAGTGCAGCAAAAATATAGGCAAGAACGGAGTCTGTACCATTTGTTTCCATCCATTCGGTAAGTATTACCTGTATCTCGTTGGTAAGAAGTTCTGCATGAGGCTGTATAAGCATTTCTTCAAGCAGGACACTGACTTGCTTACGTCCACGTTTGCCTTTACTTTCTTGTAATGCTGAATTGGCTACATCTTTGACTACACGGTTGTTTGCTGCTTTCCATGTGCCTTTGGTATAAGCCGCTTTGTCCATACTGGTAAGCGTCAAAGAACGCATAATTTGCTCGCCAAAGTTTTTCTGCCAGAAAGAAGGCTTCTCTCCCATCATTGTTTTGGATAATAAATCAGCGGCCTTCACGAAGCCATTATCAAATATCATCCAATAGAACACACTGAACAAGAAAGGATTATTGTGCTGCAATTTATCTTTTGTTTCCTCCTTGTTCAATGTAGAGGCAAACAATTCAGTCAATTTTTCGTGTGCCTGCTGGTTAACATTAGAGAATTGGGCTTTGTTGTAGCTCTCAGTTCCCGGGCATAGGCTTAACAATAATTCGGAGATACCTTTTATACCATCAAGTGACAGCAGCTCTATCAAGTAGGAAAAACCTTTGAGGGCGAAGCTCATGTCACCCTCATATGCTTTGGCGAAAAGATTTGTGAACTCTTGATATTCTTTCGGGTGTTCGTAATGCCAACGGCGCAAACGCAATAGATTCAGTTCTCGGTCTGATGCCTCTTGAGTTTCCTGCTCTTTATCCTGCAAGTGGAATTTAACCCCATCTTTGATATATTGCGCATCCGTAGATTGCTCAAATTTAGTCATGGCACTCTCTATTTCCTCAAGTCCATTATCCAATTCCAAATAGCAATACATACAACAAGTAGCCACTTCACCTTCTTCTGCGGCTTTAGAGAAGGGGTTTATTATGTTCTCAACAGGCATATTCTTTGCTGCCAATGCCTCTAAAAGCATATTTTGAAGCGAGTCAGTATCATCGCATTCTGCCACATTGGTTCCATCCTGTGATAGAATGTCCAATGTGGAATGAATCTTGCTCTTGAACTCTGCATAGATTTCTTGGTTCGCCTCAAACCATTCCTTCATCTTATTGCCCATAAGTGTCGTTTTAGCTAATAGGGTTAATCTTTAAGACAAGCCAGCGGAATGACTTTCACGCCATCCTGACGAGTGTATGCCATGCTTCCACCAGTCATCACTATCAGCAAATCCGGTTCTCGAATAGGCACTTGCTTCTCTGTTCTGTTATGTTCCTGTATCAGTCTTTTGATTTCAAGCAAATGTTTGGCACCATCATCAATCTCGCTACTGCCAAGTTTGCACTCAATCAGGGCGTAACGTCCATCTTCCAAATGCAGTACAAGGTCAGCTTCTAACCCATAGCGGTCACGATAATATGAAATACGACTATTGAAATCAGCTGTGTAAATTTTCAAATCTCTTATGCACATCTGCTCAAAGATGAAACCAAATGTTTTTAATTGAGTTTCCATTTCTTCGACACTTATATTCATGGCAGCTACCGCAATAGAAGGGTCAACGAAACAGCGTTTAGGAGCACTACGTAACGATGTCTTACTGCGGATGGCAGGACACCATGCGTCTATATCTTGGATTACAAACAATCTTTCCAACGCACTAATATAATCATCATAGGTATTCATGGTTAATGTAATATCTTCTGATGCTGTAACGTCTGCAAGTATGCTGGTTTTCTTGGCCAACGTGCTTACGTTCCTTGCATATGACCTTAGTATCTGTCTGGCTACTTTGGGATTGCGCTGCCTACCATCCACCGCTGATATGTCATTTTCACAAACACTATTGACATAATCCTTCGCTATAAGCATTGCTGCTTTAGGTTTCATCTGCAAGGTAGCAGGCCAACCGCCACGACAAGCGACATAAAGCAGTTCTGGTATGTCTAACTTGCTTGTTGCCCCATCAATATCATAGTTCGGATTATAGAATAACTCATGTATTGATATTTCCCCTGATGATTCCAAGGACTCCCATAAACTCATGGGGTACATTTTCATTCTTGTAATGCGCCCTGTTCCTGTATGTCTGATTTGAGACTTGTCTACAGTATTGCTTCCTGTTAGAATATATTGTCCCGGAACACCACCTGCATCATCAACAGCCGTTCTTACCGCATCCCACAACATGGGAGCATCTTGCCATTCGTCTATCAATCGAGGTTGTTCTCCTTTCAACAGCAATGATGGTTTGGTTCTGGCGGTTGCAAGATATTCATTAACCTTATCAGGATTCTGTAATTTGATAACGCTTTTGGCTTGTTGCTCTGCAGTTGTCGTTTTTCCAGTCCATTTTGGGCCCTCTATTAATACTGCTCCAAAAGCCTCCAGCCTTTCCTGTAGCATTTTGTCTGCCACTCTTGATAGATATTTCATAATGATACGTTGTTAATCAATGGTGCAAAGGTACACATTTTATTTTGAGCGGAAGCCTTATTTGGTATTTTTGAGCCTTTTTATTTGGTATTTTTGAGGCAAGTCAATCGGTGTTTTTGCGGTACTCATTTGGCACTTTTGGGGCTTCCCATTTGGTATTCTTGCGGTAAGCGGCTATAATTAGTCTGATAAGTTAGCCATCAACTCCATCCGTTCCTCCTCGCTCAAGCCTTTCAGCATCTCAAGCAGGGCTTTCTTATCTACCACAGGAGTACTTTCTTTCGACTTCTCATTGAGTAGATAATGGTTATACTCCAGCATCTTTGCAAGAGGATAGGCACCGATATAATTGGAAGTAATGTCACCGCCGCCACTATGCCCCATGCTGTCGCTTATATATTTATAAGGTACGACACCAGAGTTATTGAGGTTGGTAGCGAAGCTGTGCCTTGCCCAAGTGGGTGATGGCGCCTGTTCCATATCCAATAGTTTGGCAACCTTTGCCATGTGCTCACGTATATATCTGTTGTAGCGTTGGATAACCCATATCTCTTGTTCTGGTGTGATTAGCTCACTCATGATGGGGAATACTCTCCGCCCAAGTTTTGGGACATTGCCATATCGGTTGAGTATCTCTTGAATCTCGGGAGTGACAGGAAATATCACTTCGCTGGCACTCTCGTTCCGCTCACGAGTTTTGTGGCGAAGGAAACGAAGCTGTTTGCCATGAGTGGCATAGTATAGTTCATCATAAGTCAGTCGGAGTGTATCAGCAAGGTTCTGTCCATCGCCCAGATACATAAAAAGGAATAGTCCAAGGTCGCGAAATATGGCATACTTCTCTCTGCCGAGGAACAGTTCGTTTCCATCTTTGTCTTTTGCCTCGTCAGCTTTCCAAAAGTCATAGAGCTTCCGCATGGTAGCCACGTCAAGAAACTCATGTTTACGGCTCTGCGCTTTGTTGTAGCCCGTGTCCTTAAACATTTCTTTGGTATCACCTTTCATCAGTCCGTTAGCGATACACATATTGATAATGGTTCTTAGACTACGGAGTGCGATAGCAATAGTGGTGGTGCTCAATTCATTCTTCTTCATGATTTTTACCCATTTCAAGATAAAGTCACGGTTAATATCGGCAAACGATACATCCGTTCCCAAATCTTTCACAAAGCGGTTGCGTACATCCTTACTACAACGAGCGGAACCAGCCTTACCTTCATTGGTCTTAGATTGAATGTACGAATCCCAAACTGTGATGATGGTGCTGTCATCGTCTTTCTTGCCTTGGAACCTGTCTTGCAACTTGCGAAGAGAGAAATTGTTTTCTGAAATCAGTTGATTAGCCATCAGTTCCACTCTGTCCATCAGATTCTTCATATCGTTACGCTCCGCTAATTGGATGCGCCGACCGCTTTTCTCATAATCGCAAAGAACCAACCATTCTTCCATAGTGTATGATTTTCCTAAGCGCAGGAAAGTCTTTTGTCCGCCATGACACACACGCACAGCCACTGGAAGCGGTTGCGAATAGTCGCCCGCTTTTCGTATGTCAAGAGTCAGCGAACCATACACATTGCCATTCGCAGCCGTGAATTTCGCAAGACATTTTTCTCCTCTTGCATTGGATTTTCCGTTCTTCTTTGCCATTTCGGTGGCCTTATTCGTTTTTTCAATCTCCATAATGCACTTATTTATAGGTGATATTTCGCTCGTTTTGGTGACCTTCAGGTGACCTTTTTGTACGAAAACTACTGCAAATGTACGCATTTTCCTGCAAACAACAAAATGTGTTATATACTGATAATCAGCATAATTACACTTTATGCAATCCTATGAAATAATCCGCAAAAAGACTCATAATCTGGAGGTCCCTGGTTCAAGCCCAGGCTGGTCCACGAAGAAAATCAAGGAGTTACGAATTTCGCAACTCCTTTTTTCTTGCCTTTGCGTAAACAATGCGTAAACAAACTGTTTGAGTTGATTATGTTTACGCATAGAATTTCTATGAAACTCCATGCAATCCTAATTTCTCTATATACGGGGCAGCAGCATAAGATTGCGTTGTTTTCCACTCATTTGCCTGTTAAATAAGCTCAAATATATTCCATTTGCATATTTGCAAGAAAAAATATTGTAATTTTGTAAGTGTAACGCATTTATGGTAAGCCATGACCTCAATGGTGCTCTTTCTTGAAAAAGAAAAGTGAGTTTGCCTAACCTTCGTGGGAGGGTCATCCCATTCCGATGAATCGAAGCGTAAAGGGAGTGTTAGTCGGAAGGCACTCTATGACAAACGAAACGCGAGAGTTGCTTCAGGGGTTGAGACCGATTAGCATAAGCCCGGTTACCAGTCAGCGACGGAAGACAACGAGATTGCACCGCTGCATATAACGACAATGTTTTATCCTTCTAAGGATAGAGACTCCGTGGTTATATGCAGCGTTTTGTGTATGTACGCCTCACATTGCAAAACGGCTGTATTCAGAGGTTATGTTGAACATAAACAATGAATGCAATGGAAAAACTGACAAAATCCATGCCCCTTTTTAAAGAACGAAATTGTTCTGTCTCTATCGTGTTGGATTTACGTACTCGCAGGAAGAATGCGTGCGAGTTTCCATTATCTCTTCGTTTCACGATAGACCGCAAATTCTTTTATCTGACAATCGGAAGTTCTTTTACTGAGAAAAAGTTTTCGGACATCTGCAATACGACTAAATGCAAGAGCGAAAACTACAAGCTTCAAAAAGAGTGGAAAGAGACCTTTGTCCCCAAATACAAGGAAGTTTTGAGTAATCTGAACAAGGGTGGCATTCTAACATTTGAGATGGTGCGCCAACGTATTATAGGTGAGGATGTGGTACTATCTGAAGAGAAAACAACCAAATCACAATCGTTTATCAGTATATGGGAACAAGTCATCAATGGTTTCAAAACAGATGATGATGGAGCACGTTTTACCACGGCTGAAAGTTATGAATGTGCGCTCAAATCATTCAGGAAAATACTTGGAGCAAATACAATTATGGGATTTTGCATCAGTGCGGCAGAAATCCAGAAATGGAAAGAGGGGATGCACAATGGGGTAAAAGACGAAAATGGTGCAATTGTTGGTAAAATCAGCGACACTACGGCCGGTATCTATTTGCGCTGTTGTCGTGCCGTATGGAACAGGTGTATGCATGAAGGCTACCTCAAAGACGTACCTTATCCTTTCTCTAACAAGAAAGAGAAAGGATTTGTCAGTATTCCCAAGAGTGCGAAGCGCAAACAGAGTTTCTTGAATGTCAGTCAAATGACGGAACTCTATAATCTTTTCGTTTCAAAGAAATATCCCGAACATTGGTCGGAAGAATATGTGAAACGTGCCCACTACTCATTGGGATTGTTTCTTGCTCAATACCTGTGCAATGGCTTCAACATGGCTGATGCAGGTCGATTGACTTACGACAACTATTATTATCAGACAGACGGCAAGGCTTTCCGCTTCAATCGAAAGAAAACCTCCCGAAGAAGTGCAGACGGTTCTGAGGTAATAGTTCCCATCATCCCTCCTTTACAATATGTTTTAGATGAAGTGGCGGCACCTCCGACTCGTGGCGGTGTGGTATTCCCCAACATATTAAAAGGTGCGGAAACAGAAGAGTTACGCCGCAAATACACCATGCAGGAAAACTCAAATGTAAAAGACCGTGTCATCAAAATATGCCATGAAGTACTACACTGGGATAAGTCCATCTGTCCGTCCGGCACATGGTGTCGTCACTCGTTTGCTACCAATCTACATAATGCCGGAGTAGATATGGACTATATCTCTGAAAGCATGGGGCATTCATCTTCCGACCATGCCATCACACAAATCTACATTGAGCATTACCCTCTTGAAATTCAAATGGAGAATAACTCGAAACTGTTGAATTTGGCAAAGACCTCTGAAAGAGATTTGTTATTGGAGAAACTGGCGAGTATGTCCACTGAAGAATTAGCCAAGTTATTTACACGAACATAACACGACCTTGAAGATGATAAATTTCATAGAGAGAATAAAAGACTATCTCACAAGAAAGGATTGCGCAGATATGACTATTCGTGTGTGGAAATCAGCCAATGAAGAATTGTATGCCAATTTCTATAAACGCATGGATGATGTAGGCAAAGGGAATTTATCCGTTTTGATGGATATGTACCAGATGATGCGAAATTGTACCCCACCTGAAGCCTTGATGCTGTATAACTGGCTCTCTGATTTCATGAATGGTAAAGATATTCAGGACATAACCGTTCAACAGTGGGCTGGCAAGTATACAGACATTATAGCTCAATGTATCACCAACAAACGGCTGTGGATAGGTATTAATGTGAGAACAGGTACTGTGAAGTTACTTACATCCCCCAAGTCGGATTTGCTGATGGTTCGTTCCGACACACCGATTGAAGTTTGGAATCACCTCCCACAGGAAACAAGAGCCTATTTGACAGGACAGTTAGATGCACTTATGAAAAACAGCAAAGGATGTTATCTGTTGAGCAAACTGGAAAGAAAGATGGTGTATCAATTTCTGGCATACATCTTTCAAATCATTTTCCTTTCTCATGCAGTATTTGTCGGTGAGTTTATGGCTAACCTATATGATTATGTAATAGAAAAGAAGGGAGCATTGGCTTATTGCATGTACTATTTTGTGATATTTGACCATGGCCTTTTACGTATGGCAAAATCACTTGACCGTCTATTGAACAGCGAAGAGGTTGATCATGGCGACATGGTTCTAATAAAATCATGTGTTGCGGCTCTTGTAACTCAAAGCATCGAAATGGGAATTGAAAGCAAAGCCGGGTGGGAAGATACGGCGGAAGGCTGTAATTCGGAAATTTGGAAAGAAGTAATGTTTGCCTTACGAAAAATAAAAGGCAAACGTGGAAACAGAAAGATGATACAATCATTGGATGATATTCTTGTGGGCGACAAGGAGTGCATCAAGCAGGGCATCAGCTTGTTTCTTGAAGAGAACACAGAAGACATAAGCCTTGCCTATCTGTTGAAATCTTTGGTAAAGGCTGGCAGGATAAAAGCATCCACAAGATATATGACATTCCATCGTATCATAGAACAGTTCTCTCAACGACATTATGGACACGACATACCACAAAAACGATATGGGGAAATCAAGGAACTAAATTTGAACTCGCCTCAGAGAGGAAACAGTTATATCAAGGCAAAACGAATAATAGACCGATGGACGGACTATTTTATCAAGAACGGGTAGTTGGAAAATCCAGCTATCCGTGTTTTTTCTGCAAACACCTGTTGAAAAGCGGTCGGTAAAATTAAAGTGTAAATAAACCGACCGATACGCTGAGTTTCATACAATACCTTTGCTTGCGAAATCGGTTTCACAGAGTTGAACCGAGGCTTAAAGTATTTAACAATCAAACATGTAAAGGTATGGAAGAAAAACTCAATTTTACTCAACTACTTCAAAAGCCCATCGCCATGATGACTGGCGAGGAACTTTGTTTTCTCATCACCAAGAGTGTGGAGAATACAGAAGCGATTACTCCACAAGTGGCGCCCAAAGGTAATTACTATGGTATAGAGGGTATCGCCCGCGTGTTCGGGTGTAGTGTACCTACAGCCAATCGTATTAAGAAGAGCGGTATCATAGACAAGGCTATCACACAGATAGGGCGCAAGATTGTGGTGGACGCAGACCTTGCACTATCTTTGGTAAAGGAATCAGGCGGAATCCACATTAAAGAATGATGGTATGGATGATAATTGGAAAAAAGACTTGGCAACAGATAACTACGGAAATCCAGTTCGTTCTATCGCAAACCTCCGACTCATTTTCACATTGGATGAGAATCTTAGTCAGATAAGGTACGATACATTCTGTCAAGATGATGTATGCTTTTGCCCTTTGTTTCGTAATGTCAACGGCAACAAAATTGATGAGGAATCAGCAGGAAAGATACAAGACTATCTGGAAAGGACATATAGGTTGCGTCTGACACAGAATAAGGTCTTTGAGATTCTAAAGACCACTTCTTCCGAACGAAGTTTCAATCCTGTGCGGGAATTCATCACACAAGAGACATGGGACGGACAGTCTCGCATAGCTACAACCCTCATTGATTATTTGGGAGCAGAGGACACGCCGCTTGTCAAGGAACAGACAAAACTATGGTTTGTAGCGGCTGTAGCCAGAGTCTTCTGTCCCGGTTGTAAGTTTGACAACGTACTGACTTTACCTGGTCCGCAGGGTATCGGGAAAAGCACCTTTTTCAAGACCATCAGTGGAAAGTGGTTCAACGATTCGTTTTCTTTTGCCAGCGGTGACAAGGAGAAAGTAGAAACCATAACCAATGGCTGGATTATTGAAATCAGTGAATTGAATGGGTTGAAACGGGCGAATGACGCGGAAGCTGCCAAGGCTTTTCTAAGCCGTTGTAGTGACTATATGCGTCCTGCATATGGGCATAAAGTGGTGGAATTTATGCGGCACAATGTCTTTGCTGCTACGACCAATGAGACAAACTTCCTGCAAGGAGACAATGGGAATCGCCGTTGGTGGATAATCCCGGTCAAAGGTAATGGGCATGTGTCTGAATGGCTGGATATTTTACAACGTGCTGTTCCTCAACTTTGGGCAGAAGCATACGCCTATTACCAGCAAGGAATGAGGCTCTACTTGTCACCAGACATGGAATTTAAAGCCAACGAAGTACAGGTACAACATTCCAGCATCCTTGTTGACCCCATCATGGAAGATTTGGAAATGTATTTGGAGCGTGAGATACCTATGCAATATGCAAGTTGGACCATTCCCACCCGATTGGCTTATCAAAAAGGGGCATACTCAGAGCCAAACTCAACAATGACCTCACTCAACATGGTTTGTGCCCGGCAGATTATCGAGGAAATGCCTAATGACTTGGTCAGACGTAATCCGTCCAAATACACCTCACAATACATCAACCGCCTAATGTCCATGATTCCTAATTGGAAACGGAGCGAGCAGGAGAAGATCAAAGGCTTGCATCCTGCCTATTGTGACAAGACGGGACGGGCAAAGCATCCGTGGGTAAGGGTGGACGCACCAAATGAAGAAGACTGTATCGTATTGCCAAGTGAACTGGATTTACCATTCTAAATATCAAAATAAGGGAAAAATATCATGTCCCGTTGTCCCTCTTTCCTTTGAAAAAGAATAAAAACATAAAAAATAAAGAAAGGAGAAAGTTACAGAATATGCTTGGGACATGGGACTAAATAATTGGAAATATGAAAAAAGAAGAACTTATCAAACAACTACAAGAACGTGAGCCACTGCTGGCAAATGCGGTCAGCCACATGGTAGAGTATATTCAAGACCGCTACCCGACCGCATATCCGAGTAAAGAACAGACCGAAGCCGTGAACGATTATTTGCAGAGCGTTCATGCTGATGGGGACGGCAGTATGTCAGAAAGGAATTGCGAGCACCGCCGTATCGCTTCACAGAACATCACCATTGCCGCTATTCGCGTGTTGGACAGTCAACAATTGAACAGGTTACAAAACGTACTTGACCACATCGCATACGACAAGGAGTATTATATGCCAGAGAGAGGGTACGGAATGTACCGCTGATTTTTTCTTTTGGCTGCACCAATTATAAACCATCTCAAATTATACAGACAATGAAACCAGACTTGAATTATTGCATAGAGCTTTCGTCAGAGCAACTTGCATATCTGGCAGGAAGCAAATACGGCATTGACCGTATGAAGGTATTTTACCGACTAATAGAAGCGGCAGTACTGAAAGAAACAGAGTATGCCATGAAAGGCTTTTCCACGACCTTACAAGTGGGGCAAGCCGTCCTTTCGGAAGTGGATTTGTCCAGCAAGTTAGGCTATGATAAGAAAACCGTATCCCGTGTACTTGATAAGATGAACCAGTTGGGATTTGTCGCATCCACACAGAGCAACCGAACAAGCGTTCACACCCTGAAATGTATATCAGCATGGATGCTGGATGATAACCGTATTGATAACCCATTTTATGTCCGTCTGAAAGACCGACAAAATGATGGAGAGAATACGCCTGTTATATCAGAAGAAAGTGAACCGCTATCCCCTTCTTCTTTCCCTTCTGTTTCAGTTTCTCCACAGCCTACGGTAGAGGAAGAATCTGACAATGATATTTCAGAGAATTGTCCCCAATAACCATTATCAGAGAGACGGTATGCCCTAAGCTGTTGTATGTAGTATTGCAAGAAGTTCCTATGTCGCACAAATTCGCTTCGCTTATTCGTACCACATAGGCGTATTCCGGCAGTCGCAAGCTCCCACCGTGCTGTCCCTTTTAAGATTGAGTTTCACCCATAGCATAACAGAGCATGAAGAAGAAAAAGAATACCAACAAAGATGTTGATGAAGAAAATGACGAGAAAGTTACAAGGCGCACCCTACGGCTTGAAGCCAGAG
>OHUD01000594.1_pt1 | contig 16026 bp, 14 predicted proteins | sample 1579021 | NCBI WGS metagenome assembly OHUD01 (sample SAMEA3879597, study PRJEB24766) | human gut metagenome | biome: human-associated habitat; feature: feces | place: USA | collected 1985/1987
CTTGTTCTTAAAAAACGAAAATTTACATGTAAAAAACCGCGAAACGGTTGCTTCCTCTTGACATTATTCCAGGTTGAGAATATAATATAGTCAGAGAGGAGATGTAAACGATGTACGGCATAAAATACATTTCAGCTATTGAAGCGGCGGAACGCTGGCACCTTTCAAGACGCCGCGTGGTTGCTCTTTGCGGAGACGGCCGCATAACCGGAGCGCAAAAAGCCGGGGCATATTGGATAATCCCCGAAAATGCAAAGAAACCGTCAGACGCCCGTGTTAAAACCGGTAAATATATCGGAACCCATGTGGCGGAAAAGGGATCAAACTGAGACAGAAAAGCTTTCATACACAGACCCGTAGGCAAAGAGTTCCGGCAAAGCCCACGAGCCAACAAAAGAGAACGAGGCATCGGCTTTGCATGGCAAGGTCGGTGCCTTGCGGCATTTCACAGGAGGTGCGCAAATGAAAAAGGTTATTACAATAGGACGCGAGTTTGGAAGCGGCGGTCGTGAGATCGGTCGCAGAATCGCAGAAAAGCTGCAGATCGCCTATTACGATCAGGAGATCGTAACCGAGATTGCCAAGCGCACAGAGCTCTCCGAGGAATATGTGGAACGCATCACCGAGGACCGCCCGTATATGGCGTATCCCATCCATGCCGGCATGAGTTTTCATACGGCATATTATGCTTATACTGAGCTTGACAGGAGTCTTACGGTGCTTGCCGAACAACACAATATTATTAAAGAGTTGGCGGAGAAATCCGACTGTGTTATCGTCGGGCGATGTGCCGATTATATTTTGAAGGAAAAAGAACCGTTCCGTATTTTCGTCTATGCGGACGCACAAAGCAAACTGAAACGCTGCAGGGAGCGAAATCCGAAGGACGAAAATTTATCCGATTCCAAAATACAAAGGAATATTCGTTCTATAGATAAAGGACGGGCAAGATATTACAACTATTTCAGCCGACAAAAATGGGGGGCTTGTGAAAACTACGATATGCTTATCAATACATCGGGTAAAGATGTCGGGCAGATTTCCGAAGCGGTTGCCGACTATTTGAAGAGATATTTGTTTGGCTGACGGATAATTTAACTGCGGAGGTGAAATTATGCAGAATAATTGGGAATCAAAACGGGATTGGATACTGTTCCGTGAAAGAATCGCAGGATGGCAGGAAGCGTATATCGGGAGATTGAACCGGGAATACATCGAGCTGCTCAGCCGTGACTGCTCGGAAGCGGAAAAGTTTTGGGAACTGTATAGACGCATACGCCGTGATAAACGAAATACCGGTGTGCTTATAGAAATGCGCAGGTCGGAGCTTCTCACCGATCTTTGCCGCCTGGTCAATGAGGGGGCAATCGGTTATGACGATCTCGACGGATTCAGTGAAGAATTGCGTGAAGATGTGATTCGGATCACATCATACAATGCACATGAATCGGAATAATTAGGAGGAAATCGTGATGAAAACAAAACAATGGACAGCAGTTATTTTATGCATGTCTGTTCTTGTGACAGGGGTGATGAGCATTTCCGGTTGCGGGACAAAGGTGCAGGCAGCAAATCTTATGGAAGGCATCGCGGCAAAGCCGGTTTCCGGCAAGGCTGCGGATGATGCTTTCAAAAACAGCAGTGCGGACTTTGCAATCAAGCTCTTTCAACAAACGCTAGACGACAACAAAAACAGCCTTATATCTCCGCTGTCGGTCATGCTGGCGCTCTCCATGACGGCAAACGGAGCGAATGGCGAGACTCTTGCGCAAATGGAAGCTCTGCTCGGCGGAGATATTCCCATGGAAACGCTGAACGAATATCTGTATTCCTATATAAAGGCACTGCCCTCTGAAAAAACGGCAAAGCTGAATATAACAAATTCTATTTGGTTCAAGGATAACGGATTTACGGCGGAAAAGGCTTTTTTGCAGAAAAACGCGGATTACTACGGCGCTGAAGCATATAAATCGGCGTTTGACAGAAAAACGCTGCGGGATATCAACAACCGGGTAAAGAAGAATACCGACGGCATGATAGAGAAAATCATCGATGATTTTGACCCGAGCGCCGTAATGTATCTGATCAACACCGTTCTGTTCGACGCTGAGTGGGAGAATATTTATAAAAAGGACGAGGTCAGGGACGGCACATTCACTGCTCTTGACGGCACAAAGAAAACTGTTCCGATGATGTATTCGGAGGAGCACAGCTATCTTGACGACGGCAAGGCAACCGGGTTTATCAAGCCGTATAAGAACGGTTACAGCTTTGTGGCGCTGCTCCCGAACGAGGGTGTTTCTCTCGATGACTATGCAGCTTCCATGACAGGAAAATCCTATATTGACACGATAAAAAACGCCAAGGATGTTCCCGTGGAAACGATAATACCGAAATTTTCATATGATTATGACATTGAAATGAGCGGTGCGCTGAAGGCGCTCGGTATTACGCTGCCGTTTGATCCGACAAAAGCGGATTTTTCGGCGCTCGGATCTTCCGGCAACGGCAATATATTCATCAGCCGTGTGCTCCACAAGGCGTATATCGCTGTGGACGAGAAAGGCACAAAAGCCGGTGCGGCGACCGCTGTAGAAATTAAGGAAACCGCTGTTGCAGTGGATATATACAGCGTTACGCTTGACCGCCCATTCGTTTACGCCGTTATAGACGACGCTTACGGGCTGCCGATATTTATCGGCGCAGTCACGGACATCGGAAAGTAATGTACGGCAAGCGGCTGACCGAAAGCGTCGGAGTACGCGATTTTGTTTCTGCTTCCGATACTGATAAAAAGAGGTGATCGTAAATGTTGAAGCGAAAAGTTTCTGCCATATTGGTCTTAATTCTTGCCGTAATAACCGTGGTTGCCTGCGCATTCGCTGCGGATACCTGTATCCGCCGTAACCGGCAAATGTCAGCACCGAAATCAAAAGAGATCGGCAAGTTCCGTTTTCTGAATGACAAAAGCGATGCCGAGGGCGTAAGCTTCGAAGTTATCGGTGCCCGTGAGGTCGGCTCGGATGTTGTTCTGGATTTGCTGTGGGTCAATAATTCCGGAAACCCCATTGAGTACGGCAAGGCATATGAGTTGTATCGACTGAAGGAGGAAAATTGGAAAGAAATTGACACGGAGCTCTTCTTCCCCGATATATGCCTCAGTATAAACAGCGGATCTGTCGGAGGGGTTTCTTATACAATACCGGGTCATGTCGATATGACAGCAGGTGAGAGATTCCGTCTTCAGACCGAAATTCGATTCCAATACGGGGACGAATATTGCGAACCGTTGAAAAATCTGCTGGAATTTGAAATTGTGAAAGCTGCGGAGTACATTCCGAAGGAGTCTTACACCTACAGATCCGAGCACGACTTTGCAACGCTGTGTCTTGATCCGGACAACAAAACCTTTTCTCTCGTCTTGTCTTTGCTCAGCTCCTATTGGCCTCACGGCAGATATACCGAGACGGACGGGTACATTGTATGCAAAGCCGATGATGAAACGGGAAACACCTACATATTCCGCAGAGAGAACGAGACGTTGGTCTTTGAAGCCGGACGTTCGTCACAAGTCCCCGTGTACCGATACGGACTGACAGATAAAACTGCTGACAGATGTGTTCCGGACGGCGCGGTGTTCCGTCAGAAATCGTTCAGTTCCAAAACCGACGTTCCGTCCCTTCTGATCAGGCTCGAGGCGGACACAGAAACCGAAAACGACGAATTTCTCGCTGCGCTTTGCGGCTGCGACCGGACAATTCCGGCATCGGACGGAAGCGGGCAAATGATTAATATAAATGCCTGCGGCACCGGAATCGGGGCGGAAATCAATTTGCCCGAAGTAAGCATTTCCTTACCGGCAGAAGCTTCGCTGCACTTTGACACTCAGCCCGATACCGTGACGGTAAAATGTCTTAATAAGGGTAACAGCGTTGAGGAGACCTGCAATATCGACCGTTCGGACGGAAATTACTCCTTCAGCCTGAAAAACGGAGAAAATGTCTACCGAATCACCGCGGAATGGCAGAACGGCGACCGTGCGGAATACGGTTTTGCCGCATGTTGTTCAACGACCGCTTGACAAGGCTTCAACTTTGATCGTATAAATCTGAATATGACACCGGTGCGACTGTATCGATGCCAAGGCTGTAAAGAAAAATGACGGAAAACCGACAGGCGCACAGACCCGGTAAGAAGGGAGCTGTGCGCTTGCTTTTATATTTCACATATGTATATACCCTTTCGGGGTGATGAAAGGAATAACCGATATGACCTATACGAAAAAAACAACGGAAAATCTGCGGCGGCTTGCTGCACTGTCTGATGAGAGAAACGGCATTACGCCGGATATGTATACCGAACACGCCGTGTTCAGGGGGCTCAGAGATATGAGCGGCAACGGTGTTGTGACCGGTCTTACCGAAATATCCACCATAAAAGCAAAAGAAAAAGCACCGGACGGCAGCGTTCATACCTGCCCCGGGGAACTTTACTACCGCGGATATAATATCTGCGATTTGGTGGGCGGATTTTCCTCAGAAAACCGCTTCAGCTTTGAGGAAACCGCCTATCTGCTGCTGTTTTCCTCGTTGCCGGACAAAAAGGAACTGCAACGATTTGAAAAAATGCTTGCCGAATTTCGCAGTCTGCCGAAATCCTTTGTGAGAGATATGATTATGAAAGCACCGGGGCGGGATGTGATGAACATCCTTTCCCGCTGTGTACTGGCACTCTACACCTATGACGATGACCCGGACAATATTTCCACCGAAAATGTACTGCGGCAGTGTCTGCATCTGATAGCGGCATTCCCGATGCTGGCGGTATACAGCTATCAGTCCTATCAGCATTTTCACTGCGGACAGAGTCTGGTAATTCACCGACCGGAAAAAGGGCTTTCCGCGGCAGAAAATACTCTGCGGATGCTGCGCATCACCGGCGAATATTCACCGCTTGAGGCGAAGCTGCTCGACCTTGCTCTGGTGCTGCACGCCGAGCACGGCGGCGGCAACAATTCTACCTTCACCACGCATGTCGTGACCTCCTCCGGCACCGATACCTATTCCGCCATTGCGGCGGCGCTCGGTTCGCTGAAGGGACCGCGTCACGGCGGTGCTAACATCAAGGTTGTGAGGATGTTCGAGGATATGAAAAACAGCATTAATACCAAAGACGAGGACGCCGTTGCAGGCTATCTGACGGCACTGTTAAACAGGGAAGCCTTCGATAAAGCAGGTCTTATTTACGGTATCGGACATGCCGTTTACTCCGAGTCCGACCCAAGAGCCGGGCTTCTGATGGACTGCGCCGCGTCCCTTGCTGCGGAAAAGGGATATGAGGAGGAGTATGCCCTTTATTCGCTGGTTGCAAGGCTTGCTCCGGAGATTATTACGAAGAAACGGAAAATGTACAAGGGCGTCAGTGCCAATGTGGATTTCTATTCCGGACTTATATATCGGATGCTGGACCTGCCCTGTGAACTGTATACGCCGATTTTTGCAATGGCGCGCATTGCCGGATGGAGCGCCCACCGTCTGGAAGAGCTGCAGAATGCCGGAAAGATCATTCGCCCGGCATATATCGGAGTGAAGTCTACTCAGGAATATGTGCCGATTGAAAATAGGTGATAAAATCAAAAAATTACGCCCTCGGAGACCGGACATTACGGAATCCGAAGGCGTTTCTCTTGTTTTGGCTTAATCGGCTTTTTCAGCCGCTTTGATTCTGCGGTACATATCCTGCATCTGTCGATCGATTTCCGCTATCTTTCCGGCGCAGTCGAACATTTCTTCGTTAATACCCTCGGGCAGCTTGGTTTTGTCCACCTTATATCGGATGTCGTGCTCAAGGCTTGCCCAGAAATCCATGGCAATCGTGCGAAGCTGGATCTCCGCTACCACATACTCTGTTCGGTTCGAAAGATATACGGGAACACGGATGTCGAGATGCAGGGAACGGTAGCCGTTGTAGTTCGGCTCCTTGATATAGTCCTGCTTTTTGAGAATCTCCACATCCTTCTGCCGTTCAAAAATTTCGGCTACTCGGTACACATCGTCTATATAGTTACAGACAACGCGCACACCGGCAATATCGTTGATATTTTCTTTAGCGGTGGCAATGGTAAAAGGAATACCTTTCTTTGCAAGCTTTGCCATGATGCTCTGTGCGGATTTTACCCGGCTTTCAATATGATGAATGGGGCTGCGTGAATACTGTATGTTGAATTCGCTGTTCAGCACTTCAAATTTCAGAGCCAGTTGTTTCACGGCAGACTCATAAAGATTTCGCATAACAAGAAATTCCTGTGCAGTCTCAAAGGGGCTGGTTTGTGTTTTATCCATGATAAGAACCGTCCGATCCGTATTACTTTTTCCCTAAAAACAGGACCCACAGTACCTCTGTGCTGTAAGTCCTGCTTTTGTGGGTTACTTCTTCAGAGCATCCTTAAATGCCTTGCCGGCCTTAAAAGCCGGAACGGTAGAAGCCGGGATGTCGATCGTGGCACCGGTAGCGGGATTGTGTCCTGTGCGGGCAGGTTTCTTACGCGATTCAAATGTACCAAAGCCTGTGAACCGGACAGAGTCGCCTTTCACGACAGCGTCGGTAATCGCAGCAAGCAGCGAGTCAATGACTGCTGCGGTATCCTTTTTAGATACACCTGCGCTTGCAGAAACCGCATCAACGATTTCTTTTTTGGTCATTTTCCGTGATCTCCTTTCTCGAATTGCTTTTCTGCTTAACCGATCTTGCCGGATAAGCAAGTACATTATACCATATATTTGTGACTTTTTCTACTGTTTTTGTTTTAATAGCCCTTTGGGGAGGGAGAAGCACGGTTTTTTGAAGAAAAAACGATAAGATATTTCTTGCACAAAAAAGTCCGACGGTACTGTTCCGCCGGATTCCCCACAACACTATTATTATATCATACAAGAAGCCGATTGGTCAATACATACAAAACAAAAAGAAAAAGTTTGTATATAAGTATAAAACCGAATGTCGGAATTCGTATATCCTGCCGATTGTTTTTTTGAGAAAAATATGCTATTCTATAGGTGAAAAGAGGAAGGGGTGATTCCAGTGACTTAAGTACTCGCTCCCTTGTATATAAGCAGGGAGAAAAGCCCCGGCACCGAAAGACGACATAACGCCTGACAGGCCAAGCCGCCTTAGTAGGCAAGTCCATCGCACTGCGGTGTTTATATATAGGAGAGGCGTAGATTTGGCGGACACAGCAAGGTGCCACCAAACAAGGAAAGAGAGGTACAAGAAAAGATGTTAGATATCAAGAGTGAGGGATAGCCCTTGATTGCTGAGATGAAAGGCAGTCAAGGGCTATCTTTTTTTGCGATATTAACGGTGAACTATAACGGAAGAAATCTGAACTGACAGAATTCAGATTGGATTTGTTTCGTTATTTTGGTTGTTCGAGATATGTGCAGGCAGAAACTGCGGCAACCGTGCCGTCGGAAACGGCAGTTGTAAGCTGGCGAACACTCTTTATGCGGCAATCGCCTGCGATAAATAATCCCGGAGTTTCTGAAACAGCCATTTTTTCATCAGTAAACACATAGCCGTTTTCGTCAAGCGCAGCAAGACCGACAAGCACTTGCGTGTCCGGCAGTCTGCCGAGGGCAACGAACAGCCCGGATGCCGACAGAGTTTCTTTTTTTTCGATTTTGCTTTTCAGTGCTAAGCCTGTTAATTGTCCGTTTTCCTGTATCAACTCCGAAACGGTCGTGTCGGTCAAAAGAGATATGTTTTTGCGCTGTTTCACTCTATCAACAAGAATCTGCTCGGCACGGAAGCTGCTTCTACGATGAATCAGTGTTACATGATGGCATCGTTCACTCAGAAGAAGAGCATCATCAAAAGCAGAATTTCCTCCTCCGACTACAGCCACATCCTGTTCTTTAAAAAAGCTGCCGTCGCACAGTGCGCAATAGCTGACACCATGACCGATAAGCTCTGCTTCTCCGGGTAGTCCAAGCGTTTTCGGCCGCGCACCGCAGGCATAGATAACAGCTTTGGCATAGCATTCGCCGTCGTCTGTATACAGCCGAAAAATTCCCGAAGTTTCTTTTACCATCTTTTGTACATCCGTAAGGCTTATCACGGCACCCGCCGCCTCTGCCTGTGCCGCCATACTGTCGCCGAGCTGCAAGCCGGATACCCTTCCGGTGCCTGGGTAGTTTTCTACCTGCGGCGCGCGTGTTATCTGCCCTCCAATGCATTCCCGTTCATACACCGTAACGGTTTTTCCGGTTCTTGCGGCATACAGGGCGGCGGTAAGACCCGCAGGGCCACCGCCGATCACCGCTATGTCGGTCATAACGACAACTCCTTGAGCAAAGCTTTGATTTGCGCTACACCGGTGTATAACACGGTTTTAACTCCCGATTGAACAGCAAGAGTGGGCGCCTGCCTGAGCCCCAAAGTCGTTGCCTCCTCAATATATTCATCTACATCCCGTTCCGTATAACAAAGTCCGGATTTCTCCAAAAGCGGCCTGACGGCACGGCAATTCGGACAGGTGGCTGTGGTATACAGAATATATCCGTCCGAATCGCAAACCGACGAAATTTTATTATCAGCTTTAGCTTCGTTCTTTATCTCGCCGATATGATAGGTTTTTCTGTCCCTAAACTCCTGACTTTTGCCGTCATTCCAGTTCTGCACCGGACGGTAGTAGCCGGTGATGCGGCTGTAGACCTCGGTCTTTCTGCCACAGTGCGGGCAGACTGCCTGCTCCCCGGCAAGGTAACCGTGATCTGCGCAAATGGAATAGGTGGGAGACAGCGTGTAATAGGGCAACTCGTAGTTCTCGGCTATCTTACGCACAAGGGCGGCGGCAGCCTTCCAATCCGGCAGTTTTTCTCCGAGGAAGGTGTGGAACACCGTACCGCTGGTATAAAGCGGCTGCAGCTTGTCCTGCACATCAAGAGCGGCGAACACATCTTCGGTATAGCTTACCGGCAGGTGACTGGAGTTAGTGTAATAGGGGGTTGCTCCCTCATGCGCTGTTATGATGTCAGGGAAATGCACCTTGTCATGCTTGGCAAGCCGGTAGGAGGTGGATTCGGCAGGGGTCGCCTCTAAGTTGTAAAGATCACCGTATTGTTCCTGATAATCCGACAGACGCTCGCGCATATGATTGAGAACACAGACGGCAAATTCCTGCGTCTCTTCATGGGTCAGATCCTTGCGCAGCCAAGCGGCGTTCAGCCCTGCCTCGTTCATACCGAGAAGTCCGATGGTCGAGAAGTGATTGTCAAAGCTGCCGAGATATCGCTTGGTATACGGATAAAGCCCTTCTTCCATCAGCTTGCCGACTGTCGTGCGTTTGATTTTCAGACTGCGCGCGGCAATGTCCATCATCCGGTCAAGACGGGTAAAGAACTCTCCCTCGTCTGCCGAGAGATAGGCGATGCGCGGCATATTGACGGTAACGACGCCGATGGAGCCGGTGGATTCGCCGCTGCCGAAAAAGCCGCCGGACTTTTTGCGCAGTTCGCGCAGATCAAGCCGCAGACGGCAACACATACTACGCACATTGGACGGCTCCATATCCGAATTGATATAGTTGGAGAAATAGGGCGTACCGAATTTTGCCGTCATCTCAAATAACAGACGGTTGTTTTCGGTTTCGCTCCAATCAAAATCCTTGGTGATGGAATAGGTGGGGATGGGATACTGGAAGCCGCGGCCGTTGGCGTCGCCCTCGATCATAACCTCGATAAAGGCGCGGTTGATCATATCCATCTCAGCCTTGCAGTCGCCGTAGGTGAAGTCCATCGGCCTGCCGCCTACGATGCAGGGCTGATCGGCAAGGTCCGCCGGCACGGTCCAGTCGAGAGTAATATTGGTGAAAGGTGCCTGCGTGCCCCAGCGGCTGGGTGTATTGACACCGTATACAAAGCTTTCGATACAATGCTTAACTTCGTTATAGGTCAGTTTGTCCGTGCGGACAAAGGGTGCAAGATAGGTGTCAAAGCTCGAAAACGCCTGCGCACCCGCCCATTCATTTTGCATAATACCAAGGAAGTTGACCATTTGATTGCACAGCGTCGCCAAATGTTTTGCCGGTGCGGAGGTGATTTTGCCGGGAATACCGCCGAGACCCTCTTTAATGAGCTGCTTTAAGCTCCAACCGGCACAGTAACCGGTCAGCATGGAGAGATCATGCAGATGCAGATCGGCGTTGCGGTGCGCGTCGGCGATTTCTTCATCGTAGATTTCACTGAGCCAGTAGTTTGCGGTTATGGCCCCGGAATTGGAAAGAATCAGTCCGCCCACAGAATAGGTGACGGTAGAGTTTTCTTTTACTCGCCAGTCGGATACCTTCAGATAGCCGTCCACAAGCCCTTTGTAGTCCAGTATGGTGGAGCTCATATTACGGAGCTTTTCGCGGTTTTTGCGGTAAAGAATATATGCCTTGGCAACCTTGTCGTAGCCGGCTCTCTGCAGCGTTTTTTCAACACTGTCCTGTATGGATTCGACATCAATCGTATCATCCTTTACCCTCGGAGCAAAATCCGCTGTTACCTGAAGGGAAAGAAGATTGATTACATCCGGGCTGTAAGGAATGCCTGTTGCGTCAAATGCCTTGGTAATGGCGTGGGATATACGGGTTAAATTAAACTCGGCACTTCTGCCGTCTCGTTTGATGACTGTGTACATAGCTATTCTCCTCTGTTTATTGTATTGTTTTAGCGTTCACACACCACGCAGCTCTGCGGCGGGTATATACGGTTTAACGGCATTGAGCAGCATTTCAAGCTCGGATTTTGTCATGACCGATACACCGCTGCCGAGCAAATTGCCTGAATCAACAAAGGGTTGGATAAAATATCGCTTTGCTCCGCAGAGCCAACGCCCGATTTCCTGCATACCGTCAGGCGAATGAAAAGGATGGCAAACCGTTGTGCGGAACTCGTAGTCGATATTGCTGTTTTTAAGCAGTGCAGCGCTTTTTTCAACCTGTTCAATTACATCTGCACCGCAGGTTTCTGCATACCGTGAGGGAGCATTCTTAATATCCATTGCCACATAATCAAGCAGCTTTTCGCGCAGAAGATGTTCAAGCATTTCAGGAACTGATCCGTTGCTGTCCAGCTTAACAAGAAATCCCGTCTTTCTGATACGGCGAAGCAGGTCGGGCAGGCTTGGGTACAGCGTCGGCTCGCCGCCGGTGATGCAAACACCGTCCAGCTTACTCCTTCGGGAAGAAAGGAACTCAAACAGCTCATTTTCCGAAACGGTTTTTCTGTCGTTTCGCGGGAAAACGAGCTCGGGATTGTGGCAATAAGGGCAGCGGAGATTGCAACCCGTCAGAAAAACCGTACAGGCGACTTTACCCGGAAAATCCAGTAAGGTCACCTTCTGCAAGCCGCCGATCATTTCATCACCTCCGGTTTAAGAGTCTTGTACTATCAGTATACATGATGTAGCTGCAAAAGTCAATGAGAAAATCTATATATAGTAGATTTGTGAAATCGAAAGAACTAAATATGGTACTTTTGCTATATTAACAGAGCATTTTTTGCATAGAGCCTTCAGCGAAAAGATGTTGCCCGATTGTTCGTTTCCTTATATGATTAAGCTCGACGAAGCAGGAGGGTTTGCCGTCGTCTCGTCTCTTTTTGTATGCCGATATGAGCGGAGATACGCTGCAGGCGAAGGAAGCTTTCCTCGAAAAGCGGAAGTATTAAGACGAAGAGCGGTGATGTGTTTTAACCAATTATATCAGAAAAAAACATACATACGGAAAATGTTCGAGACAGAATTCGTGACGAAAAAGCAGTGCCCCTGCCGGATCGCACTGCTTTTTTCTGTCTTATGTGTTTAAGCTAATCCTGTTTTTCAAAGCATGAATGACTTCGTTTGAAAGCTTTTTGGTGTTTCTGACGGGGCATGTTCACAGATGGCTGTGTCACGCATCTGCTTTTCTCTTTTGCAGGAAGTATAAGCCCAAAAAGCAGAGTGCAGAGAAGGCGATGCCGCAAAGAATATATGTCCCGTTAAAGAACAGCAGGTTGGCTGCGTACCGCATGGGCATCCGTGTAAAGAGTACCGCATACGGTTCGCCCCTTCCGATCGCCTCCATGACCGCCGTGACACGGAATGGACTGACCCCGCACAGATACGCTCCGAGGAAATACAGTACCAGTTTCTCGACAATAGCCGGAAACAGGATGCCAAGTGCGTAAAACAGCGGTCCCCGATCCTTGCAGCGCTTCCACAGATACAGCGCCCCAAAGCAGTACGGCAGCAGCGCAAGGCAGGCTGCCTGAGAGGTCAGGTGCAGCTGCAGCCCGAATACAAGAAAGACCATACGGATCAAAAGATATCCGCCGAGAATGATCAGCCAGCAGATCAGCAGGGATTTCAAGCTGAGCTTTCCATGTGCGGTTGCTTCATTATTGTACATTTTCGCATCCTCCTTACAAATTTTCGTTTTTCAAGGCGTCGATGGGATTGTCCTTTTTTACCTTGCTCATTGCGTACATCATAGTGGCGAATACGACAAGAAACACGCTCAGTACGGCGATGCCGATGGCTGCCCACGGCAGACGGAAGGAGGTTTCATAGGCCCTTGTGACTGCACGGTAGATGAGATATGTAATGCCGCAGGATACCGGCAGTCCGAGCATAAGCGCTATCGAGCCGTACAGCAGGCACTCATAGTTCATCATCCTGCGAAAGCCCTTCTGCGTCATCCCGACAGATTTCAGCATGGCAAACTCCCGGCGGCGCAGGCTGATATTCGTGGAGATCGTGTTGAACACATTGACCGCGGCAATCAGGGAGATCAGCACGATAAAGCCGTAGGCAAAAACCTTGATAATCGTTATGATATTACGGTTGGCCTCGGCAAGTCGGGCAATGTCTGTAAGCTCTCTGGTGCTGAGTCCGTTCTCGGTCAGCATTGTTGCCAGCTTTTCAAAGCTTGCGGCATGATTGTCCGATGTGAGAAAGAAGCCTGTCTCCCTGAAGCTGTTCAGCCCTTCCTTCGGGATAACGCTTCCCATCATACTGTAAGGGTAGATCATGCTCAGCTTCACCGGCGTGCTTCGGCTGACGAAGAACGGAGCCTCTTCAATGGTTTTCTCGGCTCTCAGGGTGTACCTGACGAGCGACTCCTCATAAGGAAGCTCTATGATGTCCTTTTCATTCTTCCGCGACTGATATATGACAAACTCGTTGTCGTTTTCGTCGAATTTGTTTCCCTTCCGGAAGTATCCGTCAATCTCACGATACAGAAGACATTCGATCTCACAACGGTCACCCTTCAGTGTATCCAGCGTGACATACTTTTCAAGTGTCCGGTCAAATTCAATATTTTTGTCAATTGCAATGCCCAAAGGTTTTTCTTTGTTATAGTAGTCCGCTTCGCTGAGCCTGTATTTTTTCAGCAGACGGTTAAATTCGGCATCATCAACGAAGTACAGATATCCCGAAATTCCCACGGTATCCGTGTCGGTTTTATCCTTTGCAGAGCCAAAATCGGCGAAACGGTTGATATAGGTATCCGTCACATATTTGCGGGGGATGTCGCCCTGTAAAAACAGGCTTTTGGCATATGCACTGCCGGTAATATTCTGCTCGGACGAGAGGAGCGCCAGCAGCTCGTCCGGCGTTTTTGAATCGGGAGTATCAAGGTCTGTCGTGTACTTCAGGTCGAATTGTTCGGAGGATAATGCCCCCGTCGACGATTTCACCAGATAATCGGTGAAGGCAGAGGCGGAGATAAAGAGAACAATGCTCATAAACAGGCTGACAACGGTAGCCCGATACCTTTTACGGCTGCGCCTGTAATACTTTCCGGCTATGACCCCGGGAAGTCCGAACAGCTTATAGGCGAGCTTTGAGGTTTTTGTCGGTTTATTGCCTGTTCTGACATCCATGCTCTGGCGGATCGCTTCCACGGCAGATACCCGTGTGGCTCTTTTCGAGGGAATCCATGCCGAGATAAGCACCGTTATCAGTGCGATCACAGCGGCAATAACGACCGACTCCCATGATACGCAGAGCCGCAGGGGGACATGCGCTTTACCGACGATGGAGCTGAATTTGTCGCCGAGCAGGAGAAGCGTTATGCCGATGCCGCCGATTCCGACAACAATACCGAGCGGAATGCCGATGGCACTGACGGCCAACGCTTCGAATGTGACCATCCTTCTGAGCTGTTTTTTGGTAGCGCCCACCGACGAAAGCAGACCGAACTGCTTTGTTCTTTCCGATACGGAAATTGAAAATGCATTGTAGATAAGAGAGACGGATGCAAAGACGATCAGCCCGATCACAATAGCCGCAAGACTGTAAAGGGTGGCGGTAACCGAGTCAAACCGCGAAACCCCGGAATATAAAAGGACATCGGTATTGTAGGCATAACGATAGGCATCCGTATAGCCCGTCTCTTTCATAAAGTCGTATACGGCAGAGGGCTTTTTCATTTTGAAATGGCAGTCGATCGGCGATTGCCCGTCCGCTCCTCTGTCGGCTACGGTAAGCGCCGTGTATCCGGGAGCGTCTGTATTCTCAAATGCCGGTCTTTCATATATGCCGACGACCGTGTATGTCCTTGCCACTGTGTTTTCGAGCTTTTCGTCATTTTTCACCTCGGCTTGAATTTCGCTGTCATAGGTGAAAAAAGGGTTGATTTGTCCCAGCCTTTTGTTGTCAAGAATTCTGTCACCGACATCAAAGGTGACGGTATCTCCGATTTTATAGCTCACCTTTCCGTTAGTGGCAAGGTGTTCCGGCAAAATGATCTCCGAGGAGCTTTTCGGAAGCTCTCCTGCGGTAAGATGCACGGGCATGGTTTCAAAATATCCGGACGCCGCATCGCCGCCGAGGACATACAGATACGGCTTGCGCTCGTTGGTGCTGTTTATCCTTGCATAGCCGAGAACCTGCGCATAGGTGGCGGATGCAATCTTTCCGGAGTCGTCGATATCCTCATAAACCTTGTATGCGGCGTCATAAACAGCACCGTGCCAGTCTCCGGTTTTGTAAACCGTATATCTCAGCACAAAGTTCTGCATACTGGCAACAAAGGTCGTTGAGGCGCAGATCATAGCGGCTGAGAGCATAATGCCGATGATCGTAACAACAGTCCTTGTCCGGTTCTTCTTCAGCGAAGCCAAGGTGACCTTGTTGAAAACATTCATCTGCGGATCACCTCGTCTCTCGTGATTTTTCCGTCGTCAATGGAGATAATGCGGTCCGCCTGAAGAGCAATGCTTTCGTCATGGGTGATGACAATGAGCGTCTGCCCGTATTTCTCGTTGGAAATCTTGAGAAGGTCTACGATCTCCTTGCTGTTTTTGGAGTCAAGGTTTCCTGTCGGCTCATCGGCAAGCACCACCGCAGGCGCATTCATCAGAGCCCGGCCGATGGACACCCGCTGCTGCTGGCCGCCGGAGAGCTGGTTCGGCAGGTGGTTCTCCCGGCCGGTAAGCTTCAGGGTGGTCAGCAGCTCAGCCAGTCGATTTTGATTGACCTTCTGCCCGTCCATCAAGACAGGGAGAGTGATGTTTTCCGTTACATTGAGCACCGGAATGAGATTGTAAAACTGATAGATCAGTCCCACCTGACGGCGGCGGAAGATGGCAAGCTGTTCCTCGTTCTGCGCGTACACATCCTTGCCGTCCATAAGCACCCTGCCGCTTGTAGGCCGGTCCACACCGCCGAGGATGTGAAGCAGTGTGGATTTGCCCGAGCCGGACGGACCGATCACGGCGACAAACTCTCCCTTCTCCACCGAAAAGGATACGCCGTCCAGCGCCCGCACCTCGTTCTCACCTTTTCCGTATACCTTTGTAAGGTTTTCAACCCGCAATATTTCCATTCTGAAACACTCCTTTCGCTTTTTACATCCTCATTTTACTTTATACGGATGACACGGCGGTGACTTCAAAGTGACGGATCCGTCACTTTGAAAAAAGGGAGCCGCCGGTCAGACGGTTCCCTTATAAAATCGGATGGTGAACATGGCTCCTGCGGGCTTGCGGTTCTCTGCCT
>OHUD01000599.1_pt1 | contig 15901 bp, 8 predicted proteins | sample 1579021 | NCBI WGS metagenome assembly OHUD01 (sample SAMEA3879597, study PRJEB24766) | human gut metagenome | biome: human-associated habitat; feature: feces | place: USA | collected 1985/1987
TGGCGACGACCTCCCGTTCTAGCCCATGCGGCGTGTCGGCCTAGTCGACTTCGAACGGGAGACAACCCTCAAATTAGCACTAACGTTCAGCAAGTTTGATGACAACTTGCGAAACTTGTGGCAAGTATATCAATAAACAAACACAAATCAGTCAGCGTATGATAACATTTGGATATAACAATAAATTCAGCACGGCATTGCGTGCCCTGGCCGCCATCGGCATCGGCCTTGTGATGGTATTCAGTACCGAAGCCACCGTCAATGTAGTAAAAATCATTGCCGCATTCCTGTTTGCAGCCGGCATGGTATCATTGGGCTACGGCTTCGCGCATAGGAAATCCGGCGCCATGGCATTGATGTCGGTCAATGCTGTCGTCGACATTGTAATAGGCCTTTTGCTGTTCTGCTTCCCGAACGTGGTCGCAGGCGCGATTGTGACTGTTATCGGTATCGTGATACTTCTCTTCGGTATCCTCCAGCTGATTGTCCTCGGCGGAACGATGTCCCTCGTCGGCATGGGCGGCTTCTCATTGATACTTTCAATATTGGCAGTCATCGGCGGTATAACATTGCTGTTCAATCCTTTCTCGGAAAGGATTATGAGCGTGCTTGCCGGCATTTTCCTGATTTTTTACGGAATATCTGAACTGATTTCCATGCGCAGGGTTTCCAAGGCGAAAGTCGAATATGAGATAAGATACAATCGGGACAATGCCGATGACAACGACTCCGTACCTCAGGGTCTTGGCGATGTGAAAGACGTTGATTATCATAAAGTTGACGACCAGTAAAGATCGATGATTCCCCAGGATACCGTAGATAAGATTCTGGACTCGGCGCAGATAGTCGATGTCATAAGCGACTTCGTCTCCCTCAAGAGGCGGGGCGCCAACTACATTGCATGCTGCCCGTTCCACAACGAGAAGACGCCGTCATTCTACGTTTCCCCGGCCAAAGGCATCTACAAATGCTTCGGTTGCGGAAAGTCAGGCACGGCTGTCGGCTTCGTGATGGAACATGAAAGCATGACGTATGTGGAGGCATTGAAATATCTTGCGCGGAAATACGGTATCGAGGTGAAGGAAAAGGAAGATTCGCCGGAAGAGATTGCCGCAAGGCAGCGCAACGAAAGTCTGCTTCTGGTGATGGATTATACCGAGCAATTCTTCAAGGACAGCCTGAAGACGCAGGAAGGCAGATCCATCGGTTATGCCTATTTCAGAAGCAGAGGCCTGGAAGATGCCACGATTGAGAAATATGGTCTCGGCTGGTCTCCGAAAAGCGGACACGCATTGGCGGAAGCCGCATTGGCGAAAGGCTACAAGGAGGAATTCCTGACGGCCACCGGAGTCTGTATCAAGAGGAATGACGGCAGCCTGATAGACAAATTCTATGACAGGGCGATGTTTCCGATCCATTCGGTCAGCGGAAGAGTCATAGCGTTCGGCGGACGTACGCTCCGGTCAGACTACAAGACCGCCAATATCGGAAAATACGTAAATTCCCCTGAGACAGAGATTTACGACAAGAGCCGGTCGCTGTACGGCATCTATTTCGCCAAGAGCGAGATATCGAAGCTGGACAAATGCTATCTGGTGGAAGGCTATCTGGACGTGCTGTCGATGCACCAGCTGGGAATCACGAACGTCGTGGCGTCCAGCGGAACATCATTGACGGTCCCGCAGATCCGGTTGATAAAGAAATTTACGGACAACGTCACTATAATGTACGATGGCGATGCCGCCGGAATTCATGCTGCGTTGAGAGGTATCGGATTGATACTCAAGGAGGGACTGAATGTGCGCGTGGTGCTGCTTCCGGATGGCGACGACCCGGATTCATACTCGCAGAAGCATAATCTGGAGGAGGTCCAGGCTTTTCTCCAGGCGAACGAGCAGGATTTCATCGAATACAAGACGGACCTGCTGCTGGGCCAGTCCGGCAACGACCCGTTGAAGAAGGCGGAGCTGATCAATGATATTGCAGATACGATCGCGCTGATTCCGGATCAGATTAAGCGCGCTGTCTACGTGCAGTCGGCGGCCGTGAAATTCGGCATAAACGAGGACGCGCTCTATGCCAGAATCCTGAATACCAGGCAGAAGATGATCGATGACGAGCGCAAGGAGGCGGAGCGCGAGCGGATGCGGGAGGAAAGACAGGCCAGGGCCAATGCCGGTCCACAGTCGGCTGGCGCCAATGCCGGCGGTCAATCCGTTCCTGATCCTGAGGATTATGGTGAGCCTGTGGGGGATGGCTACATGGATGGCCAGATGGAGCCTGTCGATGTTCCGGTACCGGCTGACACCGCTCCTGCCAGGGCAAATGCCGGTGGCGTCTATCTGGAAAATCCCGTGATGGCGCCGGTGGAACGCGACCTCCTGAAATTCATATTGGTGAGCGGACTGGACACCATGGATTTCGAATCTGATTCGGAATTCTATGACAGCGAGAAAACCACTGCGGCGGATTTCATACGTGATGCGATAGAAGAACATCCGTTTTCCAACAGCTTGTATGCCAGGACATTCGATGAATATTTCAAACTTTATGATGCAGATGCGACCCTGGGACAGGATGATATCATCAGAACTCTCATGAACAGTCCCGACAGGGAAATGGCATCGCTCGTGGGCGATTTGGTGGAAGAAAAATACAGGCTGACGGTCAAGAACTTTTCCGATGCCATGACATCGCAGTCGTCTTTCCTGGTGATACAGGTGCCGAAAGCGATTATGGTCTACAACTCCAAGATTGTCAGGTCGCAGGAGTTGGCATTGGCAGCACGTCTGAAGGAACTCGGGCGTATGGAAAAGACACCGGAGACCATGGCGGAAGAGGCGGAAATCCTGGTAAAATTCCAGAAGGTCGCGGAGCTGAGGAAGAAAATCGTCGGAAAACTCGGGAGAGTCCAGTAGACATAATAACGGAAAATATTAACAATTAAATAATTATGGACAGCAAATTCAAGAGAACATTGGTCACATGCGCATTGCCGTACGCTAACGGTCCTGTGCATATCGGCCATCTTGCCGGAGTGTATGTTCCGGCGGATATCTATGTGAGATATCTGAGAATGCGCGGTGAAGATGTCCTTTACGTGTGCGGAAGCGATGAGCACGGTGTGCCTATCACCATTGCCGCCAAACGTCAGGGATGTTCACCTCAGGACATCGTGGACAAATATCACAAGATTATCAAGGATTCCTTCACGGGTCTTGGAATCAATTTCGACATATATTCAAGGACATCATCCAAGGTCCACGAAAAAAACGCATCCGAGTTCTTCCGTAAACTTTACGATGAAGATAAATTCATTACCAAGGAGTCGGAACAATTTTTCGATCCGGAAGCCAAGACATTTCTTGCAGACCGCTATATCACAGGTACTTGCCCTAAATGCGGCAATCCTAATGCCTATGGCGACCAGTGCGAGAAATGCGGCAGCACGCTCAGCCCGGAAGAACTGATCGACCCTAAGTCCACTCTTAGCGGCAGCAAACCGGTGAAGGTGATGACCAAGCATTGGTATCTGCCTTTGGACCAGTATGAGCCGTGGCTCCGCGAGTGGATTCTCGAGCAGCACAAGGAGTGGAAGACCAATGTCTACGGACAATGCAAGTCCTGGCTGGATGCCCACCTCTTGCCGCGTGCAGTGAGCCGTGACCTGGATTGGGGCGTTCCGGTGCCTGTAGAGGGAGCTGAAGGGAAGGTGCTCTACGTGTGGTTCGACGCGCCGATCGGTTACATCTCCAACACTCAGGAGTTGCTTCCGAAGAGTTGGGAGAAATGGTGGAAGTCTCAGGAAACCAAGCTGGTACACTTTATCGGCAAGGACAATATCGTCTTCCATTGCATCGTGTTCCCGTCAATGCTGAAAGCATACGGCGACGGATATATACTTCCGGACAATGTCCCTGCCAATGAGTTCCTGAATCTCGAAGGTGACAAGATTTCGACTTCCAAGAATTGGGCTGTGTGGGCACACGAATATCTGGAGGAATTCCCTGGAAAACAGGATGTCATGAGATATGTCCTCACGGCCAATGCGCCTGAGACCAAGGACAATGATTTCAGTTGGAAAGAGTTCCAGCAGCGCAACAACAGCGAGCTCGTGGCTATTTTCGGAAACTTCGTGAACAGGGCCATTGTCCTGACTCACAAGTATTTCGAGGGTAAGGTCCCTGCTGCCGGAGAACTGCTTGACATTGACAAGGAAACATTGGCACAGGTGCCTCAGCTGAAAGCGTCATTGGAAAAGAACATTGAAACTTATCATTTCCGCGAAGCGCTGAAGGATGCGATGGCAATCGCGCGTCTCGGAAACAAGTATATCTCTGATACCGAGCCTTGGAAGGTGGCGAAGACGGATATGGCGCGCACTGCGACGATCTTGAATGTCAGCCTCCAGATTTGCGCTGACCTTGCGATCGCGTTCGAGCCTTTCACGCCGTTTGCAGCCGAGAAACTTCGCAAGATGCTGGACGTCAGCTTCTGCGCCGGCGTGGACCACAGGCATGGCGAGCAGGAGACCGTCAATACTTACAAGGATGGCGAAGGTGCAGCTCTTCATACGGTTTCGGCTCCGGAAGGTGCTGATGTCAAGGAGGTTGCGGCTGCATGTCCTGGAACTGGCGTGTGTCTCGGCTGGGATGTCCTCGGAACTGAGAATCTTCTTCCTGAGGGGCATCAGCTCGGTGCTGCGGAATTGCTTTTCGCCAAGATTGAAGATGAGGCCATCAAGGTCCAGACTGACCGCCTGGATGCAATCCGTGCTGCACGTGAGGCTGCCGAGAAGGCTGCTGCAGCAAACCAGGTGGCTCCGCAGAAGGATGAGGTGGAGTTCGATGATTTCGGAAAGATGGATATCCGTACCGCCACGGTTCTGGAGGCAGTCAAGGTTCCTAAGTCCGACAAGTTGCTGAAACTCACCATAGATACGGGCATTGACAAGAGAGTCATCGTGTCCGGCATCGCCAAGTTCTATACTCCTGAGGAGATGCTCGGCAAGCAGATCTGCATCCTCGCGAACCTGAAGCCGCGTACCATTTTCGGCATCGAGTCCAAGGGTATGATTCTGATGGCGCGCCAGGGTGACGGCAAGATGCGTTTCATCACTCCTGCCGAGACCTTGCACAACGGCGCCGAGATCGGCTAAATATCGGAAATGTGAGAAAATAATCTTAAATTTGCGGGTTGTTCCGACGGATGGCCAACGGATGATGTTCCGGGCGGTCTTGCGTCGGGGCGGTTGGCTATAGAAAAATAAAACAAAGTCATTATGATGACATCTAACGAAATAAGACAGAAATTCCTTGATTTCTTCGCATCGAAAGGACATCAGATAGTCCCTTCAGCTCCGATGGTCGTGAAGAACGACCCTACGCTTATGTTCACCAATGCCGGTATGAACCAGTTCAAAGACATATTCCTCGGGAATGTTACGCCTAAGACACACCGCGCGACCGACTCCCAGAAATGTCTCCGAGTGAGCGGAAAGCACAATGACCTGGAGGAAGTGGGACACGACTCCTACCATCATACGATGTTCGAGATGCTCGGAAACTGGAGTTTCGGAGACTATTTCAAGACAGAGGCGATCACATGGGCATGGGAACTTCTTACGGACGTGTACAAGATTGACAAGACCAAGCTTTATGCTACCGTGTTCGAAGGCTCCAAGGAAGACGGGACCTCTATGGACGAGGAGGCTCACCGGACATGGCTCAAGTTCCTGCCTGAGGACCATATCCTTTTGGGAAACAAGCATGACAACTTCTGGGAAATGGGTGACACCGGTCCATGCGGCCCTTGCAGTGAAATCCACATTGACCTCAGAAGCGATGAAGAGATTGCAGCCGTTCCGGGACGCGACCTCGTGAACAAGAGCAACCCGCTCGTGATCGAAATCTGGAACCTTGTGTTCATGCAGTATAACAGAAAGGCGAACGGCGAACTTGAACTGCTCCCTAACCACAACATTGATACTGGAATGGGATTCGAGCGTCTCTGCATGGTACTTCAGGGAAAGAAGAGCAACTATGATACAGACGTGTTCACCGGCATGATCCACAAGATCGAGGAACTTTCCGGACACCAGTATCATGAGTCAGAGAATACGGAAGTGGCGATGAGAGTCATCGCTGACCATATCCGTGCCATCAGTTTCTCTATCGCCGACGGCCAGCTGCCATCCAACGTGAAAGCGGGATATGTCATCCGCCGAATCCTCAGAAGGGCAGTGCGTTACGGCTATACGTTCCTCGGATTCGATGAACCTTTCCTTTGCCGCCTCGTGCAGCAGCTCGCCGATGACATGGGTGGCGCTTATCCTGAACTCCGTGAGCAGAAGAACCTTATCGAAAGCGTAATCAGAGAGGAGGAGTTCGCATTCCTCCGTACATTGGACAGGGGAATCCGCCTCATGGATGATTATCTGGCAAAGTCCGCCGACACCAAGGTCATCTCAGGAAAAGACGCATTCGTGCTTTACGATACATATGGATTCCCGATCGACCTTACCGAACTTATCGCTTCGGAGAAAGGCTATACGGTTGACCTTGAAGAGTTTAACGCTGAACTCCAGAAGCAGAAGGACAGGGCCCGTCAGGCTACTTCCAATGAATTCGGCGACTGGATCCAGTACCATAATGGTGAGGAAGAGGAATTCCTCGGCTATGACTACACCGATATCGACGGCGTCAGTCTCATCAAGCAGCGTACGGTAAAGCAGAAGAACAAGGTGATGTATCAGCTCGTGTTCGACCGCACTCCGTTCTATGCTGAAATGGGTGGCCAGGTAGGAGACACCGGATACATCGAATCCGAAAGCGGCGAGAGAATCAACATCCTCAATACCGTGAAGGAGAATAACCTTACAATCCATATCGCAGAGCGCATTCCTTCAGATTGCAGCGAGCCATTCTCATTGCATGTGGATGCTGACAGAAGGCTGAAAATCACCAACAATCATACTACAACGCATCTTCTCGACCAGGCTCTCCGTGAGGTCCTCGGAACACATGTGGAGCAGAAAGGTTCGTTCGTATGCCCTGATTATCTCCGTTTCGACTTCTCGCATTTCTCCAAGATGACCGATGAGGAAATCGAGAAAGTGGAGAAGAGGGTCAATGAACTTATCCGTGCGAACTACCCGCTTGAAGAGAAGAGGGACGCGACCATGGAAGAGGCCAATGCGATGGGTGCGATTGCCCTTTTCGGTGAAAAATATGGTGATAAGGTAAGAGTTGTGAAATTCGGCAAATCAGTCGAGCTTTGCGGTGGTACACATGCTAAAGCTACCGGCCAGATCGGTATGTTCGTGATTATGTCCGAAGGAGCTGTCGCTGCCGGCGTAAGACGTATTGAGGCCGTTACAGGTGAGGCTGCATGGCTGCGTCTCCGCGCCATGGCAGAGTCGCTTAAAAATGCCAAGGCGTTCTTCAACAATACTCCTGACCTCGGTGAGGCTATCCGCAAGATTATCGATGAGAATGCCGGATACAAGAAGGAAATCGAAGAATTCGTACAGGAGAAAGTCGCAAGGCTCGCCGAGAAGATTTCCAAGGAAGCCAAGGAAATCAACGGCGTGAAGGTCGTTCAGTTTACGCAGTCTGTAGACCCGGCTATGGTCAAGGGTATGGCAGGCCTGCTCCAGAAGCAGATGGAGAACTTCGTACTTGCTGCGGCATTTGAATATGCCGGCAAGCCGAACCTCGTGCTGATGTATTCTCAGGACCTGGTTGCCAAGGGCAAGAACGCAGGCAAGGATGTACGTGAAGCTGCCAAATCAATTCTTGGCGGCGGTGGCGGACAGCCGGGCCTCGCTACAGCCGGTGGCAAGGATGTTGCTGGCTTGAGAGACGCCCTCGCAAGACTTGTCGAGCTGGCTACAGCATAACAGGTTACACATGAAGAAACTCGACCAGTTCATAGTCAAATCATTTCTGGGGCCGTTCATCGGCATCCTGCTGGTCGTTATATTTATTTTGATGCTCCAGTTCCTCTGGCTCTACATTGATGAACTTGTAGGCAAGGGATTGGGGCTCAAGATTATACTGGAATTCCTCGGATGGGGAGCAGCGACTATGTTGCCGCTATCACTCCCACTTGCGACATTGCTGTCTTCGGTGATGACCGTGGGGCAGATGGCGGAGAACAACGAGCTCATCGCCATGAAATCCGCCGGAATTTCACTCACCCGTGTCCTGTCACCGATTATCATTTGTGCGGCAGTAATCAGCGTACTTGCGTTTTTCGCCGCGAATAATCTGGTGCCTGTGGCGTACAACAAGATTTTCACGCTGCGCGACGATATCGGCAAGACCAAGGAAGAAATCAATATCCCGACCGGAACATTCTACGACGGCATCGACGGCTATGTGCTCCGTATCGACTCCAAGGACGACAAGACCGGAATCATGCATGGCGTGCTGGTTTATGACCATACCGCCGGCAAGGGCAATGTCAGCGTGACGATTGCCGATTCTGCGGTGATAAAGATGTCCAAGTCGAAGGATTATCTGACATTCCATATGTTCAGCGGCGTCAACTATCAGGAAACCAACAAGATGAGCTACCGGGACACATCGCTCCAGCTGCAAAGAGTGAATTTCAGGCGGCAGGACATGATTATCCCGTTGAGCAACTATGCTTTCCAGAAGTCTGAAAAGGCCAAGTTCGGCGACCAGGTAAGGGCAATGAACCTGAATCAGCTCAGCCACGGCAAGGACTCCTTGTCTCACCTGAATGACTCTGCGCGTGTCGTCAATACGGCCACGTTCATGTCCAAGCGAGTTCTCCGTTTTGCAACACAGCTGGATACTGCAAGCCACTTCCAGGGACGTGTGCCGTTCGATTACTCCAAACTGCGTGACTGGAGCGATGAACATGAGGAACTGACGGCGTATGAAAATGCAGCAGGTGCGGCGGAAGATTTCCGTACGGTCGTGAGCGGATATGAGAACGATGTCTATTCGTACATGTACATATTGAGGAGAACCGACGTGGAACTGCTCAAGAAGTTCGCCGGAGCATTGGCCTGCTTCCTCCTGTTCTTCATTGGCGCCCCTCTCGGTGCATTCATCCGTAAAGGCGGACTGGGAGTGTCAGCCATCATCGCGGTGATGTTTTTCGTGCTGTATTGGGTCGTGGACATCACGGGAACCAAGCTGGCACGTGACGGAGCTGTCTCTGCCGCGGCAGGAGTATTCATATCGGCATTCGTGCTCGGCCCGATCGGCGCATATTTCACATGGAAAGCCGTCCATGACTCCGCAATCTTCAATACGGAGAACTTCGGGTCATGGTGGAGAAAGATAAAGAGCAAAGTTATGTGCATATTCAAGAAGACGAGAATAGTATACATGGGAACGCCTGAGTTTGCAGTCGCTCCCCTGAAGGCCCTCATTGACGCAGGTTACAATGTCGTCGGCGTCGTGACTGTCGCTGACAAGCCTAGCGGCAGGGGATTGAAGGTCAATGAAAGTGCAGTCAAGAAATTCGCCGTGGAGCAAGGCATACCTGTCCTCCAGCCGGTGAAGCTGAAAGATCCGGAATTCCTGAAGCAGTTGGCCGCTTTCAATGCTGACCTTTTCGTGGTGGTGGCATTCAGGATGCTTCCGCAGGAAGTCTGGACCATGCCTAAGCTCGGAACCTTCAACCTCCATGCGGCACTCCTGCCTCAATACCGTGGCGCGGCCCCTATCAACTGGGCAGTGATAAACGGCGAGAGAATGACAGGCGTCACGACATTCATGATAGACAAGGATATCGATACTGGCGGTATCATGCTCCGTCAGGAATGTCCTGTCACACCGGAAGATACGGCCGGGACATTGCATGACAAGATGATGCCGGTAGGCGCGGAACTCGTGGTCACTACCGTGCAGGGTATCATTGAAAAGAACATTGAAACCCGTGTCCAGCGAAGCTTCATCCAGGGCTCGGAGGTGCTGAAGCCTGCGCCTAAGCTGACGCGCGAGCTCTGTCATATCGACTGGAATGATTCCACGAAAAACATCTATAACCTCATCCGCGGCCTCAGCCCGTACCCGACGGCATTTACCGAACTTGTGCACGGGGGCGCGGCACCGGCCCAGCTGAAAATCTATTTCGGCACGCGCGTCGAGGGTGACGATTATATGTCAATGCTGGCAAAGGCCGGTAAAGAGGCCAATGCCGTCAAACCTGGCGATATCCTGAGTGATGGCAAGACCTTCTTCGCAATTGCCACCGCTGATGGAGCCGTTTCGGTTACCGACCTCCAGATGGCAGGCAAGAAACGTATGGAAGTCAAGGCATTCCTTGCCGGTTTCCGCAATCCTGAAACGTGGAGCACCACGCAGGGCACGTCAGCAGAAATCTTGAAAAATACCAAGGCGTAGACACACTTATAGGACAACAATATATACTTATAGACTATCATTCTGTAAACCAGGCACTTGTCTCGATTTGCAGAATGATTTTTTTTATTGTACTTTTGCTGGACAGTATTTATTGAAAGCGAATAACAGATGAATTACGTTAAATTATTGTCAATCTGTGCTTTATCTGCATTTGTGGTGTCCTGTGGCACTACAGAAGTGGAAGGTGGCGACGGGACGACGGAAGTTATCCTTTCGCTGGACACAGATGGGACTCACCACACGAAATCCGTGTCGGAAGAAATCCTTCCGTCGATTGAGGACTTCACGGTTGAGATCTTCAAGAAAGAAAGCGGCGCGCGTCTGTACAGGGATACATACGCCAACGCAAAGGATCAGAAAATCCGCCTCAATGAAGGCGCTTACAGACTTTCCGCATTCCACGGCGATTCACTCGCAGCCGGTTTCAATGCGGCGTACTACCAGGCACTCGTGCCATTTTCCATCAATGCCGGCCAGCGCCGTGTAAACATTTCAGGAACAGCCCGTCTGGCGAACACCAAGGTCGCAGTCGAGTATGGTGATGCATTGAAAACCTACTACAAGCGCTACTGCACATCGGTTTTCACTGACAAGGAGAACGTCAAGGATTCCCTCGGATTCTCCCAGACGGAGACCCGCGCGGGCTTTATCCCTGCAGGAACATTGACCGTGAACCTGTATGCGGCTGAACCGGATGCCAAGATGAAGTATTTCCATACGCAAGTGAAAGCCGCTGCCAATGACTTCATTACATTGAAATTGGACACCAAGCCTTTCACAGGGAAGATAACAGTCGGCATTGTCATTGACAATGGCGTGGAAACGGTGGAGAAGACGATTGAACTGGATCCTACGGATGTGGCGACGGATGCTCCTTCCATCAAGGTTTCCGACAATCTCAAGGCTGGGACGGTCGAGTTCTATGAGGGTGACGACCTGGACGGTACGATGCTGGACATCTTCACTCCTGCCGGATATTCCCACGCATGGCTGGACATCACCTCTGACTACTTGAAAGCCAAGGGAGTAGCTGAACGTGTGGACCTTATGGCGATGGATGAGGCTACAGCCAAGGTGTTCTCGCAGATGGGAATCCAGATTCTCAAGATGAAGGAAAACACCAGATTCGCATACATTGACTTCAGCGGACTGAAAGACTGTCTCAAATATGAGGCGGCTCCGTTCGCCGGCACGTTCAAGCTGTCGGTGACCGACAAGAACGGCAACACTGCCGAATCCGACGCCTTCTCGCTCAAGATGCTGAAGAACAATGCCGTCCTGAACCTGTCCGAGGCCAATGCCTTTGCACGCAGCGTGCGCAATGTCAGCCTGAACGTCGAAACCGGAAAGCCTGAGAATTACACATTGCAGTACAGGACCGTAGACGGGACTTGGAAGAATGCTGACGGTGTGGTTTCCGGCAAAGTGGTGGAATTCAATAAGATAGCTGGCTTGGCTTCTGGTACGGACTATCAGTTCAGAGCTGTCTACAACAATAATCCTGACAATGCCACGGATATCATTACCGTAAAGACCGAGGATGCTTCACAGGTGGAGAATGCCGGCTTCGAGAACTGGTATGATACCAAGGTATATGAGAAAAAGACGGCATGGGTCGGAAGAGCCATTTATGAGTGGTTCCCTAAGGCATCTGCCGAGGCTGCCGATTACTGGGCTACGAGAAATGACCTGACGACATCACAGCGAAGCGGTGCGTCATGCTTCTATACTTCCTATTCCGGAACGCTGAAGACAGCCGATTCACACAGCGGTTCGGCCGCTGCCGAAATCAGTACCTTGAACTGGGGAGCAGGAACCACTTTCGTTGCAGGAGGCGGCTATGTGCTGAAGAACCAGACGGCTGGAATGCTGTTCATGGGAAGCTATACGCTCAATGCCGAGAATCCTGAGACTTATGGACGGACATTCAAGTCGCGCCCGGACTATCTGGAATTCTATTACAAGTTCTCGCCGTTGAACTCGGAATATTTCAAGGCATACATCGTGGTCGAGAACAGGGACGGAGGCAAGGTCACTGAACTTGGCCGTGCCGAATTGACCGGAAACACGGAAGTCGGCGAATATACTCTCGCGAAACTGCCTGTAGTCTACACGGATATATCGCTGAAAGCCACTGACATGTATATCGTCTTCATCTCCAGCACGGCAGAAAAGCCTACTGTAAAGCAGGTATGGGGTGACGATAACGCATTTAAAGGCTACTCTGATTCCCGTTATGTAGGAAACGTCCTTACCGTGGACGACATCGAACTTATATATGAATAAAAACAAGGATAACAGTACTATAGATATGAAACGCAGTATCATTACCATATTGGCCGCAGCAGCAGTTCTTGCAGGCTGCAAGCAGACGAAAGTCGAGGAAAACAAGGGCTATTTCGTCCTGCAGTCCGTAACGGCTGACGCCAACCTTAACGAGGTGAATGTCAGCACCAAGGCAATGCCTTCTGAACTGGTTGATATCAATACGTTTGTCGTCAAGATCGAGAGCAACCTCGAAGGAGGCGGAACCCAGACATATAATTATAAGGACATTCTGGACCGGGCGATCGAGCTTCCTACAGGCTCTTACCGCATTACAGCCGGATCTCCTGCCGGAAAAGCTGCCGCGTGGGACCAGCCTCTGTTCGAAGGAACACAGAACTTCACCGTCGTAGCAGGTGCCACGTCTCCTGTCAATGTGAAATGCTCCCTTTCGAACACCATGGTGTCCATAAAATGCACCGACACGTTCAAGACCGAGCTTCAGGAATTCAACATCAAGGTTTCCGCTACGGACAATGATTTCCTGACATGGAGCAAGACAGGGGAAGAGAGCTCCGATGCCCTTGCTGCAGAACTTTCCAAGGACGGATATTTCTCAGCATCAGAGCTTTATGTTCAGATTGACGGTAAACGTGAAATCGACGGTTCTACCGCTGCGCTCACTTATGTGGTGAAGAATGTCCACCCTAAGGACCATATCATCCTGAATCTGGACGCGCGTGTTACCGGACAGGTACAGCAGATTACGCTTGCTGTGGACGGTACCGTAAATGACAGGACTGAAAGTATCGTCGTAGGCGGATTCGAAGAAATTCCTATCCCTGACCCGATAGACCCTACACCGGATCCTAATCCGGATCCTCAGCCGGACCCGTCATTGCCGGCGAAGCCTTCTCTAGTATGGGAAGCCAATCCTACATTTGCATTGACTGAGCTCAAATCCGAAGGTATGTCTGTAGTAATTACAGTGAACGTTCCGGGCAAGGTAAAGGATTTCCTCATCGAAGTGAAATCAGATTGCGCTGAATTTGAGGGAGTTATCAGGAGTATGACTGGCGACGGCCTGACCATGGACCTCGTGAACAATGCAAATCTCAGCAGTTTGAATGAACTGGGAATCCCTACCGGAGACAGCGTGAAAGGTATGGAGACTGTTCCTTTCACACTCTCAAGCCTTCTTCCAATGATTCTGCTTTATAATCCGGAAGTGAATTCATATCATACATTCACATTGAAAGTGACGGATGAGGCCGGCCAGACATTGACACAGGCTCTCCAATTCCAATATCGCGGAAACTAGGACCATTAGAGCAAGAATCAAATGAAAATCAATAGATTAATAAACATCCTGACTTGCATGACGCTAGTTTCAGCATCATGCAGCAGGGAAACGGCAGTTCCTGATGGCGGTCACGGCTATCTGACGGCAGCAGTGGAACAGGATGATTCGTTCACTCTGATTACCACCAAGGCCGACGTGACTGCGGAGACGCCGTTCGCATTGAAGATATACAAGGGGAGCGAGATGGTCAAGGAGATAAGCGACCATCGCACTTTGCAGGCCGAGCCGCTGCAGCTCAATTGCGCTACTTACAAGGTGACAGCGGAGAACCGTGCGCAGGTGGATGCCGTGTTCGACGACCCGCGCTACTACGGCGAGTCCGATGTCAAGGTACTTGCCGACCAGGTGACCAATGCTGACATAAAATGCTCGCTTTCAGATGTTTTGGTAGCCCCTGCCTTCTCTGATGATTTCGGGACATACTTCACGTCATGGTCGTTGAAGGTCGTGAGCGGAAACGGCAACCTTGTGTGGAGCAAGGAGCTGGATACCTTCGGCAAGACGGGATATTTCGCCCCTGCAGGTTCATTTACATGGACATTGTCATTGACGAACAATGCCGGCAGGACATTTGCCCGCTCCGAGACTGTCGCTGACGTGAAGGCGAAACATAAATATGCATTGAACTTCAGAATCAAGACGGTGGACCCGAGCGCCGGCGCCGCAGGCATCAGGATTGTCCTGGACGACAACATGACGGAGAAGGAGTTTGACCTGACGCTGGATTTCACGAGCTCCGAGGCTGAGGCGAAGTCGGTCAATGCATGGGCGTTGTTTGCCGATGTGACCGGTTCATTGAAAAGCAACAGCGTGCCGGAAGGATTGAAACTCCAGTACAAGAAGATGACTGAAGAGGCGTGGACTGATTTCGCAGGCGAGATCAAGACTGATGCTGAAAACAAGGCATTTACGGCGAGACTTGCCGGTCTGGAGCCGGGTGCGAACTATATCGTACGTGCAGTGACTGCCAAGGAAGAAGGCAAGAAACAGATTGCTTTCACCACTGAGGCTGCTGCGGAGGTGCACAACATGAATTTCGATTCATGGTATATGAGCGGAAAGGCTCCGATGCCTAATGCCAGCGGATATTCCGTATGGGATTCTGCCAACAAGGCTACCGCAGGAGAATGGTTTATCATGAATAATGAAGCTGACGGAGCGACTACCATTGCTTGGGAACAGACAGGAGACGCCAAGTATCCGAATGCCATGAAGATTGACAACTCCGGAGCCGAAAAGAATATTTCCTGGTACAAGGCATTCTTGGGACAGCGTGTTACCGACGGTCTGGAAAAGGGTATCTATGTTCTCACTTTCTATGCAAAAGCTAAGGAAGCCGGCACTCCGGTAAGTGTATATATCAAGCAGACGAATGAGGAAAAGAATGATAACGGTAAGTACAATACTACTTTCTTCATGCGTAGAGATTATGATGCGGACGCTCAACCAAACGCTTCGGGTGCACAATATAACTTCAAGATTAAGGATGCTGATAAATGGACTAAAGTAGTGGTTTACTATGATATGGGACAGGTGGTGAATGCTATCAGCAGTAAGAAATCAAATGCCAATCTGGAAGTATCCGATACTGATGATGATGCGGCTATCCTGAAAGATTGTTATGTAGCTATCCTTTCCCTAGGTAAAGGTGGTGTGGTAGAAATCAGTGATGTGACGCTGAAAAAGAAATAAAAGAAAAAAACAACACCAAGTTAATTGTGGAAAGTGTGAAAAACATAATCATAAATGGTGAACAATAGAAATTTAAATAGTTTAGGTACTGTTTTGAAAAATTTGTTCATAAGGACAAGTGTTTGGTTGCAAAAAAGTTATCTTTACTTACGGAATCAATACATGAGATATCCAC
>OHUD01000605.1_pt1 | contig 15850 bp, 20 predicted proteins | sample 1579021 | NCBI WGS metagenome assembly OHUD01 (sample SAMEA3879597, study PRJEB24766) | human gut metagenome | biome: human-associated habitat; feature: feces | place: USA | collected 1985/1987
CGTAATGGAGCCGATGAAGTCGTATATCCTGAAAAACAAATTGGTAATTGGGCAGCCGTACGTTTCTCAAGTGAAAATATCTTTGACTATGTACAACTTACTCCAGACTACTCAATTTATGAAATTTCTGTGCCAAATTCATGGATAGGAAAAAGTATGTTAGAACTTGATATTCGAAGAAAGTACCACATCAATATTTTAGCCACTAAAATCAATGGAATTCTTGACCCACTACCTAGTGCGGAACACACTTTTGAAGAATCGGAAAACATCCTGATTCTTGCACAAAATTCAGACCTACAAAAATTCCTTCGCTTTTAATGAAATCTTAATATGTCGCCTCATTCTTTAACACCATTTAAACATTGAAAATTCTACAATAAAGGTGTAAGAAAGAGGCGATTATTTATGTTAGGTATTTTATCAATAGGATCCGTAATCTACATTTCTTTCTTAGTCCCACGACTCTTAAATCACATCTTAAATATCACTCACCATTAATGTATGCCACGAGCATACCAATTATCCCCATTTTTAAGTTATAAATATACTTAAGAAAGGGGATTTTATCATTATGAAAACATGGAAATTAGTCAGTGGAATCATTTCCGCTGTATTAAGTGTATTTGTCGTATTCCAAAGTATGATAGCAGGCCTTGCAAACGCACTAGAAGAAAGTGGACAAGTAAGTGGCAGTGCAGGACTTGTTGTTAGTATATGCATGCTTTGTGGAGGAATTGTATCGATTGTATCTAGAAAGAATAATTCAAAAGGAACCAACATTGCACTTCTAATTCTATTTAGTTTAGCTACATTAACAGGCTTTGTACTTGCAGGAAACTATTCAGACCTATATTTGGTCAGCATGGTGCTTGATCAATGCAGTACTTGCCTTCATCTCATTAAGAAAAGGTGCCAGTAAAATCTGACACCTTTTAAAAACGCTTTACTTATCAAATAAATAGATGCTTTTACACATTTTTCCGCACTTTTTAGTATTAATTTAACACATTTTTCCGAGGTTATTAGTACCCTTTTTACACATTTTTTCTGAAGCATAAAAAAAGACAGCAATTAAGCTGCCTATCTTACCATATCACGAGTGATGTCTTTTAAGCTTTTAGCCCCACACATCTCCATAGTATCTTGCAGTTCACTACCAAGCTTGTCCACTAAAACTTGAATACCTTCTTCTTTTGCGCCATAGATTGCATTCACAAATGGACGAGCTACAATAACAGCATCGGCTCCCATTGCCAAAGCCTTAAAAATATCGACACCATTACGAAGTCCACCATCCACAAAGATTTTCATACTGCCATCTACAGCTTTTACAATCTCTTCGAGTACTTCAGCAGTTGCAGGCGTCTGATCTTGAACTCGACCACCATGATTCGAAACCACAATTGCACTAGCTCCCGCTTTTTTTGCCTTTAAAGCCCCCTTCACACTCATAACACCCTTCACAATAAATGGTACAGGTGTATTTGAAATGATTGCCATTAATTGTTCTGTATTCATTCTTCCTGCAGGAGGCTGACACCCCTTTAAGAAAGGAAGTCCAGCTGCATCTACATCCATAGCTACCGCAAAGGCATTACTGTTTAAAGCTAAATTTAGCTTTTCCAAATAAGTCTCTAAGCTCCAAGGTTTAACGGTTGGAATACCATACCCATTATTCTCTTTAATAATTCGTGTCGCATTTTCCATTATACTAGGATCTTTTCCATCTCCTGTAAACGCACAAATGCCAGCTTCTATACAACCTTTTACTAAGATATCATTATATCCATTATCATCATATGCATCTGAATAGTGCATGGCTACAGCTCCTACAGGACCTGCAAAAATCGGATATTTAAATGTATGACCAAATAAGTCTAATTCTGTATTTACAGGCTCATTATCTGTAATTGTATCCATATTTACACGAATGTTTTTCCAAGCATCATAGTTACGCATCGCAACATCCCCAATCCCTTTAGCACCAGGACCTGGAATCGTATTTCGACATGCCTTTCCATCACAAACAGGACAAGACTTACATAATTTTGTCCCCATCACTTCACGACTTTTTTCCATCAATTCCATATAATTCATAATCATTCCTCCATTACATTCGCTATAACTAAACCTAATATTCCGGCTACCAGTTTCACAACCACAAACCAAGTCACACTTGCAGGATTGACTGAGGCAATAAAACCGAGTTGTCCGCCAAACACAAAAGCCCCACTCAATGAAAAGGCAGCATTTAAAATCTTGCCCTCCTTATTCATCTTACTAAATAAAGGAAGCATCGCAATACTTGTTCCAAAAGATAAGATAATTCCCATGACCGAATACTTATTAATATTTAATATTTGACCTACTCTTTCAATCTGACTCGAAAACTTTCTTAATACAATTTCACAAAATACTAAAGAACCACACACAATAATACTCATTTGAAATACAATGCGTAGTGCTTCATTGATTAATGTCACATTTGTGAAGTTCATATTGAAAAAGAAGGTTAGACAAACTAGAAAAAAGAAAATATACCCAAGCATTTGTACTAATTTAGAAAATACGGTTAATACCACAATTAATGTTTTAAATGAAATAAAAAATAAACCAATCAAAATAGCACAAATAAGAATTACGGGTAAAAACACAATCAAAAAATGATCAATATGCAATAAAAAGCCACAACCAATAAGAATAGGTAATAAACCTAAAATACCATACACAACTCCTTTTAAATAGTGATTCAAATCATCTTTATCCAGTTCATTTAAAAAGATTGGCAATTGAAAACTAATCAAGCACCCCAAAGTAGATGTTAATAATACACCACAGAAAATCAAGATATTATCTGCATGTGTCATAGACTCTATAATGGAATAGCCTCCAAGATCTGGCGCCAACAAACTCGAAATAATCATTTCTTTATTTTCAAATAAAGTGGCATGACCATTTAAAAACGCAATCGTAATACAATAAAAGCCTCCTACGCTCATCATAAAATCGCCCATCGTTATAATGCCTCGATCAAAAGAAGTGGCTAGTCCAAGTCGATTCTTAAACATCTTGTCAAATAAACCTAAAGCGGCAAAGCATAATAAAATAAAAATAATCGGATTCATGCATTCATTCTATTATAATAATAAAAAAAAGTCGAAGAAATTTTCTTCGACTAATGTGCATTACTTGCTGCAACTTTTACTCTAGACCACAAATCCGCAATGATCTTACGTGTGGCTTCATCATATTGGAACACTTCATCCTTGTCATAACCTGAACGAGGTGTATATGCGTTAATACCATCATAATCTCCACCTTTGCCACCAAGTTCTTCCGTAACTTCTTTATTTGGTGAAGTATATCCAACATAACTTGAATTATCCATGGCTGCATCATAACTTGTAATATAACGAATAAACTCATTCGCAAGCTTAGGATTCTTCGCATTTTTAGGAATAACCATCGCATCTGACCAAAGGTTTGTTCCACTTGTTGGCATATAGAATCCCATATTTTCATTTTCTGACATGACATAAGCCGCATCTCCAGAATAAATAAGTCCTAAAGCCTTTCTAGCCTGTGCCATATTATCAATAATTTCATCTGTTACAATTTCTGGATCCATTGTCTGAACACATTGAATCAACCAGTTATATGCATCATTCAGTTCATCTTGACTTGTCGTATTCATTGAATATCCCAATGCTTTTAATGCCATCATGAATGAATCTCTTTCAGAATCATATAGATAGATATCTCCCTTAAATTTCTGATCTAAGAAAATATCCCATCCATCTTTTTCCAAATCTTCTTCAGATACTTTTGTCTTATCGTATACGATACCAACAGTACCCCAGAAATAAGGAATTGAATATTCATTCTTTGGATCATACGGAAGACCTTTTATCGCATCCGCCAATTCACCTAAACATTCTTTGCGAGTTTCTGGCTCTAATTTTTGAAGCATTTTTTCCTGCATCATTCTTTGAATCATATAATCACTTGGAACCAATACATCATACGCATCGCCATTGGCAACCTTAATATACATCTGCTCGTTTGAATCAAAGTTATCCATGATAACCTTAGCTCCCGTTAACTCTTCAAAACCTGAAATGATATTTTCACCTGTATATTCACCCCAGTTATATACATGTAAAGTTTGTCCTGCATAAGGCTGACTACCAGCTGATTTATTCAAGCCAAATAAAGAGGCCACTAAACCAACTACCACAACACCCGCAACAGCCCATTTCCAAGGTTTATTTTGTTTTGAAGGACTCGTCTTTTTTCGAATCATTGGCAAAACATTCACAATTGTTAATGTGATTGTGATCAACAATACGACTAATGTACTAATCGCATTTACACTTGGATTAATACGCTTAGACATTGTATACACCATAATACTCAAGTTCTTTACACCTTGACCCGTTACGAAATAGGAAATAACAAAATCATCAAATGACATTGTGAACGCAATCAAAGCACCCGAAACAATACCCGGCATAATTTGTGGCACAATAACTTTCACCAAAGCCTGCCAAGGCGTAGCCCCTAGATCCATTGCAGCATCGGCCAAGTTTGGATCTAATGATTTGATCTTAGGCATAATACTCAAAATAACATACGGAATACAGAAAGCAATATGTGCTAATAATAATGTCACAAATCCCTTTTCAATTTGGAAAGTGATAAATAAAAGCATCAATCCAATGGCTGTAACAATTTCAGGGTTCATGATTGGAAAATCATTGACCTGACTGACAAAAGCACGCAATACTTTCTTTGACTTTGATAAACCAATCGCCGTAATCGTACCGATGATCGTAGAAATAATTGTTGCCAATAAGGCAATAATAATTGTGACATACAAAGATTCCATCATACCGTGGTTTTTAAGCATAGCCTCATACCAACATAATGAGAACCCTGTAAAGTGTGTTAACGATTTTGAACTATTGAAGGAAAAAATAATCATGAATAATATTGGCGCATAAAAGAACACCAATAATAAAGCCATGCCTACTTTACCTAATACTCTCTTATCTTTCGACATGCCTATTTTTCCTCCTTATTACGCTCTTCCAATTTCCTTACAAGCATCATTAGAAGCATCATGATCATAGCCATGATCATTGAGATAGCTGAACCAAAGTTCCATTCTCCTACAGTAATGAACTGATTTTCAATGACGTTTCCAATCAAGAAGAATTGTCCTCCACCCAATAATTTAGGAATGAAGAATGAGCTTACGGCAGGTAAGAATACAAGTGTAATACCTGAAACAACACCAGGTAAAGAAAGTGGGAAAATAACTTTCCAGAAAGTTTGAAATTTATTGGCCCCCAAATCCTGAGCCGCCTCTAATAAAGATTTATCCATCTTCGTTAAAGCCGTGTTGATCTGCAGAATCATAAATGGCAAGAAGTTATATACCATACCAATCAACACGGCAGCTTCGGTATATAAAAGTTCAGTGTGAATTCCAAACAAACCTAAAAAGCTACTAATAATTCCATCGCTTGATAAAATTCCAATCCATGCGTATGTTCTTACAAGCATATTGATCCAAGTAGGAAGTGTAATCGCAAGAACTAAGATTTGTTGAATCTTAGGACTATTCTTTGAAATAAAATATGCGATAGGATAGCCAATCAACAAACAAATAATGGTTGTCTTAATGGCAATCCATAAAGAGCGCCATAAAATCAACAAGAAATCTTTGTCTGTAAAGAAACGAACATAGTTATCTAATGTAAGCTTAAAGTGCACAATACTGTTGCCTTGCTGAATGATTGAATAAAACGCAATCAGCAACATCGGAAGCAACAACATAATACAAGCCCACACAATATAAGGGATTGCTAATTGTTGAAATTTTTTCATTTTCTAGAATCCCATTTTCTCCATAACATGGATATCTTCCGCAAAGAAAGTAAGTCCGACCTCTTTTCCTTCCTCTACATAATCCGTTGTATGAATCTTGAATTCACGACCCGTCGTCCAGAAAGTTACCTTATAGACACCTTCCTTAATTGTTTCAGGATCAAAATCATAATCTACATCTAGATCTACTGTTTCATTTTCGTCATCCAACTTCCAGCCCTGCGCATTTGCCCAAGTCTTCAAGTCTGTATCAATAGCCATGGATTCCTTGATTTCATCCACTGTTTTAAAGAAGTTAAATGCAGAAACGGCTTCATTGGCCTTCTTGTTTTCAACAACCCTTTGATCCACAACCCAAATCTTACGCGTAATTGAAGTTTTATTGTTTGTTGAGAAAGTAACAATATATTCTCCTACTTCCTGTTTTAAATCTGTATCAATATCATGAATTGAAATAAACTCATCTGTTTCAGGATTCCAAGCCTGTGCATCGGCACGCGCAATGATTTCTTTATCATCAATATCCTTCATATCTTCTAAGTCTAGATAGAAGTCGTTGGCAGAAATCTTTTCTTTTCCATCTTCACTTGTGATCGCATAGTTCTTGTTTACGTGCATATTTACCGTGACATGCGTACCAGGAACCGTTTCCACCATGATTTCATAGTGAACACCCTTAAATAATACGCTCTCAACTTCACCAGTCATCTTGCCATCTTTCACATCCACAATATCAATATCTTCTGGGCGAATTACGACATCCACTGGTTCATTTTCTTTATATCCAACATCGACACAATCAAATGTAATATCATCAAAACGCACTTTCTTATCGCAAACCATACGTGCTGGAATAATATTACTTTCCCCAATGAACTTCGCAACATATTGATTGACTGGTTCATTATAAATATCTTCTGGACTACCAACCTGCTGAATCTCGCCATCCTTCATAATAACAATCTTATCTGACATTGTTAGTGCTTCTTCCTGATCATGCGTAACGAAGATAAATGTGATTCCTACTTCTTGTTGAATCTTCTTTAATTCATACTGCATTTCTTTACGAAGCTTTAAATCCAACGCACTCAAAGGTTCATCCAACAATAATACGCTTGGCTCATTAACTAAGGCACGCGCAATCGCAACACGCTGCTGCTGACCACCAGATAGTAAAGTAACATCTTTATTTTCAAATCCTTCAAGACCAATCAACTTCAACATTTTCATGACCTTTTGATCAATAACATCCTTACTCATCTTTTTAATTTTCAATCCAAACGCAATATTGTCATACACATTCATATGAGGGAATAGTGCATATTTTTGGAAAACTGTATTCAACTCACGCTTATAAGCCGGAACCTCACAGATATCTTCTCCATTTAAGATGACTTGTCCTTCGCTAGGCTCTAAAAAGCCCCCTAAAATACGTAATAAAGTTGTTTTTCCACAACCACTAGGCCCTAATAGTGTGACAAACTCATTTTCATATATATCTAAATCAATACCCTTTAACACAACTTGACCATCAAATTCTTTTACGATGTGGCGAAATTGAATTAATTTATTCTTTTCCTGTTCCATCTATACTCTCTCCTTGTCCATTAAAATACAGGTGGTGTAGATAGCCACAATACTTTGGCATCCGCACTCGATACGTTTTCTAAATAATGCCCTTCCTTACCTGTAATATAGAAGGTTTCTTTTGATTTAACTTTTAACCTTTTATTACCAACAACTAAAACAACACTACCCTTTAAAATATAGCCAAATTCCTCTCCCTCATGAGCCTTGACTTCCTGTGACTTTGCGCCCGGTTTTAAAGTCAATAAAAGAGGTTCCATCTGATTCTTCTGAGCATTAGGAATAATATATTCCGTAACCAAATCATCTTGTTCATTCACAAAAAAATCCTGCGTATGGAAAACAATCTGCTCTTCCTTGCTTGATTGAAAGAAATCTGCCAAATTGGTACCTAAAGCTTCCAATATATTCTCCAATGCAGAAATGTTTGGACTTGTTAAGTCGCGCTCTAACTGTGATAAAAAGCCTTTCGTTAATTCACTACGATTCGCAAGTTCTTCCAAAGTCAACCCATTCTGGGTTCGAAGCTCTTTTAGTTTTTTGCCTATTTTCATTCAATCACCCCTGCTTGTTTTTTATACTAAACTTTTTGTTTCATTAAAAGAACAAATCTATTATATAGGAAACCCTCAATTATGCAAGAAAAAAAGAGCATTTTTTCATGCTCTAAAGTTAAATTAATTTTACTGTTTCATATTTCTCAAACGATACAACACACAATTTGTCATAACCGCCAAATATAAAGCCTCACTCATATCTTGTGTCTGTAAAGTCAACGGATAATTATCACGAATCATAAAGTCCATACTGATGTTTGTTCTTTGCGATATTTTTAAGATCTTATCCACATTGATCTGTCCCTCATCCCAATACTTAGCAGTATTTCTTGTTACTTCCATGTATTTGCCAAATTGAGTTTGTGAAAGTGAAAAAACAACTTCCCGTATAAAACGCATACGATCACCCATATCATTTTTTAAATTGTATTCAAAATCCTTAAATTTCGAACTTCTTTTAATATCTGTAAATAGTTCGGGATGAATCAATTTCATAATATCTTGAACCTGATTCCATGTTAAGCCTTCTAAATTAATGGGCTGATTATACATTTGATCAAAGAAAATCGAATCAATGGACTGATGATTATAATCTGCAAGAATAAGCACAATACGCGTTTGCGTACGATCCTCGGAATGAATTTGCCTTCTAAAATTACGCAAAGACATATGGGCTGCTTTGGCAACTTCTTCCTCTGAAATATTATTATCTTCAATAAATTGCACAATTTGTTTCATAAAAAAAACACCTCCACGTTAAACCTTTAATGTCTAGGCTCCCTTATGCCTCCTTTTGTTTTATCTATATTCATTTTGACTGCCTTTGTTGCTTACTGTTCTTTTTTGATTCTAGAACTTTTAGCTTCTATACATCAAAATTACATCACAAAAAAAGGGGCCTAATCGGCCTCTTTCTTTTGTCGTTCTATGTCTTCTCTGATCAGATCTTTCAGGTATCTGTTGACGCTTTCTTTGGTGTCTAGATACTCCAGGATGTCTGCGTCGTGCTTTAGATGAAGCCTGAAGGTCTTGATCTTGTACGTTTTATCGCTCCACTTTTGGTTTGCTCTTTTTCTTGCCTCTGATACTGCCATCTTACTTCACCTCCGTTTCCGTTTCTGTATCTAGTATCTTAGCTTCGGTCACTAAGTATTCTATGTAGTCCCAGTCCTTTTTTCCTGGTGTGCTTAGAGTTCTTATAACTTTCATGATTGCTTCAGATAAATTAATTTCTTTTTCTAGATTGTCATTCTTTTCTGATGTGCCTTCTTCCCCAGAGAGCAATGAGTCCCTATTAACTTCTAGTGCTGCTGCTAATTTATCAACAGTGCGAATCGTTGCATTGTCTGGATCATCACGCGTAAGCATATGAATCGTATTTAATGATACACCGCTTTTCTTAGATAATTCCACGAGGGTCATGCCCTTGAATTCTGTTATGATCTTGATATTTCTACCGATTCCCATAGGTCTGTGTCCTCCTTAGTCCTCTATTATTTCCCTGATTACGTCCAAGGCGTCTTCATCGCAATTGTGCTTGTATAGCCAGCTTTCTATTTCTTTTAGAGTCATCATGTGTCTATCGTAATACAATTGATCCAGCACTTCTTCCTTTAGTCTCATTGCTGCTTCTTCTCTAGTCATATTAAGCTTCCTCCTGTAGTGTTCTAATTTGGCGTTGTGATTCTTGAATCAATGTTTCATATACGTCTGCTTCGTAAGCTAATTTTCTGATTTTTCCGAAGTCAATGTCTCTTTCTTCTCTTTCGATTGCGTTTAGTTCGAATTGAATTTCCTTTGCGATTCTTGTTTGTTCTTCAATCCAGTTTTGAATTCTAGTTTCTAGTGTTTCGATTTCTGTTTTCATTGTGTTCTATCTCTCTTTCTTTTTACACTCACATTATAATGTATTACATTACATAAAGCAAGCAAAAAAGCTATAAATAAAGCATAAAATAAAAAAAGAAGGGAATGCTATTTTTCAAGCATTCCCTTGATCCGTTCCGAAAGATCTTTAACCTGTTCTTTTAGTGTAGCCACTTCCTTCTCCAGCTCGTTATGGCTTTCGATTTTTTTCGCTAGGCTGTCGACCTTTTTGTCCATCTGTTCTACCTTGTAATCCAGCAAGGCCGAATGTTTGGAGTTGCTGGTCCAGGTTGCTAGGACTGAAGGTACTCCGACGCAAAGTCCGGATATGATCGCAACCAGAATTGTATCAGTCATTATTCTTCCTCATTTACTTCTGGCAAACCTGCTAGGCTTGTTAGAATCGAGCATACGCCTGCCACGACCGTTGTGCTTGCTGCGTACATCCAGTTAATGTCCGGAACGGCTGCGCCTACGGTGATAGAGGCTAGCGCTGTTTGAGCCATTGTCTTGATTGCTCGAACTCCTGCTGCTTCCCACCATGCTTTGTTTGTAAGTCTACTCATCCTCGTTACCTCCTACTAAAAAGGGCACGCCTTCTGGCATGCCTTCAATCACCTATACTATTCTAGAAACCGTTTCTGATGCGTTGATCAGAGTTCCGGCTGCTGATGTAACCCACGTTAGAGCGACCTTGTTTCCTGGTGCAGCTGGTGCTGCCTGAATGACAGCAGATACTGGAAGAGTGATCACGTTGTCTATTGCGGTTGTTGTTACTTGTGCTAGGGCTCCCGGGACTGCTGTCCCGTTAGCGTAAAGTTGCACTTGATTTGTTCCCGCTGCAGTTGCTGAAATCACGAAGTTTCCATCAACTTTATATGTTCCAGGTTTTACGATCTCCAGAGCGTTTCCGTTTAGATTGACTCTGTTGTTTGTCCGAGCCTGAACTGTTCCAGGTGGAATCGTTGCGCCTGCTGCTAGTGTTGCGCTTGTCGTGTTGACGACTTGAATCATGTTTCTACCTCTAGGCTACTGTAGCGCCTGTAGGGTAGTAAGTTCCGTATTGTGGGTAGTAAGGCGGATTTGTGTAATATCGTCCTAATTGGCTCAAGATGTTATGAGTTTGTACGCTGTTTGAAATTGCCTGCAAGCTTTGATCATATTGAGTTTTCAAGGCATCATATTTGTCTTGCATCATTTGAGTCTTTAAGTTGCAGCAGCATTGTTCCATCTGGTGAGATAGGTTGTTAATGCTTTCCTGTACTCCTCCAAAACCTTGGCATAAAGAACTATTTACATTGTTGAAGCCATTCATCATGGCCATCTGAGTTTGGTTGGCGTTTTGCATCTGGTTCACGTTCATCTGGTTGATTAGCTGCGCGTTTTCGTATGCGTTTGAGCAGATTCCGTTTGTGATTCCGTCTAACTTACTAATAATAGCTTGTGTATCAAATCCGCGCTGAACCTCTGCCTGTGTGCCTTGCTGGTTGTTTCCCCAGGCTCCGCCACCACCAAATCCAAAAATCAAAAAGAATAAAATTAGAATGATAATCCCGTTTCCTTCTAGAAAGCCATCTTTGTTTCCAGTTACAGAAGCGATATCAGATAATGATAAGTTGTCCATGTGTGTTCTCCTTTCTTATCTATCTTGATTTTGCAAAATCCTATTTTAGAAAGCCCTTGAACTGTTCCGCCATTTGTTTGGCTTGATCCAGTTGAGCCTGCGTAAATTTTCCGGAGGCCATCAGCTCGTTTAGAAGTTGCTGCGGGTCTTGTGTCCCTAGCATCTTTTTAAATTGCTGAAATTGTTGCAGCATATTTCCGTTTCCTCCAGGTCTATTTTGAAGTAGTGGATTCATGACGGTTGCCTCCTCTCGCATTCTGTTCTACCTTTGAAAGCATTCCTTGAATTCTGCCTTCGTGAGGTACTTGTCTTCCGGTTGATCTTCTTTCACTTCCTGGAAGCTATAAGCCTTGATCGTACAGAAGCCACTTGCGTCTGCTTGTTTCTGATAAAAAATAGGCTTGTTACTATCCATTAAAATCACGGACTGATTTGGTCCTAGAGTGAAAGCTTTGGCACTTTCGATTCCGTTTACAAACTGAATCTGGTTCATTTGTTGGGTTGGTGCCGGCATCTGTGGCATTCCAAACTGTCCAGGCTGCGGCATGAAATTATTGAAGTATGGTGTGTTCATTGTGTTCTACCTCTTTTCACCTATATTCTCTTATATTTTCATGTCTGTAGCTGTTCCTCTTTTGTCCTTCTTTAGCTTGTAAAATCCGAAGGCCATATCTACCAAAAGGGCCCAGTAGTAGTCATTTAAATCTTTGACGGTTTCTTCGAATTCGTCTTTTGACATGCCTGCGTCTTGGTAGTGCCATTGCGAGTCTTGCGTTTTGCTTCTTAGCTGGTATACAACTTTTTTCTGTCTGTCGCTCAGTCCTTGTTCTTCGATTAAAAAGTGCGCAAAGTCTGGGCGTAGAGGTGTCTGGTATCTTCTATTTATTCTCCTGTTCATTGTGTTCTATTGCTGATCCTTTCTATTTAAATGTTCCGTATGGCTTTACGTTTACTCCTGCCGAATTTAATTCTCCGGCGGCCATCCAGCGTCGTGTTCCGTCGCCACCAATCCAGCTGATCCACACGTATCCTTCTCGACGAACGTATCCGTCATAGTTTACATGCTGCCCTTTGATATATGTTAGGTCTGTATCTTGTCCTTTTAGGCTTGGAGCGCGTCTGATCTTGATTGTGCAAGCCGGATAGAACGTAGCCTTTTCATGTACAAAGTCTGAAGGGATACCGTTTAGCACGGATGCTGATCCCGTAGAAGCCTGGCCTCCCTGATTGAATGGCACGTGGCTTGAGTCTGTCCAGTTTGCGAATGATCCTTTATTTAAGATCACGGTTCCGTCTGTTACAAATGCAAGGTCTGCGGACACGTTGTTTGGAAGGTGATAAGTTCCTTGCGCGTTGCGGTCATAGCAATGTGTAAATTTTCCTTTTGCGACTTCCATATGGCTGTGGTTTCCTGTAGCGTATCCGGTTGTCCCTTCGTCCCCGAAAGTGTCACCTTGTTTGAAATATTTTACTCTCTTGATATCCTCGATATAGTTATCGTGAATAAACATAAATGTAGCAAATTCGATCGTTCCGTCTCTGAATAGAACTTTCTTGTCTGATTCTAGGAATACAGCATTTCCGTTCTGTGCAGTGTCATAGGCTACTAGGTGGCAATCGCACGGTGCGATTGTTTCGTCAATCCCTGTGTCCTTTCCTGCGTTGTCTAAGGCGTTTGTTCCTAGGTGTGTTCCTACGTTGTTTCCTTGAGTTACATTCATGTACTCCATCGGAAAGCCTAAAAGCTGATATCCGCCTTTTGTAAGTTTTTGTCCTTTTCTCATATTTTGGACCTCCTTCTATTTATGAAAAAGAAGAAGCTTTTTAGCTCCTTCTTATTTCCAGTGTTAGTATGTTTCTCCGGTGATTTCTTTATACTGATCAGCTGTGATGAATCCTTTTTCACAGAACTTTCTTACCTGCTTATCTGTATATAGTTTTAGATCATAAAATCTTTTGATTTTTTCAAACATAAATTAAGCCTCGCTTTCTTCTAGAAGTGTATCTGTCATCATGGCCGTGTACATGACTTGTGCCTCAATCCTATCCTGTGCGGTTGCTTGTTGCTCTGGTTCTTCAATTGTAGGTTTATTTGCTTCTGCAACCTCAACCACTTTACCTTCTACAAATTTGTAGTTATATCTACCGTGTTCATCAAATAATCCTTTTTCTAGATATTGACTTTGTGCATGAGCGTATTTGTCACCTTGTCCCTTATCAATCTCTGCCATTGTTTGAATTTCTTCTTCTGATAAGAAAATATCTGAATTAATAGATGTGATGTATCCATCTTGTAAGGATACGTATACTTTATATTCGTTCTCCATAGCTTCCTCCTAATAAATTTCGGCATCCAATAGTAAACTATTGTCAAATGTAACTTGTCCATACAATGCACCTTTGATTCCTGTACCTGTATTTACAACAACTACCTCACCTTTTGTATCTATAAAAGAATTCCAATTATTAGCTTTTAAAGCTATTTTAGCAGAACTTTCTGTAATAGATGCGAAATTAAATTGATTCATCGTACCACTTTTCAAGGTGATATATGAAACCGAGGGCTTTGTTCTCATTTTACATCTAGTATCAATGTTAACTGTATTACTGTCCGTATTTGCGTTCAATGCAGTTCTCCAAGGTTCAAAAATCACCGTATAATACTGACATTTCGCTAGTTCCTCTGCTTTGTTTGGCGTTACAAAATGCGTAGCAACTGAGCCTTGTTCTAACTTCATGTAATCCAATTGAATAGAAGCACCACTAGCAACATCAATACCTACCCACGTTAAGCTTGAAGCAGTAAATGTATATGTATTTAATCCTTTAGAAATTACCGCACCTGTCTTGTAAGTACTTCCATCCTTCCAACTGAATTTAACAGTTCCTGTTACACTTGCTACATTTAATGTTACTGTGAATGTTCCTGTTGGCTTATTTTCTAAAGATTGTAAAAAAGTTCCACCTGCACTATTTGGATTTGAAAGTGTCTTAGTTTTAGCGTTTAAAGTTGCACCTGCAACTCTCCATCTGTCAACTGTATATCCTGTTGTATAAGTTGTAGAACCTCTTTGATTAATTTCAAACTTAGGATTAATCAATAAATTTGGATTACCGAATTTAGTTCCTAAATAGCTTGCTAGTTGCGATAATAAACCTTTTTTTAATCCTGCGCCATTGTGCACAGGTAGTAAGCTGGTATCCGTGAAACTAGGCAATGCTTCTAATTCTGTTACTTGTTTTCCTGGCATATTATTCCTCCTTGATTTTATATTTCCAATCCATGCCGACTTCTCCACTTGCTACTTCATAAGACCAATCGGCTAAGATTGTGTTTCCTTTTTCATCTACTAAATTTTGAGCACTTGTTGCGTTCAAATTCGTGGTAAAGTGATTATTCATCACCATTTGATTCAATGCATTATGTGATGTAGTAACCGCCTTTATCTTGGTTACGATCCAGTTAATAGCTGCCTTATCTTTAAAACCGAGCATAGGCTTTCACCTCCTATGCTGCGGACCACATTGCGTTCAGCTCGTCTGTCGTGATTGCTGTTAAGTCAGTCTTCTTTACGTATCCACTTAGATCAATGTCTGTAGTTCCGATTTTCTCGAACGTTCTTGAGTCTGCCATCCAGATATACTCATCATAGATGTCCTGCGTTCCATGTTTATGTGCTACTAAGTAAATAACACCGGTTGCTCCTGTAGCAGGTAATGAACTTACTTTGCTATATGAAATTTGTGTGATTTTACCAACCGCAGTACCGATCGCAGAACTTACTTGTGACGCTGTCTGATATCCGCTGTCGTTTGTAAGCTGCGAGGTTTTGGTTGGTGTGGTTACGTCTACAGCTTTGCTGGCGTCGGGTGTTAGTGCTGTTCCGTTAACCTTCACCGTTGTGATTGTGTTAACCTGAGCTCCTGATGCAATGCCTGCTAATTTGTTTTTTTCTGCTGTAGTGTAATCATTTGTTGAAAGTACTTTCCCGTCTACGGCACTAACTTTCTTTGCTAATTCTGCTTTTGTCTTTTGGACCAGTAGGGTCGCCCCTGCCTTGTCCAGATATTCTGTAGCCATGTCTATACTCCTTCCCACAAGCTGTTAAGCTCGTCTAGTGAGATTGCCTTGATCTCGTCATTTTTTATTGCGCCTACTTCTTCCGCCGTATAGCTCGGCTTTGTTGGTTCTTTAGCCCATCCAGAAACTGTCGGGTCCTCTTCTTCCATAGCTCCTATGATCTCTTTACCGTTTAGAGTTGGCTTGTTTTTCAGTTTGTTGTAGTCGCTTGTTCCTGCGACGTATTGCTCTTGGAAATCA
>OHUD01000607.1_pt1 | contig 15826 bp, 6 predicted proteins | sample 1579021 | NCBI WGS metagenome assembly OHUD01 (sample SAMEA3879597, study PRJEB24766) | human gut metagenome | biome: human-associated habitat; feature: feces | place: USA | collected 1985/1987
AAATAGATTTAAATCCAAAATATACACTCTCTGATGAATTAGGTAATTTTGTGAGCGCTAAAAATGCTACTGAGGAATCTAAGATTCACATTGCAAAAATAGGAAGGGATGAAGCATGAAGAAAATATCTTGGTATAGAATCTAAGTATCCTGTTTTTATTCCTAATCATGACGGATCTGTTTCTTATAATATGTCTTATTTAAAATCTTTATTGAAGCCAGAAAATCCAAAGTTACCTACTGATTTTCAAATTAAGTCATTTGAAGATGGTATTAAACGAGATTTTATAACTGGGGCATTTGGAGGGGTTGATCAAAATGTTGGAATAAATAAATTAAGTAATAGTACATTAAAGAATATATCAAGAAATAGCTTATTACCTAACAGACATCCATATTTTCGTTATAGGTATTTATCACCGCAAGAATTAAAAAACTATTCAACTATAGTTTCATCTAAAGCAAATGATACTTTTACTGCAATTGACGGAATTGAAAGATATGGTAGATACCATATAAGAAATACTTGAGACTTACAGCCATTTAAAGATAAAAATAATAGTACAGCTAGAATATTATCCCGAATATTACCTACAAAATGATCTAATTATGAAATAGGTAAAATTTCAGGAGGCAAACCATTTACTTTAAATACTTATATTGACTACTCAGATAAATTTTATAAAGGTTACTTTAGAGGGCCTTATGATAAAAGTTGAAAACGTAATTACCAGGACTTTAAACCAGGATTATAATATATGAAAGAAACAATAATTGAAATAGCAGATAAGAAATATAAAGTCTTAATTGCAGAAACAGAAGAGGAAAGAACTCAAGGTCTCTCTAATGTAGAATCTATGGATGATGATGAAGGTATGCTATTTGTTATGCCTGAAGATCAGGGTCAGGTTGTATTTAATACAGAGGAAATGGAATTCGATATTGATCTAGTCTTCATAGATCAAGATGATGAAGTTTATAATGTTGTATTAGGTAAAGCTCACAGTTCTGACTTAATTACCTCTACTCCTGATGAAGAAGATGGGAGAACTAAGTATGTACTTGAAGTTAATGCTAATTCTGGTATTCAGATTGGAGATGACTTAGATTTTGAGGATGATGAAGAGGATATTAGTGAAGAGGATATTGATAAAATGTATATTCTTGGATCTGATGGAAAACCTCAAATGGACTTAGTTGGAGGAGAGCGCATTGTTAGTAGAAAAGAGACACGAGAACTAATCCGTAAAGCTAAGAAAGCTAGTAAATCTAAAAAAGATAGTGATTACAAAAAATTAGGTAAGTATATGTTTGGAGTACTATCTAAACAAGATAACCGCGAACCTGAATATACTTCTTTGCCAGATAAAGACTAATATATGAAAGGTGTAATTTATAGATACACTTCCCCATCAGGTAAGTCTTATATTGGGCAAACAATAAATGAGCATAAAAGGAAGCTTCAACATAAGTATAATAGTAGTCATATAAATAGTAAATATTATTATTTGCCGTTTTATGTAGCTATACGAAAGTATGGATTTGATAGTTTCAACTATGAAATTTTATATACAATCATTTCTGATGATGTTAATGAAGTACATAAGATTCTTGACAACATGGAAATATATTATATTGGGCAATATAATAGTTATTATGAAGGATATAATTGTACAATAGGAGGGTCTACACCAGGAAGTGGATCCACTCATCCTTCTTATGGTAGAAAGTTATCAGAGAAACATAAACTTAAATTAAAACAAAGTGTATCTAGAACTGTATGGCAATTTGACTTAGAAGGAAATTTTATTAAAGAATATTCTAGTGCTGCTCAAGCAGAACGAGAAACTGGATGTGGTGCATCCCAAATAATTTATTGTGTAATAAACAATAAAGGGACTTCTAAAGGCTTTCAGTGAAGAGCTAAAGATACCTATCCTGGCAAGTATTGCCCTTCAAAGAAAAATATTTCAAGGAAATATGGTAAAGAAAATAAAAGATCAAAAATTGTAGACAAATACAGTCTGGATGGAATTTTAATTGAAAGTTTCGATTGTTTAATGGATATAACAAGAAAATATAATTATAATTCAGGAACTATTTGTCATGCAATTCATAATCAGAAACCCTATAAAAATTATATATGAAAGTATAGGTAAAGCGAACTATAATTTAAAATTATTTGGATTATTTAAATAATATATGTAATTTTGGGAAGTAAAAAGAGTATATGACAATATGTCTTATAAAGAGTAAAAACTAAATTATATTAATAAAATAACAATAAGTAATATGGCTTATATTAAGAAATTCCAAGAAGGTGGAGCCGCTCCTACAGCTGCTCCCGCTGGTGCTCCTGCAGGTAGTGAGCAAGATCCTATTCAGATGTTAGCAGAAATGGCTATGCAAGCTTTACAGGGACAGGACTGCCAGATGGCTATGCAAGTATGTGAAGGCTTTGTTGCCTTAATTCAGCAAGCTATGGGAGGCGGACAAGCTCCAGTAGGACAAGCTCCAGAAGGAGAGCCCGTCTTTAAGAAAGGCGGAAAAATCGCTGGACGTAAGAAATGTGGAAAGAAAGAGAAAGGCGGAGACTTAAATATCATTAAGAAGAAATAAATCTAACTAATGATTAATAGAGATAGAAGGGAGATTGTAAGTAGTCAATCTCCCTTTTTAAGTATAATACATTGATAAAATGGCACAGGTAAATATACAAAAACTCCAGGGTGGAGGGGCTGTAAAAAAGTACGGCAACTTTACTAAGGATGGTGTGACATATCAAGTTGACGACGACTTTCTACAGGCTATGACGGCACACGGTAGTTCAATCGTAGATGATAGAGCTAGAGCTGATTATGGAGCTATTGTTAATGCTCTTAGATCTGGTGCCGATTTATCATATGATTCTAATACTAACGAGTTAAGAGGAGATGTAACGTTTGACAACATAAATGACCGCCAAAGAAGACGTGCTGCAAGACGTACCTCAAAAACTGGAGAAGCATTAGATAGTATTTTTAATGGAAGAGTAAATCAAGTTAAAAGTGCAACGAACGCTTTACGTGAGTTTAATTATAACCAAGTTACTCCACAAGCGAATAAAAATAAAAGTGTCGATGTTTCTAGAAAATTATTTCTTTCATATAAAAGAGATAAGGATGGAAACTTAGTACTTGATGATAACGGGAGAAGAATATATAATACTGACACTGATAATACAAGTATTTTTGATAGATTAGACTTTTTAAGAAATCTTGAAAAGGAGGAAAATATTGTAGACTGGAAAGGGTATAATAATCAAACTAAAGATGTGTATTCAAGGTTTGTTAAAGAATACACAGATTGGGATGGTTTATATCAGAGAATTAAAGATGGAAGTATTACAGATAGTGATATTAATACATTATCTAAATTAGGTATTCTTGATAAAACTAATACTTCAAAAACCTCTGAAGAAGGCGGTGCTCAGTCAAATCAGGATAAATGGGATAAAGATAATAACTTTACTACTGATTTTAGAAATCAATTTAAAATTTCCTATGGGCCAAAAGGAGAACTATTAACTGAAGGATTTGGACTAGAAGGTTACGGAAAGGATTGAAGAAATGCATATTTTGGAGAAAACTTTGTCAATATTCACCCAGAATTAAAAAGATTTAAAGACTATATCCTTTATAATGGCAGGTTATATAGTAAAAATGAGTGGGCTAATCCAGAATCAGAAATTAATCAAATTTTAAATTCTCCGAACGTTGACATTTTTAATAAGATGCGTCAAAATTTATTTGATCCTGTTAAGAATGGGCAGTGGCAAGTATTATGGACAAATAATCCCTTTCAGAGATATAATTCACAACTTCAATACAATCCATACTTCAATAAAACATATAAAAATGATGATAATGTATTATATACTTACACATCACCTTTATATGAGAATCTTCCTAAAGGAGTTACAGTAATGGATATTATTGATAATAATACTCCTAGAAATGAGTTCGGAGTACCTACTTCTATCCCTTCTATAGGGTTAGATGAGAATGGGAATGTTGTTGATATTTCTAAATATATTAGGGCTGCAGGATATAATGGGGAAGCTACAGGGAATGCTTTTTATTCAAGAATTGATCCAACAGATAAAATTTTAGGTGGTTATATTTGGGATGATTTTGATCCTTCTGGAAGATATAGTTTTGCGTATAATCCAGAGGATGAGACTCAAGGATTCTTTTATGATACTGAAAGTAAGAAATTACATCCATTTAATAGAAACTGATTCAAATCTCTACTTAATGATAATTATTTAAGTGCAGATGAAATAAATGCTATTAAACATAGAGAATGGTCTGGATTTAGAAGATGGTTGAATGCGGGATTTTTTAATGATGAATACGCTGGGAAAAGAGTTCCAGCCATTCATTACAATCGTCAAGTTCCAAAACAACAAACTGGAGGATTAATTAATTGGATTTCTAAGGATACTGAGAAAACAACCCCAAAGGTAGAGACTCGTGATGAAAAAAAGGCTGCGACTACATCTCAAATAAAAAGTGGGGATTTAACTGCTGCTGATAAATGACAACTTGGAGCATTAGCAGCTGATTTAGGAGCACTAGTAGCTGCTATACCGACGGGAGGAAATCCTGTAGCAGCAGCTTTGGGAGTAGGCTCTACTGCAACTCAGTTTATTTCTGATGTTAAAAGAGATGGTTTTGATTTAGGTGATTTAGGAAATGCAGCTTTGGGGCTTGGACTAGATGTTGTTTCATTCCTACCAGGTGTTGGAATAGCTGGAAAAGCAGCTAAAACCGCTAGGATAATTAAACGAATTAAACCACTACTAACAGCAGGATTCTCTGCTTTAGGTCTATCAGCAGCTCTAAACTCTATTAATAAAGAAGGAGAATGGACTCTTGATGATTATAGAAATATATTAATGGGTGTTCAAGGATTAATAGGTGGAAAGAGAGCTTTAGATAGAACAATAGGATATAAGAAAACTGGAAGAACAGCAGATATTTCTGGAAAAGCCGCTCCTGAAAAATTAATAGATATTCAAAAAAGAGCATTAAATGATGCTGTTTCACAAAATCCAGGTCAATTTAAGGGAAAGGCTTGGTATGATGCAAAAACTGGCAATATTAATTATGAAGATGCTTTAAAGGATGCTGATGTACTATCTAATCTTCCAAAGAACAAGCTTTATCAGGAAGGACTATCTAAGATTAAGACGGCAACAAAGAATCTAAACTCTTCTATTACTGATAGATTAACAGGGGATAGAAAAGAATTAAGAGCCAGAACTGAAGATGAACTTCCTTGGTTCTTACAAAACAGATTTGGTCGTAGTTGGATGAGAGGGGCTCAAAATAGAGAATTTGGAAATGTAGTTGAAAGATTAGAAAATAGAGCTGATTTTAGAAAAGAATTTGATGCTCCTAGTGTTAGAGGTCTTAATATCTTTGAAAGAGGTTATAGAACTGCAGGAGAACTTATTAATGGAGATCAAGCTTACTTTAATCCCTACTGGTTTCCTAATCCTATTCCAGCTAAGCCTATTAAAATTCGCACCGCCAAACCTAGATTAATGTTACCAAAAACTGCAGGTTCTTGAGTACAGTTACCTAATGATGGGGGAATGGTTTATAGACCTCAGAGTTTATATAAAAAAGGGGGCAAAATTCTTAAAGCTCAAGGTGGATCAAAATTCTTTGGTAAATCTATAGATAATCAAGGAGCTTATGGTTCTTTTGATTCAGAGCCTGCTATAGTATCAGCATGGGAAACAGGAGTAATCACACCATGGCAAGCACAAAAAGAGGCATGACAGAGATTAATGGCAGAGAAAATAACAGGAATTGATCCAAAAACGATGTTTAAAACTTCTTCATCTCCTCAACTTTTCTTAGGAAGGAATCAGTTCAAACCAATAGAAAATCAAGTCCCTCTTAATGTTCAGTATAATAGGACTCAGAGAGAAAATGCCTATTTAGATTTAAAAAATCCATATAGAAATATTAGTACCTTCAGTCTTAAAGAGGAGGTATCAAAGCCTGAATCTTCTAATAACACTGCATCTAATAACGTAGTTTCTACTGGAAGTGCTTCTGATGGAAGAGGCTTTTCGTTTAATCCTAAAAATTTATTAGATTTAGGTTCATTAGCAGGGGGATTAATCTCAAATGCTCGTCAGAGACGTGAGTTAGCAAGAGGAATCAGAGCAGCAGCTCAAGGGCAATTAAGATCTATGCCAACAGAAATCTATGTTCCATATACAGATATGGGAATTGCTCGTATGTATGGGGATAGAATAAAGGATATTCGTCAGTTTAAAACTGCCACAAGTGATCCTAATCAAGTAATGGCTGAAAGGCTTATGAGGGATCAACAAGCTGATCAATTGGCTAATGAAAGAGATATTAGATTATCTCAAACTATTAGTGAATTTAATGATAAGGACCTTGCTGCAAGAAGAGAATATGCTAATCAACGTACTCAAATAGCAGATTATAATAAGGCAGTTCTTGGCCAAATGGAAAATATGTTAGCTCAAAACAAAGCAGCTAAACAATTTACAGCTTGGAATCAGATTATAAATCCTTTCATTGATCAAAAGAGAATGGATTTAGTAAGAGATCAGCAGGATGAGCAATTAGCTACTACAGTTAGAGATAACATTGCTTTACAACAGAATGCTCTAAAAACGTATTTAGAGTTATTTAATTCTGCAGAAGCTCAAAAGGCTTGGGAGAATGAGCAACTTACTAATCCAAACTGGCAGTCTGATTATGGTGACTCTGAAGCAGGACGTCAAAAATTCTTAGAGAAATATTACTCTGGTTCTATTCAAAATCTTCAAAATGACATGATGATGAGATCTCAGTTAAATAGTTATTTGAATAGTCGTAGTAGATTCACTGGAAGACGTAGAACTATTGACATGCCTCAAAGTACAATAGGAAATTACTATAGAAATCCTTCTTTTTATAGAACAATTCCTGTAATTAAGAAAAAAGGAGGAACTATAACTAAAACTCAGCGATATCGTAATTTTGATGAGCAGGCAATCTTAGATAAAGCAAAAGATTATAGAAAAGCTGTTCAGAAAATGGATGATAATTTAATAAAATTATTATTAAAAATGCTTTCGTAATGAAAATTCAAAAATATCAATATGGAGCTTCATATACTCCAATTTCAAGAGAAGTAATGGGACAGTCGCAGGGAGAACCTGCGACTTCTCCTTCTTCTGAAAAGAAAGACGATAAACTAATAGAACAAGAGATCATTAAAGTATTAGGAGAGAATGGAATTCCTACTGATGTTGATTATTTTCTAAGCCAAGCACAATCTTTCTTGCAAGATTCAACTAATATCTTCTCTGGAAAAAAGACAAATACAATGAGTCAATTAATTAGACTCAGATCATTAGCAAATAGATTACAACATAATAATGCACTATATAAAAATGCAACAGATAGAATTAAAGTAGAAAATACTGGTTCTGATGTTGCTATTTCCAATGATGGAAATTTATATGTATATGATGGGGAATCAGTAAAAAAGGTTACCCCAACAGATTATAGTAAGAATCCAGAAGAGTATCAAGTTTTAACTAACGCAGAACTAATACATTTAAGAGAGAGGGATCCTGAGTTAAAATTTGATGAATCAATTCTACATGATTTATCAAATTCAATAGGGATGAAGTCTATTATGGAACAAGTAATAGGTGCAATTAAAAAGTTTGGAACAAGTACTCAAAAAGGATACACAGTTAAGGCTGGAGGTCAGGTTCAAAGAGGATTGGAAGCATTGATGAGTTTAGGCCCTGATGGACTTTATGAAATAGAAACTTCTGATTCAAAAGCCGCCCAAGATATCAATTCTGCAATAATTTATTTATATAAAAACTTAAACACTAATGCAAAAAATGTGTTACGTGCTACAACAGCTGCAGAAGGTTTAAATCCAAGTGATGTGAATGATGTTACACGTATTTTAAAAGAAGCTTTATTTGAACATACAGATACTTCTATTAAAGTTAATGCTATTAAAGATCCAACTAAAGGTAGTGGTTCTGGAAGCGGTGATTCTGCAGGTTCGCAAATTAAAGAAGTTTGGGGAGATTTTGTGACCAAAGATGGAGGTTCGTATAGGAATACAAATATAGTAATGCCAGGAGGTAATGTTAGCTTTAACGTTCCAGCTAAACACTATAATTTTATTGAAGGTAAAGAAAATACTGCTATTGATAATGTAACTTTAGGGGATGAGTCATTCAATAATTTAATTTCTAAAGGACTTATTGATACAAGAAGAACTTCTTATATTGGAGATTTACCTATAGATAACATGGCATTTGCTGGAAAAGACATAATTGTTGATAACACCCGTGGAGGAACAGTAATGTATCTTCCAATTAAGCAGGATGGAGAACTAGATCTTAGTATGATGAAGCAAATGAGTGAAATTCAAGATCAAATTATAAAAAGTAGAATTACTAACACTGAAGCTAAGAAAAAGATCTGAGAGGACAATGGATTTACTTATAATGAGGCTTTAGATGTGGGAGTGCCTATAAATGAAACTCTTGGAAGATATTGGACTCAAGTTGCTTACACTTCAACTGCTGCTAATTCCTTTAAGAATAAGGATTTGAAATATTCGTCTATGCTGAGTCCTGTAGATGATTCAGTTATTGAAAATTTAGGAAGCGCGTATAATCTTAATCCAAATAATAAGAATAAATCTAAAGTTGATTTAACTGCAGGATGGTTTGGAAAATCTTATCAGGGTATGTTATTTATCCCAATGCAAGATAATCAAAATGAGGTATTGGTTGCAGGAGGTGCTGCATACATGCCTAAACCAAACACTGATGTAATAAAAGCAAGACAAGATGCAGTTAGATTGGGAGGAGGATATGATTATGGAACAGGTTTATATAATAGAAATTTAGCGGGAACAACTGCTGGAGATTTAGACTAGAATATGGAAAATAATGCGAAAACAAATGATTGGTTTGCGTCAAGATTATTAAATGATGACAAAGACCCAGCTTTTCTTTTAACTGAAGGAATTACTCCATTAAATTCAAAAATGGAAACTCCAGAGTTTTATAAAAATAAAACTAAGGTTAAAGAAAGGTTTACAAAGGATAATGGAGATTTTGATGAGGATACCTTCAACAAATTTTATACTGCGATATCAAAGGAGTTTGAATACTTAAGTGCAATTGATTCTGAGAACTTTGTATTAGATAGTTATGAAAAATCAAGTTCCAATTTTACTACTAACTTTGGTAAAGTAAAAGATCAACATATTATTGCTTCAATTACTCCAAATCCATTAAAGCAATCCAGAGGTTTAACGGTATGGAATAAATGGTCTGACCCAACTATTAGTAATAGGGAAGCAGCACAAACTAATCAGTATTTTGATCCAGAAACGAATACATGGTCCTCAAAGACATTAAATGAGTTAGGTGCATTTGGATTATTAAATGAAGAAGGCCTAGTATATGCTACATGGGATGAGGATGGGGAACATATAGATCCAATGACCAAGCAAAAAGTTCTGCATAAAGCTGGAGAATGGAAAACTGATGAATTTGGTAACTTCTACGCTGAAAAGGCAGGAAATAAAGAAAACTTAAACAAACAATTTGTTACTTGGTCTGAGGTTCTTACAGATGACAATAGCGCATGGAACAAAATTGACATCTTTGATTCTGACAGTCTTGATTCAAATATCCCAAGAACAATTTTACGTGCTGCAGTTATTGGAGGTTCTTTATTAATTCCATATGTAGGTCCCACTATTGCATATACTTCAGCAGCAGTAAATCTTACTAGAGTAATGCCCCAAATATTAAAGACCTTTACCTCTTTCTTTTCGGAAGATGTACAGTTTGATACTTTAAATAGGTGGGATAATAATATGAGAAAATTTGGAAGGTCTACCTCCGATTATGCTCAAGACCATTTCTTTAGTTTTGAAAATATTATGGATCTAGCAGTAGATTCATTTATGCAATTAAGACAACAAAGATTAATTGCTGAAATCCCAAAAAGATTGGGAATGCTAAAGAAAGCAGAAGAGTCTGCAGAAAAAGCTGCTTTAACAACATTATTATCAGGAGATTCTGAAAGAATCGCATACTTAAAAAGTAATCCCGAAGTATTAAATGCTTTAGTTAAGGCCAGTCCTATATATAGGAATGCAGAAAAAGTTATTAATAATGCAACTAAAGTAAGCACAGCAATTAGCCGTGCTTATCTAATAGCCACTTCTACTGAAGATACTTATAATCTTGCACGTAGTTATGGATTTGATACCCAAACTTCATCCATGATTTCTTTAGGAACCTATATAGGTATAGGAGCATTATTTCAAACTGACTATTTTAGAGGTATGCTGTATAATACTCCTGACTATGAGTTAAAGAGAGATATAAAACTATTAGTAGACAATTACTTGAGAAATAATGCTAAAGTAATGTCTAAAGAATTAGTTGAAAATGCAACAGGAGAAGCTAAGAAAAATCTCTTTAAAAAGTGGGGTAATAGTATTTCTACATTTCTTAAAAATCATGTCTATGATGTAAAATCTGGCCGTTTTGGAATTGCTGCAGGAGCATTAAATGAGGGTCTTGAGGAGGTTGCTGAAGAAGGAGCACAGGATATTGCTTTCCAAATAGGTAAAGGATGGAATGATCTTAAATCCGTTTTTACAGGTAAGGAATATGACCATGATTATACATATTTAGCTAGTGATCCTTTGTCACGTTATGGAACAGCTTTCTTTGGTGGTGCTCTTGGTGGAGCTATATTTAAATTAAGTGATCGTTTTATATTTGATAAAGCAGCATATAAAAATTGGAGACAGATGCTAGGAAACAATAGTGAAATCTCCAAGGAATTAGTAACATATGTTTCTCAAGGGAAAAAGGATTTAATTCTTTCTGAGATTGATAAACTTCAAAAAACTCCTTTAATTAGCTCTAATTTATCTGCGTTCAACGATTCTGTGGTCGCTGCAAATTCTGAGGAGTCTCAAAATAGTGTTCTTTTTGGTTCCTTAAAGAAAGCTATAATTGATCTTGATTCTTTCTTATCTAACAATAACTTAAAAATTGATTATGAGCAGTTTGGAAATATTGAATTAATTAGAGGTTTACGAGCTGCTTGAATAAATTCGAAAGGTTTGCAAGATTCTCTATTTAACGATTATATTAATAGAACCAATGAAATCTCTCAATTATATGCTGATCTTGAAGGCTTAAGAAGTCAGAAAGTTGCTAATATGGAGGATTCATCAGAAGCAGATCTTGATAAACAAATTGGGACTCTTCAAGAAATATTAAATCTTAAAATCGATCAAGTTAGAAATCTAGTTCAAGGAAAAGATGATAGTTATATTGGTCGCTTAATGTTAGAGACTAATAAGGAAATATTAGACAGTCTTACTCCTACTTCAAAGAATGCATGGGCTCAAAATTTATATGCAAAGGATTATGATGATCTTCCAAGAACTCTACAAGAAAAAGTAAATGAAATTATTTCTAATAATGATAGTTCTGGAAAAACTGAGCTTAATTATATGTCTGCTTGGAATGTTTATAAGAACATTGCTTCTAATCCAAGTATTCAAACTAAATTCCAAAATCTAGCTTTAGAATTTCAAAATTATAATGCTGCTATACTGCAAAGTACTGTAAAAAATGGAAAGGTTTGGCCTAAGCAACTCTCTTCAACAGATACTATTACTGGAGAGGATGTTTTACTAGACATGACAAAGGTAGCTTCTCAATTACAGGGAGAGCTTGTTGATCTTAAATTATCTCTAGGACAAAGTATTAATATTGCATATAGACTTTTAGGATTGACTTCTGCAATGCCTGATTTTTGGGGAGATACAGCTATTCAATCTTTAACTTTTGACAGTATGTCAGAAGAGTTAAAATCAGCTATTGAAAATCAAGGAGAAATAATTACAAATAACATATTTGATCATTATGTAGAATTATTTCAATCCGCAAGGGATAAGGCACAAGGAAGTTCTGATTTTGAAAGTATTTGGAGACAGCTTACTGATAGTGAACGAACAATCATAAATAGATTTAGTAGTATTGATGCTATTAATAAGGCTAGACAAGTAGTACTTTCAGCTTTAGCTAATACAGAAAATTTAGGACAGGAATTATCAATTGAGGCTTTACCAACTATTGATACTAATGGAGTTAATAATATTGTTGATGGGATTTTAGAAAGTATTAATCCAAAACAAATCAAGATCAACGATTTTATTAATAGAGAAACTACAAGGTCTAAGGAGTTAGGAAATCAATACACTTTAGATGGAGAATTATCTTCTACCATAGAGGATATAAAATCTGCATTAAATATTCTTAAGTCTGTTTCTATGGGAGCAGATGTTAATTATAGAACATTATTAATGGGAACTCCATTTGGAGCAAATAATTTCCTCAATAAAGCATTTAAGGAAAAGGGATTAAACATTGAAATGCTTCAATTAGATCCTAATATTATTGGCCTTATTAATGAAAAAATTGCAAGACTTAATAGAACATTAGATGAGTTTATTGAATTAGACAAGGTAAATAGAGGAGCTGTAATCAATCAAGAGAAGCAGTTAGCTATTGCTCTAAGTCATGCAAAACTGCAAAGTATTCAGTCCATGATGAACTGGGAAAATGCCCCAGAGTTTGTTAAAGATACTTTATTTGCAGGATATTCTGTTACGTTATCTGATATCTCCGATTTAAAGGGAGATGATGCTTTTATTAGTGTTGGGGTTGATTATAGAAATCAGTTATCTGACTTTGAAAGACGTTTTTCTGGCTTATATAAAAGCTTGGATACAGAAAGTAAGTTGGAATTAATTAATTGGATTGTTGATAACTTAAAAACTTCAGGCACAGAGTTATATACAGATACTTCAATTATATCTACAGATAACAAAATCCCATTTGCAGACCAGGATTTCTTTATTTACTTAATGAATTCTTCATATGGAAATACTGATTTAGTAAATAAGGCTTATAAGGAATATGTTAAAGCCAACGATTCTAAATGTCCATTTGATTCTCAAGAAGAAGTAATCACTCATGTGTTAAAGTTCTTTTTAAGAGCAGATAAAGAGGATGCAAAACTTTGGATTGATACTGTAGCTAAAACTTGAAATTCTACTCCTGGAACTCCAAAAGTTATCTATAATGCAATTAAATCAACATGTTCTGGAGGAACAGGTAAAACTTCTGCAATAATCCCTTCAATTTACTCAATACTGAAGGCGGTTAATCCAGAAAAAAATTGTATATTTGCAGCAAACAATGCAGAGCAAGTAAAAAATTTATCTGAAGTTCTTCCAGAAAATTCGGAATTTACTTTAATTTCTGAATTACTAAATGATTCTTCTAATGTAGATACTTTTAGAAACAAGTATGAAAATAGCATTATTATAGTTGATGAAGCAACTAATATTTCATCTGCAGATTTAATTAGCTTAGATGAATTATGCTCAAAGTATAATATAGACATTGCATATTTTGGAGATACTAAACAGCATGGAAGTATTGACAATATAGATTATATTTATGCAAATGCTACTCTACAATTAGCTGAATCCAAACGAGCTAGTACTGATATTTCTAGAAGAAATAATTTAAACTTTGAGAAATTATTTGAAGCTAATTCCTATGGTTCTCAGGAGTTAAGAACTGATAACTTATCTGATTTCATTTACTATGAATCTGATACTGAACTAGAAGGAATTAAATTTGATGAGGCCCTTTTAACTCAAGAGTATATTGAAAAATTCTTTGCTTCACATAACTTAGATCCTAAGACTAGAGTCTTAGTATTATCTGATAATGTTAAGGAACTATCTAAAGATAATTTCAGTAGTAAATATCCAGGGATAACCTTTGCTTCTAATGTAGGAGAAATCCAAGGATCGGAATGGGATTATACTATTTCAGATTATGACTTAAATATTGTGGATAATAGTTTCCAAAATGGAAAAGAAAATGTTCAGTTAACTTTAGAAACTCTAAGTAAGTTAAAGGATTTATATACTATATTTACTAGACATAGACACGGAATTGTTTCTTTAAAGCCTATTGTTCTTGATAATCTTAAAGGAAGAGGAGAAGTATGGAGAGCTAGTGTTGAACAGCATAATGATAAGTCTGAATTTAGACCTATTGTAAACGGATTGACCCAGGAAGCTATAGCAACATTTAAGGATTTCAAAATGAAAGTCCTTGATGGAATGGAAATACTTGATGTAGCTCCATATGAAGCAAAAGATGCTCCTAAAGTTACCATTCCAACAGTTAAGGTTGCTGTCAATACTTCTATTGCTCAAGCTACTCCTGGATTTATTCCAAGTGTAGAATTCACTGCTGACTATGTTAAACAATTAGGGATAGACTTCGGTGAATATTATAAAGTGAGAAATCTTTTATATCAAATTCTTACAGATCATAGTAATAAAGGAATGTATGAAAAATTACTACCTGAACACTTGAAATCTGGAGAATTTAGGATTAAAGTTCAATATAATAGAACAGAAGACTTATATAATCTTGGAAATAAATTTAGAGATGATAAGTATCTAAATGGAGTTCATCCATGAATTGTATATAGTGTAAATGTGGAAGGGACACCTGTAGATATTACTTTAGGAATGTTCCAAAATCCTGAAACTTCTACAACTGGGGGATTAGCGTTATCAAAAGCAGCTTCAGTTATAGGGGAGTTAGCGAAATCTTCAGTTAATAGTATAATTAAACCAAAATACTATTCTATTGATCCTTCTAAGATTACTTTTTCAAGGGCTATTAATCCTATTGCTATTCAGAATAGGGAAACTAACGATCCTGGATATATTAATATAGTTTATCAAGGCGGAAAGTTTAATGTATCTGAAACTTCAAAAACGGATGCATATAACTTTGCTTCAACCACTGCTGCTTTTTATTTTGCAAAGGGAGATGAGTCTATTGTTCCTGTTAACCAAATTTTGGAAGCTCTATCTAATTTAAAGAATAATTATAGTAGTTTTGAAAGTTTAGCTGTTCAAAGTGGATTATACAGTAGCCCAGAGGAATTTGGCCCAATAACTGAATTACTATCATTAGATAGAAGTAAACTAAATACAGTGGATCCAAAGAAACAATGGAAAGCACGATCTGTTCCAGATTTAGAGGGAAGATTTTGTTCTTTTGTATCTTTAAATATTGGGGATACTTCTCAAAATATTTCTGCAGACTTAAAAACTAAGTCTACTTTATACTTAAATCAGATACTTGAGAGAAATAAACAACTTGAAAGCATATTAGTAGTTCTTAAAGATAACTCTCTGAATCCTGAGGATAAGAAGAGTAAAATTGCAGAATTATTAGCTAATAAAACCCAGTGGACTGTTTCTGTATTAACTTATGATAATGAAGTAATTGAATCTGAGAAGGATTTTGATTATACTCTTAATGGTCTTCAAACAAATACTATTCTAGCAACAAGCCGTAATAGAGGGGCCTATAACCTTGCTATTGGACATCAATTAGGATTATTGTTAATACGACTAAGTTCCATTATCTTTGACCCAAAGACTAAATGAGGAAATAATGAAAGATACTTTAATGAAAGGGATGCTGAAAATGTTAGAAAGCATTGAAGTAAATATAAAGAAGACTTAGTAAATGCGTACTCTGTATGAAGTGGAGCACAGCAAACTGAGGAAACCCTTTTAGAGTATTTAAGTAGAATTGCTTTATATGGAGATAAATTTAAAA
>OHUD01000618.1_pt1 | contig 15588 bp, 14 predicted proteins | sample 1579021 | NCBI WGS metagenome assembly OHUD01 (sample SAMEA3879597, study PRJEB24766) | human gut metagenome | biome: human-associated habitat; feature: feces | place: USA | collected 1985/1987
ACTTTAAAGTTGTTCTTGCAGACTTCAAAAACATAGTATTTATGCGGTCTGCAAGACTTTTTTATTTAAAATTAGACATTTGATTGAATTGAATGATTTTAAAAATATATTAAATCCATGCTATTTTGTAACTTTTCTGTAATGATTGGGCACGGACGCTGCTTTTCCCAGATTCTCCGGAAACCATGTTACTGTTTTCCCTGCAGAAATGCTTTGATCTCCCCGATAAAATACAGTGAGCCGAATGCCACTGTCTTTTCTGCAGATGATTTTGAGAAATCCGGCAGCACATCCGCAAGGTTCTGATACGCCTCCGCCGGGATTCCTTTTGCCCGGATGCAGTCTGCGAGCGCCTCTCCCTGCAATGCCCTCTCACTCTCCACAGTCACTGTCTTAAAATCCAGTGCCAGCGGAAGAAGTTCCCGGATCATCTCCCCATAATCTTTATCCGCCATGACACCCATGATAAAATGGAATTTTTCATCCGGATACATTGTCTCCAGACTTTTTTTCAGCGCCTCCACACCGTTACTGTTATGCGCACCGTCCATCAGGAAAAACGGATCATTGCTCACAAGCTCCATGCGTCCCATCCACTGTGTCCGGTCGATCCCTTCCCGGATTGCATGCTGCAAAGCTTTCCGTTCCGGCACATTCTTTTTTCCTGCAAAATATTTTTCAAAAAATAATTCTGCTGCAAGCATTGCCGCCACGGCATTTTCATACTGGTGCACACCGAGCATTTTCATTGTGACTGCATCGTATCCAGCGTATGAAAAACACTGTTTTCCGTCCTTTTGTGGCAGGATTTTAATTTCGTCCCAGTTTACAACTTTTGTGGTTTTGATGTCTGCCCGCTCCGCCGCCTGTTTTAACACGTCCATCGCTTCTTTCTCCTGGCTCTCTAAAACAAGTGCTGTGCCGTGCTTGACGATTCCGGCTTTCTCTGCCGCAATTTTGGCAAGTGTGTCCCCGAGGATCGCCATATGGTCAAAACCAATTTTTGCGATGACAGTCACATCCGGCACACCGCAGGCATTCGTGGAGTCATACGTTCCACCAAGTCCGGTCTCCAAAATCACAACATCACACTGCTGCTCCTTAAAATACAGCAATGCCATCGCAAGACAGTAATCAAACATCGTCGGATAAACGCCAAAATCCATAGAGAGAAGCCTGTTTCCAAGGCGCGTGGTATCCGCTTTTGAGATCATATCTCCCTGCACCTGGATGCGCTCCCTGAAATCCACCAGATGTGGAGAAGTAAACATCCCGGTTTTCAATCCTGCACATTCAAAAACAGAGCGCAAAAAAGCAGAGACGGAGCCTTTGCCGTTCGTCCCTGCTATGTGTATGATGCGTAAATCTTTCTCCGGGTGTCCTAACTTCTCTAACATTATCTTTGAGATCTCGACACCCTTTAAGTTTCCAAATCTTCTTTTATTTTCAATCGCTGTTACTGTTTCTTCGTATGTTAATGTCTGCATCTGACTATACTGCCATGATCACGCCGCCGTCGTTGGCATACATGCTGCTGACACCTGCGGTATTGATGATGATGATCTTTTTGAACTTCGCAATCTTCTCGATTTTTTCCTTCACTGCTTTTGCCCTCTCCGGGCAGTTGCAGTGTGCGATTGCGAGAACACGGTTCTCACAGTCTTTTGTCTTTGAGATCATATCCTTCACCATACGCTCAAGTGCTTTGTTCATACCGCGCGCCTGATCTAACTGGCAGATTAAGCCCTCCTTTGTTGAGCCCATAACAGGCTTGATATTTAATGAATTGGCAATAAATGCTTTCAGATTGGAAAGTCTGCCATTCTTTCTCAATGTCTCTAACGTCTCCAATACAAAATAGGTGTTCATGGACTGGATGTACTCTTCCACCTTCTCCACAACCTCGTCGAAACTGCATCCGGCTTCCTCAAATTCCTGTATCTTCATGCCGATGAGAGTTTCACCGATGGACGCGGATCTCGAATTGAACACATAAATTTTCTTTGTATCTCCGTGCTCTTCCTCATATAGATTCTTTCCGAGTACTGCACTGTTGTAAGAGCCGCTTAAACCACCGGACAGTGTCACGGCATAAACATGGTCTGCCTCGCCCTCATAAGCATCCATATACTGCTCCGGTGACGGGCAGGAGGACTTTGGTCCTTTCAGACTCTCTTTCACTCTTCTCAAAAAGTCTAACTGATTAAAAGTGCTGTCATCTTTGATACGGCATCCGTCCACTTCCAACTCTAATGAAACGGTCTCATAATGTCCGTCCTGTTTTAATTCTTCCGGTAATTCCCCACAACTGTCGATTACAATCTTATACATAGTATCCTCCTTGTTTTGCGAAGCAAAATGCGACTGTCCTTACATGGAGCAATGCCCAGCAAGCTGTGCAGGATTTTGCCTCCTTGTGATATTCATTATTATATCAAAAGTTTCTTTTTTCTATTACATGTAGTATTGATTACTACGTAACATTAACACAAAAACTTTACTTTGTATAGAGGATATTATGATATTTATTAAAATTTTATAGTCAGCACGTTCTGGTCGGAATCTTCCAGATAATATAAAGATGTCAGTCCTTTGCAGTAATGCACGATCTTCTGATCCGTGATAAAGCAGGTGAATGCCTGTTCATACAGCTCCCTGTCTGCAAACCTGACGGAGCAGAAACCATCTCCCCGCTCATAGGCAGCCCGATATACATTTCCGATGCTGTCTGCATCCCATGTGTCAAAATAAAGATTTTCATGGACATAATAATTGTCTTTTACCGCCTGACACACCGGAACGATAATATCGTCATTCGGCTGGTGCGTTTTCTGTAATTCCCCGGTCGTAACTGCAAAATAATTATAATTGATAAAGGAATCCAGCCCCATTCCGTCACCGCTGTAGGTGGCATTTCCCCAGGTCGTATCAATATAGTAATACTCTCCATCCAGCTTTGCCAGATTCCATGCATGAGACTGTCCGTCTGCCGTTCCAGCCACCACTGCACAGGGAATGTCCAGTTTTTCCAGAAGATACTGCGTTGCTGCAGCGTATCCCTGACAAACCGTTTCCCCATTGACAAACACACTGATGATGTTCTGATTGTCCGGCGCACCTGTGCTATACGCAACATTCGAAGCCAGATAATCAAACACATATTTTGCTTTGTCATAATCCGGCGCTTGCGCATCAATCCCTGCCAAAATCTGACTGACTGTCTCATCGATCTGTGCCTGCATGTCCATCCGCTCGGCATCCGTCATGGTAAACTTTGGTGTAAAATGGAGATCCACCAGCTTTTCCCCTCTGGTATACTGCGTGTAAGTGTAGCCCGATACCCAGAACAGTCCGCCGTGATCCGCCATCACCGAAACATACGCCTGATGCAGGACTTCGTTGTCTAACGTGCTCAGCGCCACATCTTCTTTTTCATAGAGAATCGCATCATAAACCTCGTCGTACACAGTGCGTACTTCCTCCGGAAGCGTCTGATATGCATAACAGTCCACAGACTGCTTTTCAACGGATGGCTCTTCCTGCTTCTCTGTTTCCCCGGAAACTGCTGCCTGCTCAGTGTCCGTCTCCTGTTCTGTACTTTTTACTTCCGTGCCTTTTCCTTCTGCAATTTTCTCTTCCACATAATGGGTAATATTGGATAATTGATCCGTTGTCTGCTGACATCCCGAAAGCAGAATGAGTGCTGCACACGCCGCACTCCCTGCCACATAGGAAAAAAATTTTTTTCTCACCTGATTCTCCTGTCAAATGCATACTTCATGCTGTATGCATCTTTTTTTGCCTTTCAGCCAAAATAGGCGCTCACCAGATCCTTCAATGCCTGCTGGTCTGCTGCTGCCATCAGTTCTCTTGCAGAATGCATTGCAAGCAATGGGATTCCGATATCCACTGTTTTTACCGGAAGTAACGCTGATGCGATCGAACCTAATGTGCCGCCTCCTGCAAGATCTGAACGGTTCACAAATTTCTGATATGGGATCTGATCCTTCTCACAGATCTGCTGGATCACTGCGACCGCACCACAGTCTGTTGCATAGGACTGGGAACATGCTTCCTTGATACAGAATCCTTTTCCAAGCACCGGCTTGTTGGTCAGATCCATCTTTCCGGCATAGTTTGGATGAAGTCCATGTGCCACATCCACGGATAAAATCATGCTGTTGTACAGTCTGTTCCACACTTCTTTTTCCAGTCCGCACTCAGTCAGAATGCGCACCAGCATATCATGGAGCAGAATGGAACCGGCACCCTGTTTGGAACGGCTTCCGATCTCCTCGTGATCGAACAGTGCAATGAGATTCATGCCGTCCGCCCTGTCGCTGTCGATGATCGCAGACACCAGTGCAGAACAGGAATTTAAGTTATCGAGTCTGGATGCAGAGATAAACTCATCGTTTAATCCCACAAACTCCGGCTTTTCTTTATTATAAATGGTCAGCTCAAAATCCAGAATATCCTCTTTTTTCACAGCAAGCTCTTTTGCAAGAAAATCAAGAAAATAGTCTGCATCATCGGAAAGTCCGCAGATTGGGAGCAGTTCCGTCTGCTTATTTAATTCCACGCCCTTGTTCACCTCACGGTTCATGTGGATCGCAAGATTCGGGATGGTCATAAGATTTTTTTCAGACTGGAACGTGACCACTTTCGGTGTAAACACATCCCCACTGCGCACTGCAACTCTTCCGGCTACACCGAGTGGACGGTCGAGCCATGTATTTAAGATTGCTCCGCCGTAAACTTCCACATTCACCTGTGCGTATCCGTTTGTCTGAATATCGCAGGACGGTTTGATTCTTAAGCATGGGAAATCTGTATGTGCTGCTGCAATGCGGATCGCAGGCTCTCTGTCACTCCAATTCTGCGGTAATGTGAATGCAAACAATGTCGTTTCATGATGATTTACCACATATTTTCCACCCGCTTTTAAGTTCCATGCCGTACCATAATCAACCACTTCAAAACCGGCATCTGTCAGTCTTTTTTCGCATGCGCTCACTGCGTGCGCCGGTGAGATTCCTTTTTCCAGTAAATCAAATAAAATTTCTGTTTCTGTCATATCTGTTACCAACCTTTCCATCAAACCTCAGACTTTTTATCTGCGGCTGCAAATCTGTATAATCATTCTGTATTTTGCATTCGCAAATCCTCTGTATTCTAGCATATTTTCTCTAATTTGTCATTTCAGTTATTTACAAGAAAACAAACCAATGATAAATTTATGTTGATACCATTTTCTTTTGGGAGGATTTTATGATTGCTTTAAAAATTGCCGAAGTCAAGGACTTTATGAATAAATTACTGTGCCAGGATGTGTTTGACCACTTTCTCATTCAGGAGGCTGTCATCACAACGAATGTATCCTGCCATATCGACGGCACGCTGCAAAAAGACTTCTACACCTTAGAAGAACTCGAAGAACAGACTCTCACCGGGCTTTCCTTTGTTCCGTATGGTCTTTTGCGCAGTTCCTGCTTCAACCTGATCAAAGGAAAGAAAACACCTTCCTATTTCAAGTTTTCCCTCCTGTTATCGCCGGAAAATCTCAAACGCACCCTCTCCCAGACCGGAAGTTCTTTCACGGAAAATGATATTTCCGCCGTGTTCTTAAATATCCGCTTCCAGAATGGAGAACTGACCGTGACCACGGGTATCTCTTACCGGATCTTCTCGACCGACAAAACTCTTGAGCACGAGTGGGACACACTCCTCAAACGCTTTCTGACGAAAAATCAGATTTCATTTGACGAATTGTAGCGTCTGGCTTCCCCCTCTCTCCCGGCTTTTACTTGGTTTTCATTATGGAATAGATAAAAGGGTTTCTTATAAAACTTGCTCGAATTGCGGCTTTATCAGTGTTCACATTTTGACTTTTTTGATTGTTTATATTCATTCAGAAATGGACAGTCCGCACAATGTGTTCGTCTGCGGCCACACTTCCTTCTTATCTGTATCGTGCGCAAGTTACATGCCGGAAAATCAGCAGATGAGCAGGTCAAAAATCACTCAGGCTTTCTTTGATTTTTGACCTGCAATAAAGGATGCTGATTCCGGCATTTACTTGCGCTAGATACAGATAAAGGAAGTGTGTCCCAGACGGACACATTGCGTGGACTGTCCATTGATGAATGTACATAAACTTAAAGTCAAAATGCGAACACTGATAAATGCACTCAATTCTCACAAAAGTTTTATAAGAAAACCCTTTTATCCATTCCATAGCTTTACACTTTGGCAAAAGCCGGGAGAGAGGGGGAAGCCAGACGCTACAATGCCACGGTAAATAAGATTGATTTTCCGTCCTCGCTTTTGGCTGAGATTTTGCCCTTGTGTGCTTTCACGATCGCATACACGACGGAAAGTCCGATTCCAAAGCCCCCGGTCTTGGAATTGTGGGAAGCGTCCATACGGTAAAAACGTTCGAAAAGCATGTCCAGCTTTCCTTTTTCGATCTGGTCTGTGGTATTCCACACAGTGATGATTTTGTTTTTTCCGGAAGTTTTTAGTGCGATGCGGATGATGCCCTGCTCTGAGGAATATTTCATTGCATTGTCCAAAAGCAGGGAGATCATCTGCCGGATATTTTTTTCATCGCCGACATATTCCACATGCTCTGCCACATTGATCTCAAATTGTTTTCCTTTTGTTTTTGCGACAGAGCGAAATCCCTCTGCGGTGTCAAGCACTGCATCCGAAAGTGAAAATGACACTTTTTCCAGCTTTGTCCCTTCCTCATCCATGCGGGAGAGAAACACCAGTTTTTCCGTGAGGGAAGTCAGTCTTGCGATCTGTTTTCTCGTACTCTGCGTCCACTCGTTTTCCCCCTCCATCATCTCTATGACTTCGGTGTTGGCATCGATGATCGTGAGCGGCGTTTTGATCTCATGGCTTGCGTCCGTGATAAAGCGTTTCTGTTTCTCATAGCTTTCTGACACCGGTTTTAACACTTTTCCGGAGAAAAAGTAGATCATGACAAACACGATAACAAGTCCGAGTGTTCCTGTTCCCACGCTTGCAAGAACATACGTTCTAATAGTGGAGATTTCCCGCTGGCAGTTTAAAAATACATACATCGTCGAGCCGTCACTGTCCGTTGCAAGGTATTTATAATCAGCGAAAAAGCCTTTTTTCTTTCCTTTTTTCCACAGCTCCGCTGCGTATTCCTCCGCTGTTCCGGCTGAGATGGAAGCAATTTTTCCGGTATCCACAGATTCCACTGTACCGTCCGGTGCGATCGTCACTGTAAAATACCGGGTGTCAAACGGACTTTCCTGCGAAATTCCATGCTTTTGCAGGTCATTCATTGCCGGTGGCTGATCTGACTTAGGTTCCAATTTTTTTCCAAAATCTCCGGGTGTCATATCCGGGAAAGTACCTCCGTTGTCAGCGATCAGGGAGAGTCTTGCATCCAACGCCTGATTGGTACTGATGTAGTTTGCAATATTGATCGTACCGACAATTGCGATCAGCACGATAGAAACAGACAGCATGGCAATTGCAATAAATTTTCTTCTTAATTTTTTAAGCATTGTCTTTCTCCAATGAATATCCAAGTCCTCTGGCCGCCCTGATCTTCACCTGACTTCCAATGGAGGTTAATTTTTTTCTCAAATAGGAAATATATACCCATACGACATTTTGTTCCGCTTCTGAATCGTAGCCCCAGATTTTATCCATAAAAAGATCCGGGGAAATGACCTGTCCTGGATTAGACATGAGCATTTCAAGCATCTGGTATTCCTTGCCAGCAAGACGGATACCTTCTGGATTCTCCGGTCCTGTGAGCTGATAGGTAGAACGGTTCAGTGCAATATCGCCAAATGCCAGCACATTATCGGTCGTGTCCGTCTGTCTCCTTGTCATTGCCCGGATCCTCGCCAAAAGCTCTTTCATGGAAAATGGTTTCGGCAGATAATCGTCTGCGCCACTGTCTAAACCCTCCACACGGTCATCAATCTCTGCCTTTGCTGTGAGCAGCAGGACCGGAACGGAATTTCCATGTCTGCGGATTGTTTTTAATACGGTGATACCATCCATTTTGGGCATCATGATATCTAAGATCACACCGTCATAATTGCCACCGTTTTCCAGATAGTCCAAGGCTTCTGCACCATCGTACACAGCGTCTACCGAGTAATTGTTATGTTTTAACACCGTGACAAGCGCACGGCTCAAATCCTCTTCATCTTCTGCAAGCAATAACCTCATACAAAATCCCATGCCTTTCGTTTATTTCACAGTGATACCGATTCCTGCCCTCAGCTGTTTTTATTCTGCGGTCACTTCTGTCGTCGTTCCCGATGTTGTGAGCGTGTACGTTGCTCCGCTCTCCACCTCTGCGGTGCTGATGATCACACAGTCATAGGTTTTTAATGCCGTGTAACTTACGATCACATTTCCCTCACTGTCTGTCAGCACAACGTTGCCGGCTTCCATTTGTTCTCCTAATTTTACCATAAGAACCTTCTGTTTGGAAGAATCACTCATCACCTCTGCCATGCCGCTGCTGCCGATTGCCACAAGCGTTCCGCCGTTCACATACGCAGACGACCGGTCGCCGTAATCGATCGCACTGTTTCCGTTATCAGACGGACCGTCAATGTAGATCTCACCGCCGTTGATCGTCAGATCGCCGTTGGAATCCACGCCGTCGCCGCCTGCCAGAATGTGGATATATCCACCGTTTAATTCCATTTTCTCGCCTGCTGTATTGATACCGTCATCACTTGCAGTGATATCAATCGTTCCATCGTTGATCGTCACCGCCAGGCCTTCCAGACCTTCATAACTCTCTGTCACGGTGATCGTACCACCATTTACTATCAGTGCATCATCTGCATGCACACCATCATCGCCTGTCGCAAGCGTGTATGTTCCATCTGCGATCGTAATATTTGCGTTGCTGTGGATGGAATCATCTGCGGAATCAATCTGGTAAGTTCCTCCATTTAAGTACATGCCGCCACCTGCCTTGATTCCTTTTGTGCTGGTGCCGCTCTCGTCAGTTGTGGTATCCTGTGGCATATTTTCTCCGTCCGGCTTTTCCCCCATCTGTGGCATGCTTTCTCCGTCCGGTTTCTCGCCGTTTTGTGGCATTCCGCCACCCGGTCCACCCGGCACATCTGACTCATGCGTTTTCAGACTGTTTGCAGCGCCGCCCCCAGCTGTGATGTCAAGTGTTCCATCCTCGATCTGCACGATATTGGAAGCGTCCATGCCATCGCCATCACTTGTGATCGTAAAATCACCATCTGCAATATAAATATAGCCCTTTTCTTCATCATCTGCATTTTCCGCATGAATGCCATCTTTTTCTGCGGTTAAAATAAAGGTTCCATCTGCGATACGCACACTGTCTTTTCCCGATAATGCGTGCCCTGCTGCTGTGATATCGTATGTACCGCCTGTGATTTTCAGATCATCTTTGGATACAATTCCATGTCCTTCTGCTGATACGATCGTCAGACTTCCAGTGCCGTTTAACGTAAGGTCTGATTTTGCAAAAATCACGGCATCAATGTTGTTGTCGTCAATCGCAACATACTCATCCGTATTGCGAAGTGTATTCTGCGATCCTTCTGCAAGCGTTACAAATACTTTCTCTGCGCTTTTTACATACACTGCTGCACTTGAAGCACAGGTAATGTCCACATTATCAAATACGATCTGCACTTTCGCATTATCTGCATCCACCACAATCTGTCCTTCCGACAGTGTTCCGGAAAAAATATAAGTCCCTTCTGCCGTGATTGTCACCGTCTGTCCTTTGATCACAACGCCATCCGTTTCCCCCGTGATACCATCATCGGAAAGTGTGACATAAACTGCCCCACTCTCCTCATAGGTTCCTGCCAGATCCCGTTCAGTAAACATATCTGCACTTGAAAAAGTTCCTGCTTCACTCTGTGCTGATGTTTCTTCTGCATTTGTTTCTGTTTCCGAGGAAACAACATTGCCAGTACTGCTCTTTGTCCCTGTACAGCCTGCCACTGCCGTCATGGATAATGCCGTAGCACAAAACAATGCCAGCAGTTTTTTTCTTCTATAACTCATTGACATTTGCCTCCTGTCTCATCATACTGATTTCCAGATTTCCGTTTCTGCATCTCAATTCATCGAGAAATGTTTTCTCTTCCGCATTGTCTTTTAACGTCACATGATAGGTAAGTTTGTAAAGACTTCCCATATTGGAGGTTTTCACAGCGACTACTTCACAGGATGATAAATATTTTTCAAAAAGATCATCAAATGCTGCTCCGTAATTTAAATCCTCCGGGATTGTGATACGAAGTGTTTTCTCTCTTACTTCTGCTTTTTTTACACCGAATCCGGTCACATTTAACACAAACATCACGGCTCCCATAATGAGTGAAAACAGTACTGCAAACCCAAGATAACCCATCCCTGCGATCAGTCCTGCCGCCATTGCAAGAAAAATGGTTCCGATCTCTTTTGCAGTTCCCGGCACAGAACGGAAACGTACAAGCGAAAATGCTCCTGCCACAGCCACTCCGGCACCTACATTTCCGTTTACCATCATGATAACAATGCAAACGATTGCCGGAAGCATTGCGAGTGTCACTGCAAAGCTTGTCGTATAGCGGTTTTTATAAGTGTAAACCCATGTGATGAATGCCCCGATCAGCAGTGACACCACAATACAGAGCAAAAAATCCGGCACGGAAATCACCGCCGCACCTGCTGTATCAAAAATTCCTGTAAATAAATTGTTTAACATATTAATTTCTCCATTTCTTTTTTAACATTTTATTGCCTGCTGCACAACCTCATCTCCGGTAAACACAAAGAAATTTTCCGGTGGACAGCTTCTTCTCTGCTCTCTCGCATAAATCGTGCGGTAGGCGGTCGCATATTTGGAAAATGACGTTTTGTAAATCTGATTTTCTGTCAGAAAATGAACCATCCAGAGCGGTATTGCGCCCGCCGTTTTCACTTCCATAAGCACTTTATTTTTAGCTAAAATTGCTTCTCCGTAAATTCCTTTACAAAGAGAAAGGTCGTAATTTCTCCAGAGAATGTTCTGATCAAACGTGATCCGGAACTCGTGATCGTCCTTCGCATAAAAAGCTTCTCTCTCATAGGAAAGCATCACTGCCGGAGACAGCTTTTTATAATTTTTCAGACAGTAATCGATTTCTCTGGTAATCTGTGTGTCTTTTACTTTTTCATGAAAAAGCAGGTAACGTTCTGCCTCGTCCTCCGTCATTGCAATTCTTCTTTTGTATACAACAGACTCATACTTCTTCTTCAGTTCCACAAAAACGGTCGTGTCCTTGTCTGCCGTGCCGTAACTTCTCAATCTCAGTTTTTCTTTATAAACCGGGTGTTCCATTGATCTTTGGATCAGCAGATAATCCGGTGTATCAAAGTAGAGACTGCATATTGTACTCACTCCATGCTCGTCTGCGGTCATGTACTGTTTCATTTGATTTTTTAACAGTTCCGCCTGCGTGATATCCAACATATATTTGATCTCACACCTTTTAAATATCATCTGATCTGCCATAAGTGTCTCCTTTCCTTTGCGCATATCTTATCAGGCGAACCTTAAATGAACTTAAAAAAAAGAAACCATCCTTTAAAAAATGGTTTCTTTGTCATGATTCCTTATGTTTTTCTGTTATCTGGATTCGGACTGGAGTTCGGCGATGACGGTGTGGCGTTGACCGATTTCTTTGCCGGCTTCCTCGCCCTGCTGATATGCTTTTTCTGCGACTTCTTCTGAATATTTTCTCATTATTTCACACACTGCGTTTACACCTCCCTCTTCATGTTTCAGATAATGCACACGGTTGGTTAATTTTGGAAATTTGGCATTATCTATCTCTTTTTGCAGAACTTTCTCCTCCTGTTGTATCAAGTTACTCAAGCTATCAAGTTACTACAAGCCCATGTACTTCTTCCTGCAACTTTTCAAGGAACTCAAGAATCTCTTCAAACTCCGGTATATTCCCATATATCATATTCCTCATTGCCTGATAGTCCTCTTTCAACGCATTGAGTACCGCTTCTTTGGGCAGAAGTTCAATACTGCTCAATGTTGCAGTTTCATAATGTGCTCCTTTGACATAATAAAATTTCTGCTTAAATACCACATCTTTTTCTAACAACTCTTTTCGTTTAAATGCTCTTTCCTTTACCCATGAATTGCCCATATTATACACATCATATAGATGTCTTGCATATCTGGCAGGCAACGGCTTTCCCTCCGGGAAATTTGCAATTTTATGTAATATGGTGAGTTTTTCCCAGAAAGTTCTCTCAACATCAATGGTCAAAACCGATGTATCTTTTTGTGAAAAAATATCCGGATATTTTTCGGCTGCAAATGGAGTTACGATTGTCTCATGAGATGGCATCCATTCTGCTAATGGTCCAATTTCCAATCTTACACAAGAACGTAAATACTCTGCCTCAAATATCTGCGGATAATAAAAATTAACTACCATCTCATCTTCTGTATCAACCGAAATCCATTCTCCATCCCCCAGTTTTTCTTTCATTTCACTATTCAACTGGGGGATCAATTCCTCTTTATAGAATTTTGCTGCTTCCGAATTAATCTGCTTATTGAATAAATCCTGTTTGGTTTTCGACCTTTCTTCCCAAGGATTCACCTCGTCATTCATTATTTTTCGCCAGTCCAAAATCAAATCTATATCCTCGGAAAACCTCTCAATAACATGGTATGACTTAGAAAGGCTTGTTCCACCTTTAAAGACAAAAGCGTTTTTGTACTTACAATCATGGAATAGATGGTCCAACATAAAACATACCCAAAAGTCTTTCTCTATTACATTCGGCTGCATTCCCATGGATATTGCCGTTGCCTGAAATAATTCCATTCTGTCTTTTATCTGTAATTTCGCAACTTCTTTCATTATTCAGCACACACCTTTCTGATTACTGTATATATCCATTCGCTTACACCAGTTGCTTCCACTAACATCTTTTTCTTCTCTTCTCTAGGCAATCTATTTCTCAAACTCAAAATAATACCGTCATCAACACGGTCCTTCCCCAATGTCTTTAATGCCTCAACAACCAAAGTGGTTGTCTCAGACATATATGAAATTTCACGATTTGCACGATGCTTAAAAGACAACGTGATATTATCCCAAGAAAACTTTCTATATGGACCGTCACTGATATAGGACCAGACAACCGGAACCTGCGTTGATAGTCCTAATTTATTTAATGCTACGTCTCCACATGGCGCAATGGTCCAATGAAATCCTCTTGCAATAGCATACGCAACTTTTTCAGGATTAGCCGGAACATATTCCCTCAGCAAATTGCTATATACAGGCTTTTCATAAACTCCGTCAATAATTCTGCGGATGTTTTTCTCTTCAACCTGCCTTCCAAGGCATTTTCTTACAGTTGTTGTTGTAGCAATATCGGTAAAATCTGATGTTACAAATATTGAGCCTTCTTCTGCATCCAGTATTCTTTTTTTTATTTCGATATATATTCCATTTGCCATAGCAATGCTCTCCTTTTTTGTCACGATTATCATATAATTTTCGTGACATTTTTTCAATATCTTTAAATAAAAAAACAAAGCTAACATATTCACATTTAGTTTTGGCATTTATATGTGAACTTCCAGAAATTTTACAACTAAATCCAGCCTATATCCATTCATCGGCATTCCGAATCAAGTCAATGATTTCATCCAATGAACGCTCACTTTCCACGTATGCATCATACAACACCTGTTTTACCATCTCGATTTTCCGTAAGTCTTTCTATTTTTCTGTCCAGAGCTTCTATGTGTTTCCTTTCTTCCTGCTCCTGTTTTTCCATGTCATTCTTCCTCTCTGCTGTCGTTATCCATTTTTCCCTGTATAGCACTTCATATGCTGATCTTATTTTCTGCCCGCGGATCTCCGGGGAAACCGGGGGATAGTTACAGTATACCGGGTGATTGTGATGAGGACAATCGGGATGGGGGAATTGGCCGAAATTGGCAAGCGGGGCTCATCAGAATCCAAAACACTTCTCTCTAAGCTTCTTATTTGCCAGCACACTCAAATAACGTTTGACATTTATTCTGCCTTCATTACAGATAACATTTTTAGAAGCCGTACTCCATGATTCTACTGACTGAATAATTTTACCTGTCTCCCAGTTTTCATCAAGTATTTTCTCAAATAACTTTATCGCCGCAAAATAATGAATATCTTTATTGTTTTGCGCAAACTCATAAAACATATTTTGAAATGCATATATGTCTCTATACTCATGATTTGCCCTATCCAATAATTCCAACAAACTTTTCAACATATCGTAATCTTCTATTTCGTCCCGGTTTATTTCCGTCTCAAATTTCTTCAATTCTACGGACCACCTGGTCAATGTCTCGACCATCCGTATTGATAACTGTACGGTATCTGTTCCATCCCACCAGTACATTAAATCATCATCGGAAAGATAATAGTCAGGTTTATCCTTAAGTTCCGCCGGTGTATTATAAAATGTAAAGCAGCCATTATTTTTCAAAAAATCTTTTGTTTTCAACTTTCCAATCTGTGTGTTTCTTATTTCTTCTCTCTTTTTTACGACCGACTCACCAACATAGTTTTTAGTAATTTCATCCACATAAAACTCTCCATGCACCTCATGCCATTCTGTCCAGAAATCAAAGCCTTGTATCTCTGCAAAAAGGTACACAAATACTCTGGCTGGTATTCTCAGTGTCATTTCCGCCAGTCTGCCATATTTTTGACAGGCGATCATCTGTCTCTCATCATACGGAAGCTTCAACAATTCATATAAACGCTTTTTTCTGTCAAACCAGTATGTTTCAGAGAATTTCTGTAATTCTTTTTTTACACACATTATCTCATACGGATATGTTCCGCTGCTTGCTTCATCCATCCCCATATCCCCTGTTCCATATACAATATAATAGATATCTGCCAGATCTCTGCCTCCCATTCCACCTCTTAATTCTTCTGGAATAATACCAAACACCGTTTTCGGATATGCCCTGTCATAATGATCCTGTTCTATTTCCGTAAAGTAATAACTCTCATAATATTTCCAGAGATTAAATCGTTTTCCGGCAGTAAAATCTTTGTCAAGAACATGATTGATCCATGCTATGCAGCGTACCGGATCTATAATATCCCCATTCCTGTCAACATACCCATAATCCATTCCATATAATTCATATAAGAGATAAGCTGCACACATGACTCTGTTAAATTCGTTGTTTCCTATTTTGCCACTTCTCAGGACTTGCGTCCTGGAATTGAATAACACACTTTCCCATAAGTCATCCTCAAAGTAATTAAAAGAAAAGTATGCTTTCCCTTCCTCATCGCACTCAACCGGACGGATCAGATGAATTTCCTTCCCATACATGTGTACATTTTCAAACTGCATCATTCCGCCCCTCTGAAGAATTTTTATCATATTCTCATTAAATTCGTCTTTGAATTCGTCCGGAATTGTCATGTTTCCATTATAATCACAAAAAGTCCCCATATTATCCTTGTATGATAATTAGGAAGTTAATTATCACACGTTCCCTTTCTTTTA
>OHUD01000621.1_pt1 | contig 15523 bp, 14 predicted proteins | sample 1579021 | NCBI WGS metagenome assembly OHUD01 (sample SAMEA3879597, study PRJEB24766) | human gut metagenome | biome: human-associated habitat; feature: feces | place: USA | collected 1985/1987
ATGTACCATGGAAGAAATATTATCCGGCACAACTCCCACGCACTGCAGCAGTTCTCTCCATTGCATTCGGTACTGATAAATAAGAGGTTTCATCAATTGCCTCCAAGTAGTCCATCCTTTTTTCCTTTCTTATTCTCTTTTATTTCAACTAATAAAAATTATATCATATCCTGCTATATATGATAAGTTTCTTTTGGTTAAAAACAGAAAAACCCCGGCCGCCTTACGGCGCCGGGGTCTCTTACGTTTGAGCACAAGTATCTTTCGATACAATTATATTTTATTTCCCGCAGTGCTTTCCTCGATTTCGCTTCGCTCCATCTCGGTCGGGCTGTCGCCCTATAAATTCTCCGACTAATGCCCTTGTGTGAGCAAGCTCCCACCGGTCATTACTCTCCGAATTTGCACTGCTCATAGATAACCGAAATTAGTCGATCAGAGTAGCAACACGGCCTGATCCAACGGTACGGCCACCCTCACGGATAGCGAAGGTAAGACCCTGATCCATAGCGATCGGGTGGATCAGTTCGATGGTCATCTCTACGTTATCGCCAGGCATGCACATCTCAGTTCCTTCCGGAAGAGTGATAACACCTGTTACGTCAGTTGTACGGAAGTAGAACTGCGGACGATAGTTGTTGAAGAACGGAGTATGACGGCCGCCCTCTTCCTTAGTCAGAACGTAAACCTGACCGTGGAACTTGGTGTGCGGATGAATTGAACCGGGTTTGCAGAGAACCTGACCGCGCTCAACCTCATCACGGCCAACGCCGCGGAGAAGTGCGCCAACGTTATCGCCGGCTTCGCAGAAGTCAAGAGTCTTGCGGAACATTTCCATAGAGGTAACAACAGTCTTCTTGCGCTCCTCGGTAAGACCGATGATTTCAACTTCATCGCCTGCATTGAGCTGTCCGCGCTCAACACGGCCGGTAACAACGGTACCACGGCCGGAAATTGTCATAACGTCCTCGATCGGCATAAGGAACGGGAGGTCAGACTTACGGTCCGGAGTGGGGATATAGCTGTCAACAGCATCCATAAGCTCTTTAATCGGAGCATACTCGGGAGCGTTAGGATCAGTAGAGGTGCACTCAAGAGCAACAAGAGCAGAACCCTTGATGATCGGGGTGTCGTCGCCCGGGAACTCATACTTATCAAGAGTCTCACGGATTTCCATCTCAACGAGCTCAAGAAGCTCGGGATCGTCAACCTGGTCGCACTTGTTCATGAATACAACAATGTACGGAACGCCAACCTGACGGGCAAGAAGAAGGTGTTCTTTAGTCTGAGCCATAGGACCGTCAGTAGCAGCGATAACAAGGATAGCGCCGTCCATCTGAGCAGCACCGGTGATCATGTTCTTAACATAGTCAGCGTGTCCGGGGCAGTCAACGTGAGCATAGTGACGGTTGTCAGTCTCGTACTCAACGTGAGCGGTGTTGATTGTAATACCGCGCTCTCTCTCTTCAGGAGCCTTATCGATGTTCGCGTAATCCTCGAACTGAGCCTGACCCTTCAAAGAAAGATACTTGGTGATAGCTGCTGTAAGAGTGGTCTTACCATGGTCAACGTGACCGATGGTACCAATGTTTACATGGGGTTTATTTCTTTCAAATTTTGCCTTTGCCATTGTATATTTTCCTCCTTATACTATGTGCAGTTTTTATTTACTTATAGTTTAACAAAAAAGACTTGAAAATGCAAGCATTATTTACTTTAATTTATCAGTCTTTCTTTGCACGGGCAGAAATAATCTTCTCGGAAATGCTCTTCGGAACTTCCTTGTAGCCGTCCGGCTCCATTACATACTGACCGCGGCCCTGTGTTTTAGAGCGCAGGTCGGTAGCATAACCGAACATATCGCCGAGCGGTACGCGAGCGTTGATCTGCTTAACGCCCGAGCGATCCTCAAAGCCCTGAATCTCGCCGCGGCGAGCGTTCAAATCGCCTATAACGTCGCCCATATACTCCTCAGGTACAATAACCGTAACCTTCATAATAGGCTCAAGGAGTACCGGGTCTGCTAAGCGGCAAGCCTCTTTGAATGCCATAGAACCAGCAATCTTAAACGCCATTTCGGAAGAGTCAACCTCGTGGTAAGATCCGTCGTACAGAGTAACCTTAACGTCAACTACCGGGTAGCCTGCAAGCACGCCCGCCTGCAAAGCACCGCGTATACCTGTATCAACCGCAGGAATAAACTCCTTCGGAATGGTACCGCCGGTAACGGCGTTAATAAACTCATAGCCGGCGCCCGACTCGTTCGGCTCAACGATAATTTTAACGTGACCGTACTGACCGGAACCGCCCGACTGGCGCTTATACTTGGTTTCGTGGTCAACCTTTTTACGGATGCTCTCTTTATAAGCAACCTGCGGCGCGCCCACGTTTGCCTCTACCTTAAATTCACGGAGAAGACGGTCAACAATTATTTCAAGGTGTAACTCACCCATACCGGCAATAATGGTCTGACCTGTCTCTTCATCGGTATAGCACTTAAAGGTCGGGTCTTCTTCGGCAAGCTTTGCAAGGGCAAGACCCATTTTTTCCTGACCCGCCTTGGTTTTCGGCTCAATAGCAACGCGGATAACCGGCTCGGGGAAGTTCATCGATTCAAGAATGATCGGGTGCTTCTCGTCGCACAGTGTATCACCGGTGGTGGTGTTTTTGAGACCTACGGCAGCGGCAATATCGCCGGCGTAGCAGGTTTCAATATCCTCGCGGTGGTTAGCGTGCATTTGCAGAATACGTCCCATACGCTCTTTATTCTGCTTAACCGAGTTGTAAACGCCGGAGCCTGCGTCAACAGTACCCGAGTAAACACGGAAGAAGCAAATCTTACCAACGAACGGGTCGGTTGCGATTTTAAACGCAAGAGCGGAGAACGGCTCTGTATCGGATGAGTGCCTGTCCTCTTCCTCGCCTGTATCGGGGTTGGTACCCCTAATAGCCTCAATGTCGGTCGGAGCCGGCATATAATCAACAATAGCGTCAAGGAGCGGCTGAACGCCCTTGTTTCTGTATGAAGTACCGCAGGTAATCGGCACCATCTTATTAGCTATTGTGGACTGACGGATTATCTTCTTAATCTGCTCAACAGACGGCTCCTCGCCCTCGAAGTATTTTTCCATCAGCTCTTCATCCTGCTCAACAATATGCTCGATAAGATCGGTGTGATATTTGTTGGCAAGCTCTACCATATCCTCCGGAATAGGCTCGTGTCTAACGTCCTTTCCGAGGTCATCGTAGTAAATTTCCGCGTCCATATTGACAAGGTCGACGATTCCTCTGAAAGTGTCCTCAGAGCCGATAGGCAGCTGAATCGGAACACCGTTGCAGTTGAAACGCTCCTTAATCATATCAAGAACGTGGTAGAAATCCGCACCCATAATATCCATCTTATTGATGTATATCATTCTTGGTACGTGATATTCGTCAGCCTGACGCCAAACGGTCTCAGACTGCGGCTCAACACCGCCCTTTGCGCACAGAACGGTTACAGAACCGTCAAGCACGCGGAGTGAACGCTGAACTTCAACGGTGAAGTCAACGTGTCCGGGAGTGTCGATAATATTGATACGATGGTCTTTCCAGAAGCAAGTAGTAGCAGCGGAGGTAATTGTAATACCTCTTTCCTGCTCCTGCTCCATCCAGTCCATAGTTGACGCGCCGTCGTGAGTTTCGCCCATCTTACGGTTAATACCGGTGTAGAAAAGGATACGCTCGGTTGTGGTAGTTTTACCGGCGTCAATATGTGCCATTATACCAATATTTCTTGTCATTTCAAGAGATACTTTTCTTGGCATATTAACCTCCAATCCGCATAAAACGGAAACAAAATATCAGTAGATACAAACTACCATCTGTAGTGAGCAAAAGCTCTGTTGGCCTCTGCCATCTTGTGAGTATCCTCACGCTTCTTAGCAGCGCCGCCCATGCCGTTTACGGCATCTAAAATCTCGCCCGCGAGACGCTCTTTCATAGTTCTCTCTGAACGGGCGCGGCTGTAGGTTGTCAGCCAGCGCAGACCGAGGGTCTGCTTTCTTTCGGCACGAACCTCAAAAGGCACCTGATAGGTAGCACCGCCCTTACGGACAGCCTTAACCTCAAGCTGCGGCATAACATTTTCCATAGCCTGATCAAATACCTCAAGCGGGTCCTTGCCCGTTTTTTCACTGATAATGTCGAAAGCGCCGTATACTATTCGCTGAGCAACGCCCTTCTTACCGTCAAGCATAATGTTGTTGATAAGGCGGGTTACCTTCTTTGAATTGTATACCGGATCCGGCAATACGTCGCGTTTTGCGACAAAGCCTCTTCTTGGCACTTTACTTCCCTCCTTCATAGTAATGAATTCATTGGTACTCGAAGCTTTTCCCCGTGGCACCAGGCAGAGGCGTTAAATATATATATAACGCCGCTGCGCTTAATTGCAGCAGAGATAATTCACTTAAAAATTACTTCGCACCTGCTTTAGGACGCTTTGCACCGTACTTTGAACGGCTCTGCATTCTCTTTGCAACGCCCTGCGTATCAAGGGTTCCGCGTACGATATGGTAACGCACACCGGGGAGATCCTTAACACGTCCGCCTCTGATAAGAACAACGCTGTGCTCCTGAAGATTGTGACCTATTCCGGGAATGTAGGCTGAAACCTCAATTCCGTTGGAAAGACGTACTCTCGCAATTTTACGGAGCGCTGAGTTCGGCTTCTTCGGCGTGGAAGTCTTTACGGCTGTGCAAACGCCGCGCTTCTGCGGAGAATCGTTATCGGTCTGGCGGCGCTTCATAGAGTTATAACCCTTTAAAAGAGCCGGAGCCTTTGCCTTTTTCTCAACAGTTTCACGACCGTTGCGAACCAATTGGTTAAACGTTGGCACTGTTACACCTCCCAATATAAAATTTTCGTTGCGGCGCATACTGCCGCATACTAATGAAGAATAACACAAAAAACGCGGTTTGTCAAGAGTTTTGCGGACAAATATGTTAATTCGCGCAAAAATTTACAAAAAAAGAGAGCCGCTGCATAATTGCAACAGCTCCCAAAAGCTTTAAAAAGTGATTATTTTACCATTCCGGCAACTTCGGCTGCGAAATCGTCAACACGCTTTTCAATGCCCTCGCCCTTTTCAAAGCGAACGAAAGAAACGATCTTGATATCCGAGCCCAGTGCCTTAGCGGTGTTTTCAACATACTTGCCTACGGTAATTTCGCCGTCCATAACGAACTGCTGGTCAACAAGGCAGTTTTCTTTATAGTACTTGCCTATCTTACCGTCAACAATCTTGCCGAGAACTGCCTCGGGCTTGTTAGCCATTTTCGGGTCTTCCTTCATCTGTGCAATGAGGATTTCCTTTTCCTTTTCAAGCACTTCTGCCGGAACGGAGGCCTCATCAAGATAAGCGGGGTTCATTGCGGCAATCTGCATTGCAATGTTTTTGCCCATCTGAACGAACTCGGCGTTATCAGCATCAAGCGCGGTGTCAAAGTTTACAAGAACGCCTATTTTTCCGCCTGCATGAACATAGGATACGACCTTACCCTCATAGCGGGCAAAGCGGCGAACCTTAATATTCTCGCGAACGGCAAGGAAAAGCTCCTGAACCTTTTCTTCAACGGTCTTTCCGTCCTTTTTAAGAGCCAAAAGAGCGTCAACGTCAGCCGGGTTCTGCTCGGCAACGATTTCCGCAATTTCAGCGGCAAGAGCCTTGAATCCATCGCCGTTGGCAACGAAATCGGTCTCGCTGTTAATCTCAACAACAGCGCCCACACCGTTCTTGGTGTATGCACAAACAGTACCCTCGGCAGCTATGCGGCTTGCCTTTTTAGCCTGGGATGCAAGTCCCTTTTCACGGAGAAAATCAGCCGCAGCTTCCATATCTCCGTTGCACTCGGTGAGAGCCTTTTTGCAGTCCATCATACCGCAGCCGGTCTTCTCTCTTAAAGCCTGTACGTCTTTAGCGGTAAAAGCCATAATTATTTCCTCCTAAGAATTATTCAGCAGCTTCCTCTGCTGCGGGCTCCTCAGCGGGTTCCTCGTCGTCATTTGCGGCGGTTCCCATTTCGGCGCCCTGTCTGCCCTCGATTACGGCGGCAGCCATAGTCTCGGCTATAAGCTTAACTGCACGGATAGCGTCGTCGTTTCCGGGGATAACGGCGTCAATCTCATCCGGGTCGCAGTTGGTGTCTACAATAGCGATAATCGGAATACCGAGCTTTTTAGCCTCGGCAACGGCTATTCTTTCCTTGCGGGGGTCAACTATAAAGAGCGCTCCGGGGAGCTTCTTCATATCCTGAATACCGCCGAGGAATTTTTCAAGCTTCTGAATTTCAAGGTTGAGCTTTATAACTTCCTTTTTGGGGAGAAGCTCAAATGTTCCGTCGTCACGCATAGCGCGGAGCTGGTTAAGTCTTGCAATACGGGTGCGTATTGTGGTGAAGTTGGTGAGCATACCGCCGAGCCAACGCGCGTTTACATAAGGCATTCCGCAGTGCTCTGCTTCTTCCTTAACAGAATCCTGAGCCTGCTTTTTTGTGCCGACGAAAAGAATATCGCCGCCCTCAGCCGCTATATCGCGGGCAAACATATAAGCCTCGTTAAGCTTTTTAACGGTCTTCTGAAGGTCGATGATGTAAATTCCGTTACGTTCTGTGAAAATGTACTCCGCCATTTTCGGGTTCCAGCGTCTTGTCTGATGTCCGAAATGAACACCCGCTTCAAGAAGCTGTTTCATTGATACTACTGCTGGCATTTGTTTTTCCTCCTAAGGTTTTACCTCCATCCTGCCGTTTTCCGGGAATTTTCAAAGAAAACACCTTGCCGGTTCAAAGCAGAATGTGTGTTTTTTATTACTGCCCGCTCGGACAGCCGATAAATTATACCATATATAAAGCCGAAAATCAAGCATTTTTTAATTTTTTTTAAATTTGTTTGTATGGGTTTGACTAATTGCGGGTTATATGCTATAATTTCGGTATGGAAAAGTTGAATTTAATTATTGCGAAAAATTTATCGGAGCTAAGGCGGCAAAACAAGCTTACCCAGCTTGAGGTTGCCGAAAAGCTCAACTATTCTGACAAAGCGGTTTCAAAATGGGAGCAGGGTGAGTCTCTGCCGGGCATTGAGGTGCTTTATAAATTAGCAAAGCTTTACGGCGTAAGTATGGATTATATTGTAGGTGAGGAACAGGCAAAACCGGCGCGCGTAACCTCCGGCGGACTTACCCAGAAAAGAAAACGCATAATAACGCTTTTATCGGTTCTCGGTGTGTGGCTGCTTGCTACCGTGTTTTACATATTTTTCGATATATTTGCGCATATCAATTTATGGACCTTATTCTGTTGGGCGGTTCCCGCGTCGTTCGTCGTTTCAATTGTTTTCGACGCCGTATGGCATAAGCAAAGATTTCTTTTCCTTATTATTTCGGCGTTTATTTGGTCGCTGCTTTTGTGCTTCTGTCTGCAATTTGTGAATTATAACATATGGCTGATTTTAGGCATAGGCGTGCCGCTGCAGCTGGCAGTGCTGCTTTGCGCGTGGCTTGTAAAATCGCCGCAGAAGGAGAATGAGGATGGTAAGACTCGGTAACGACTGGGACGGCATTTTAGCCGACGAATGGGAAAAGCCGTATTATAGGCAATTGCATAGCTTTTTGAAAGAGGAATACTCCAAAACGCGCATATACCCCGATATGTACGATATTTTCAACGCGCTTAAATACACCCCGTTTGCCGATACCCGTGCCGTTATAATAGGGCAGGACCCATACCACGGACCCGGGCAGGCGCATGGGCTTTGCTTTTCGGTTAAAAAAGGCGTGCCGCTGCCACCCTCGCTTGTTAATATATATAAGGAAATAACCGATGATTTAGGCGTTACCATGCCGCAGCACGGCGAGCTTACAGGCTGGGCTAAGCAGGGCGTGCTGCTGCTGAACACCGTGCTTACCGTGAGGGCGGGTCAGCCGAACAGCCATAAGGATAAGGGCTGGGAAATATTTACCGACAGAGTGATTTCCGAGCTTAACCGCAAGGAAACGCCAATAGTTTTTCTGCTTTGGGGCGCAAACGCCGAGAAAAAGGCGCGTGTCATTACAAACCCGATACATAAAAAGCTCATAACCGTGCATCCGAGCCCGCTTTCGGCATATCGCGGATTTTTCGGCTGCCGCCATTTTTCAAAGGCAAACGAAATACTTATATCAAGCGGACAGCCACCTATTAAATGGGACGAGCTATAAATTAAAAAATGTTTTTTGAAACAGCCCCCCGAATTTCGCCTTTACGGTAAAATTCGGGGGGCTTAAGTTTTATTATTTACTGAATATTGACGCACCTATCGGTTTCTCGCCCATGAAACAGGGGCGAGGGCTATTATTATCGGGAAAATTTCAAGACGCCCGAGCAGCATTGCAAATGAAAGCACTATTTTTGCAAACGCCGAATAATCCCCGAAGCCGCCTGTGGGTCCTACCGCGCCGAAGCCGGGGCCTACGTTATTAAAGCAGGTAACTGCGGCGGTGAAATTGGTTTCAAAATCAAAGGGCTCAAAGCTCAAGGCTAAAAATATTGCAAGCAGGCAGACAAAGTAGATAAGGAAATAATTGCTTACCCCCTTGCGGGTGTGACCGTCCACCGTTTTGCCCTCAAATCTTAAAGAAGACACCGAGCGCGGGTGGAGCATGCGCTTTACCTCATTGCTTATAAGCTTGAAAAGCAGAACTATGCGTGATAGCTTAATACCGCCGGCGGTAGAGCCCGCGCAGCCGCCTATAAACATAAGAATGAGCAAAATATTTTTCGATAAATTGGGCCAAAGGTTAAAATCGGTTGTTGCGTAACCGGTGGTGGAAATAATTGAAGATACCTGAAACGCCGCCGCACGCACCGTTTCCTCTGCGCCGACGAATAAATGACGGATATTCCAGGATATAACGGCAATCGAAGAAGCAATTATTCCCAAATATGCCCAAAGCTCAGTACTTGTAACCACTGCCTTGAATTTCTTTAAAAGCATTAAATAGTAAAGGTTGAAATTTATGCCGAAAAGTATCATAAACGCGGTTATTACCCACTGAATATAGGGCGAATAGCCCGCAATGCTATCCCGCTTTATACCGAAACCGCCCGTACCCGCAGTGCCGAAGGCGTGCAGCAGGCTTTCAAAAAACGACATGCCGCCGAAAAGCAGCATAATCGTCTCAATAACCGTCATACCGATATAAATGAGATAGAGTATAAGCGCGGTGTCCTTTATTCGCGGCACCAATTTACCTACCGTGGGCCCCGGAATTTCCGCCCTTAAAATGTGTATGGGGCGTTCGGAAACATTCGGCAGTATTGCCATAACGAAAACGATTATTCCCATACCGCCGACCCAGTGGGTAAAGCTGCGCCAAAAAAGTGCCCCGTGGGAAAGCACCTCAACATCGGGTATAACAGACGAGCCGGTGGTGGTAAAACCGCTGACGATTTCAAAAAATGCGTCGGCATAGGAGGTGACGGCACCGGCGAGCACAAGCGGCACGGCACCGACCAAGGACAGCATTATCCAGGTAAAGGCTACTATTATAAAGCCTTCCTTGGCATAAATAACATGGGTTTTCGGCTTTAAAAAAAGCTTCGGCAGCAGTCCGAGCAAAAGGCTTATTGCCGCCGAAATTAAAAAGGCAAGCCAGGTTTGTCTTTCGCCGTAAAGCATGCCTACTATTGCGGGCAAAAGCAGCAGCACGGCCTCAACACGCAGTACAAGACCCACCGCGTTAATAATCATTCTGCGATTCATGGGCGGTTACCTTTGCCTTTCCACGATTTCGGAAAGCTCATTTAAGCGCCTTCCCGCAGAGATAATAACCACTCGGTCACCGGGGCGAATCATATCGTCACCTGTCGGGATTATCGATTTTCTGCCGCGGATTATTCCCGCAACCAGTATATTCGGCTTGGTGGGAAGCTCCTTAAACGGAATGTTTATTATACTGCAATCGGCGCTCACCTTAAATTCAAGCGCCTCGGCGTTGCCGTTCATAAGTTTATAAAGGGTTTCTACCTTACTGCCGAGCGAGTTTTCAAGCGCTCGGGCATATTGCACGGCAACATTCGCCACCGTTTTCATAGGCGAGGCTATTGTGTCTATTCCCAGCCTTGTTGCGGTGCTTACAAATTCGGGGCGGTTTATTTTGGCTATTACCTTGGGCACGTTCTGCTGCAAAGCAAAATACGAAAGCAAAATATTTTCTTCATCAAGCCCCGTAAGCGCCGCAAAAGCGTCAACATTGCGTATGCCCTCTTCGAGCAGCAGCTCCTGGTGCGCCGCGTCGCCGTTTATAATAACCGCCTCGGGCAATATTTCACTGAATTCCTTGCAGCGCTCTCTGTCGGCGTCAATAATTTTAACGGCGTTGCCGCCCGCAATCAGCAGCCTTGAAAGATAATACGAGGTTCTTGTGGCGCCGAGCATCATAACCGTGCGCGCCTGCTTTTGCAGAAGACACAGCTTTTTAAGCAGCTTTGGTATGCCGGTAGAAGAGGCGGTAATACCTATCTTATCCCCGCTTTTAAGCACAAAATTACCGTCGGGTATATAAAGCTCGCCCCCGCGCTCTACCGCGCATACAAGGAAATTATCGGGGTGCTTTTTGCGAAGTTCCGTAAGGCTCATACCGTCAAGCGGGCTGTTTTCCTTTAAAACCAGCTCCACCATTTCAAAATTGCCGCGTGAAAAGGTCTCTACCTTAACGGCGGAGGGCAGCTTTAAAACATTGAAAAGCTCCCGTGCCACAAACTGCTCGGGGTTTATGGTCATTGAAAGGTCAAGCTCTTTTTTAAGAAAAGCAAGGCTTTTATCGTTATATTCGGGTCCGCGTATGCGCGCTATTGTGTGCGCCGTACCCATACGCTTAGCCAAAAAGCAGCTGAGCATATTAAATTCATCAGACCCCGTAACGGCTATCATAAGCTCGCATTTATCCGCTCCCGCCTCAAGCAGGGCATCGGAATCGGTTCCGCTGCCGCAAATGGTCATAACATCGTAAATATTAGAAAGCTCGGAAACCACGTCCGGGTCGTTATCCATTGCTAATATTTCGTGTCCCTCGGATAAAAGCGACTCAACTATGGTGCACCCTATCTTACCGCAGCCAACTACTATAATTCTCATAATTCATCCCTTAAAAAGATTATTATAAAATTTCTTTTGCCAAAGCGTCTATTTTTTCGCGGCTGTCATCATTAAGAGCTGACGTTACGGTGACAATCGTATCGGTAAATGTTATATTTTTGCTTTTTTCAAATGCGGCGCGCATTTTCTTTGCGGCTATGGGCGCCCACGAGCCGTTTTCAATAAGTCCTATTGTGCGGTTCTGGTAATTGCGTTCGCAAAGCGCGTCAATAAAGTGCTTCATAAAGGGGAAAACATCGCCGTTATAGGTAGGCGACGCCAACACCAGCTTGCCGTAACGGAAAGCGTCCTCAACCGCCTCCGCCGGGTCGCCGAGCGCAAGGTTATTCATTGCAACCTTCGGGCAACCGAGGGCTTTAAGCCGCTCTGCCAGTAATTCCGCCGCCTTTTCGGTGTTGCCGTAAACCGAGGTGTAGGCAATGCAAACGCCCTCGCTTTCAACCCCGTAGGAAGACCAGGTGTTATAAAGTCCTATATAATAGCCTAAATTCTCGTTCAGCACAGGTCCGTGCAGCGGGCATATTTTTTCAATATCAAGCGCAGCCGCCTTTTTAAGCAGCGCCTGCACCTGCGCGCCGTATTTGCCGACGATGTTGGTATAGTAACGGCGGGCTTCATCCATATAGTCGCGGTCAAAATCCACTTCATCGGCAAAAATTGCGCCGTTCAATGCACCGAATGTGCCGAATGCATCCGCCGAAAACAGGATTTTATCAACTGTGTCATACGTGACCATAACTTCCGGCCAATGCACCATGGGTGCGGCAATGAAAGTCAGGTTATGCCTGCCGGTTGAAAGCGTGTCGCCTTCCTTAACAATGAGTGCACGCGGCGTGATGTCAAGGTTGAAAAACTGCTTTATCATGTCCGCGATCATTTTGTTGCAGACAACAGTGGTTTCGGGGCAGCGGCGCAAAAGCTCCGCAAGCGTTGCGGAATGGTCGGGTTCCATATGCTGAATAACAACATAGTCAAGGCGGCGGCCGCTCAAAACATGCTCAACATTTTCCATAAATTGTTCGCTGACGGATTTGTCCACCGTGTCGAACAGAACGGTCTTCTCGTCAAGCAAAAGATAGGAATTGTAACTCACACCGTTCGGAACGGAATAAACACCCTCAAACATGGAGAGCCGGCGATCGTTTGCACCGACCCAAGTCAGGTCTTCGGTAACTTTCTTAACGCAGTACATATCTTAAACCTCCAAAACAGAAATAAGAATCATTCTCGATACTCGTATTTTAGCATATCCGGCAGTATTTGTACAGAGGGAAAACAAATACAAACAAAATATATTTTGGATGCATCGGCCTTTGCAGCTTAACGCCCGAAACAGGGCAGCTCCGACAAAAGCTTTTCCGTGACAAACGGGGAATTTTGCTGTATAATACAAACATGGACGGAAGCGCACGAAAGTTCATGCAGTTTCTTATGGTTCTTGCTGCGGTATTCCGTCGGCACACATTATCTTGACCGAAAGGACGCTCTTGCAGGGCAAGGGCGACAGTGATTAATATGACAGTACGCACACGTTTTGCGCCGAGTCCCACGGGGTACCTTCACATCGGCGGACTGCGCACCGCATTATACGCTTATTTGTTTGCGAAAAAGAACGATGGCGTGTTTATTCTCCGCATTGAGGATACCGATCAGGCGCGTTTTGTTGAAGGTGCGGTTGAAAAAATTTACAGCGGCCTGAGGCTTGCGGGACTTGAATGGGACGAGGGCCCGGACAAGGGCGGAAACTACGGTCCGTACGTTCAGAGCGAGCGAAAAGATATGTATCTTCCCTATGCAAAGGAACTTGTTGAAAAGGGCAAGGCGTATTATTGCTTCTGCACCGAGGAGCGGCTGGAGGCACTGCACGCCGAACAGCGCGCCAACGGTGAGATGACCCACTACGACGGCTGCTGCCGCGACCTGCCCAAGGAGGAAGTGGAAAAGCGCCTTGCCGCAGGCGAGCCTTACGTCATCCGCCAGAAGATCCCCCGCGAGGGCGTGACCGGCTTTGACGATGTGGTGTACGGCCACATCGAGGTGAACAACAGCGAGATGGACGACCAGATCCTCATCAAGACCGACGGAATGCCCACCTACAACTTTGCCAACGTTGTGGACGACCACCTGATGGGCATCACCCATGTCATCCGCGGCAGCGAGTATCTGTCCTCCACCCCCAAGTACAACCTGCTGTATCAGGCCTTTGGCTGGGAGATCCCCACCTATATCCACTGCCCGCCCGTGATGAAGGACGCGCAGAACAAGCTGTCCAAGCGCAACGGCGATGCCAGCTATCAGGATCTGGTGGCCAAGGGCTACCTGAGCGAGGCCGTGATGAACTACATCTGCCTGCTGGGCTGGAGCCCCAAGGGCGAATACGCCGAGCAGGAGATCTTCAGCCTGGAAGAGCTCATCAAGATCTGGAGCCCGGACGGCATCTCCAAGTCCCCCGCCATCTTCGACCCCCTCAAGCTGCGGGCCATCAACGCGGAGTATATCCGCCGCCTGAGCCCTGAGGAGTTCCAGAAGAAGGCCGAGCCCTGGATCGATCAGGCCGTGCACACCCCCATCGACAAGAAGCTGCTCTGCGCCAACCTGCAGCCCCGCTGTGAGGTGCTGGGCGAGATCCCCGAGCAGCTGGACTTCTTTGACGCAATGCCCGACTACGATGTGAGCCTGTACGCCAACAAGAAGCAGAAGACCACCCCGGAGACCGCCCGGGAGGCACTGGAAGCCCTGCTGCCCCTGCTGAGCGACGAGAGCCTGGACTTCTCTGACCGCGACACCGTGTTCAACGCCTGCAAGGCCAAGGCCGAAGAGCTGGGCAAGAAGAACGGCTGGCTGCTCTACCCGCTGGGCATTGCCCTTTCCGGCAAGCAGCGCACCCCCGGCGGCGGCACCGACCTTGCCTGCATGATGGGCCGCGAGACGACCCTTGCCCGTGTCAAGGCTGCCATTGAGAAGCTGAACGGCTGATCTTCCTTCCCCTTTTCGCAATCATATCCACGGAGGTGTTTTTATGATGTACCCGTTTATGACACTGGACGACAACACTGAGATCGTGCATTCCGAGATGCAGCCAGACCACCGTGTAAAGGTCTACATCGAAAAGCCCGACGAGAAGGATTGTTTCCACTCTGCGGTCTGCTATCTGCCGGATTATACCTGGGAGGATGTCAGCGGCTTCACCCCTGCTGAGATCGACCGCTACCAGAAGTTCCTGGAATCCACTGCACATCTGATCCTGCAGTTTTCCCAGGAAGGAGGGGTGGAAAATGCCGCAGGTTTTTAAGATCGGCTCCTACTGGGTCTACTTCTGGGCCAACGAAAATGATCCGCTGGAACCCATTCATGTCCATGTTTCACAGGGTGCTCCCAGCAGCAACGCGACCAAGATCTGGATCACGCGGGCCGGGAAATGCTATCTGTGCCACAACAATTCCAACATTCCGCCCCGTGTTCTGCGAAACATCATGGCCATCATCGAAGCACGAAGCGATGAAGTAATTGCCAAATGGATGAATTTCTTTGGTGAAGTGCGCTATTTCTGCTGATTTGAGCCGCTTCCCCGCATGACCCCATAAAACGCCGCGCGCCCGCGCTACAGTATATGCAAAGGGCGCGGGAAACAGAACATTGCAAAAGATCCCCGCCGGAAAGCGGGGATTTTTTCATGCCGGAAACCACAAAACTGCACCCGAAGCAGCCTGTTGCCGCCGCGTTGGCCTCCCGGGCGGCGGTACGCCCGGCCCTGCGGCAGGGCGGGGCCTTTGCGCTGGGGCTTGCCGGGGGCTGGGCCGTTCTCTACGGGGCTTTGCTCCCCTTTGGGCTGGGGCTGACATTGGGCCTGCCTGCGGACTGCTTTGCCGCCTGCGCAGCCGGAGCTGCGCTGAGCATCCTGTTCCACGGGTTCGGGGCGTTTTCGCTGGACAGCCTCTGCCTGCTCTGCGCCGTGGGGGCGGCCGTGGCCGCCCGATGGCTCTGGCCCGGCAGGCTCCGCCCGGCATTTCTGGCCGGGTGCGGGGCGCTGGTGCTAGGGGGTGCCTGCTTTGCGCTGGGGCCCGGCGGGGCAGGCTTCACGCTGGTGTTCTTCTGCGGGGCAGATGCCCTGCTGGCGGGCGGCTTCGGCTATGCACTGCAGCGCTTCCCACCCGAAAAGCCCGGCTTTGGCACCCTGCTGGCCGCTTCTGCCGTGGCGGCGGCGCTGGGCGGGCTGCGCTTCGGCCCCCTCTGCCTTGGGGTAGCGGCCTGCGCCATGGTGGATGCCGCCCTCTGCTGCCGCGGGCAGGAAAAGCCCGCGCTGGCCTTTTCTGCCTTCACCGGGGCCGCGCTCTGCGCAGCAGA
>OHUD01000622.1_pt1 | contig 15511 bp, 14 predicted proteins | sample 1579021 | NCBI WGS metagenome assembly OHUD01 (sample SAMEA3879597, study PRJEB24766) | human gut metagenome | biome: human-associated habitat; feature: feces | place: USA | collected 1985/1987
CCCCCAGTCATCGCTGCGCGATGCCAGCCCCCTCTGGGATGGGGCCTTTGGCATGACGGCAAAGTTTCCGGCTAAACCGCAAACCTTCCGGTTACGCCAGAGGCTCCCTCCCCGAGGGAGCTGTCAAAGCCGTCAGGCTTTGACTGAGGGAGTTTCGCCTTATGGACTTTTTGCGCTATTTACGACTTTTCGGTGAAAAAAACGGCTGCGGGTTTGATTTTTTGGCCGTTTTCATGTAAACTAAAGAGTAACCATGCCCGTGTGTTTTCCGGGCGGGAAAACCCCGCAAAATGCACAACGCGTGGGATAAAAACTGCTAAAAATAACGGAGCGTAATGAAATATTATGGCCATCGTAAGTCCTTCTATTCTTTCTGCTGATTTTGTCAAGCTGGGTGCAGACTGCCGTATGGTGCTGGATGCCGGCGCACAGATGCTGCACTACGACGTGATGGACGGGCATTTTGTGCCCAACATCAGCTTTGGCGTGCCGGTGCTCAAAAGCCTGCACAAGGCGCTGCCGGATGCCTTTTACGACGTGCATCTGATGATCAGCCACCCGCTGCAATACGCCGAGCCTTTCATCAAGGCCGGTGCTACCCTGTATAACTTTCATCTGGAGTGCGAAGATGATATTCAGGCCACCATTGATGCCGTGCGTGCGCTGGGCTGCAAGGTGGGTCTGACCATCAAGCCCGGCACCCCGGCCCAGGCGCTGGCACCGTGGCTGGAGCAGCTGGATCTGGTGCTGGTGATGAGCGTGGAGCCCGGCTTCGGCGGGCAGAAGTTCATGCCCTCGGCGCTGGAAAAGCTGCGCTGGCTCAAGGAAGAGCGGGCAAAGCGGAGCGCCCGCTACCTGCTGGAAGTGGATGGCGGCGTGGATGACACCACCGCCCCCCTGTGTGTGGAGGCGGGTGCCGATATTCTGGTGGCGGGCAGTGCCGTGTTCGGTGCAGCCGACCCGGCTGCGGCGGTGCGCCGTCTGGCCGCCCTGTGAGAGGTGCCTTACCATGGATGAACGTTTGATCCGGCAGCAGGAGCAGGAGCTTGCAAGGACGGGGCGGTACTATCTGCACGTCTGCTTTATGACCATCCCGCTGCTCTGCATGGCCTGCTTCCTGTACGGTCTGCGGCCCCTGCTGCTCTGCGGCGCGGCGCTGCTCACCGGCAATCTGTGTGACCGTCTGGTCTCCCTGCTGCGCCGCCGCGTGTATCGGGCCGGGGATTTCTCCAACGAGAGCTTTGCCCTCATCATCGCCCTGCTCATGCCCGCCACGGTGGACTGGTATGTGGTCATTATGGCGGTGCTGGCCGGTGTTCTCATCGGCAAGGAGGTGTTTGGCGGCTACGGCAGCTATCCCTTCAACCCTGCTGCTGTGGGCTACGCCGTGGCGGCGGTGTCCTGGCCGGAGCAGGTATTCCGCTATCCCCAGCCCTATATCAACATCCCCCTGTGGGATGCCACCGGCGTGCCGGTGTCCAGCACCATCTCGGATACCCTGCGCAGCGGCGGCAGCCTGAACATCGGCGCAATTTCGCTGGTGCTGGGCGAGTATGCCGCCCCCATGGGCACCGGTGCTGCCCTCATCCTTCTGGCCTGCGGGCTTTTCCTCTGGCTGCAGAAGGATGTCCGTCTGAGCGCTTCTGTCAGCTTTGTGGTCACCTGTGCCCTCATCGCCTTCCTCTTCCCCCGTCAGGTGGGAGTAAACGGCGTGGACATCGCCCTGCGCCTGCAGTGCGTGCGGGACGAGCTGCTGACCGGTGCCATGCTGTTCAGCGCGGTGTTCCTGCTCAACGAGCCCTATACCTGCGCCCATCACCGTCTGGGCCGCATCCTGTACGGTGTGCTGGTGGGTGCGATCACCATGGGCTTCCGGTATTATGGCGTGTATGAGACGGGTGTCTGCTTTGCCCTGCTCACGGTCAACAGCATTTCCGGCTGGATGGACCGCACCGAGAGCCGCCTGTACCAGCTGATGCACCGCCCCGCGGCCGGAAAGGAGGGCGCTGAATGAAACGTTCCATTGCAGAACTGATCACCCGCGATCCGGAGAAGTTCGCCCACCATGACCGGGTGTTCAAAAATAACCCCGTTGTTATGCAGGGCATGGGTCTGGCTCCGCTGGTGGTGCTTGCCACCACAGGCAAAAATGCTTTGATGCTGGCCGTGGCTGTGGCACTGCTGCTCACGCCTTCCCGGATGCTGGCCTGCCTGGTCAGCCGCCTGTTCCCCCTGCGGGACGAGCAGCCCGCCCCGGAAGAGCTGGAGAAAAAGCTGCTGCCCCGGGCGCTGGTGTACAGCGGCAGTGCGGCGGTGGTCTACCTTGCCGCTTATCCCATCCTGAACGCCGTATTCGGCACCGACCTGCTGATGCTGGGCATCTACCTGCCCATGCTGGTGGTGGAGCCTCTGCTGACCTACCGCTTTGGCCGTGTGCAGGAAACCATGCGCAAGGCTGTCTCCAAGGGTCTGCGCATCACGGTGGGCTACGCGCTCATCCTGTTCATCGTGGGCTGCCTGCGGGAGTGGCTGGCGCTGGGCAGTGTGTTTGGGATCCAGCTCAGCCGCTCTGTCCTGCCCATGGCATCCATGCCGGCAGGCGGTTTCATCGTGCTGGGCGTGGTGTGTGCCGTCTGGCGCGCGCTGGCCCGCAAACACAAGGAATACCTGAAAACTGAGGCGCGCGGCACGCTGGCTGCGCACCCCCGGAAGGAGGTGCAGGATCAGTGAGTGCTGTGATGAATACCATCGGTGTGGCCTTTGCCTACGCCGTGCTGGCCCTGTTTGCCCAGAACGCCATCTTTACCCGTGGTCTGGGCGTGTCGCGCCTGATCCAGCTGGTGGGCGACGAGCGCACCAGCAGCTGGTGGTTTGCCCTGCTGCTCTGTGTTACCCAGACGCTGGTGGCCCCGCTGGCGTATTTTGCGGGCAGCCAGATCGTGGATCTGCCCTACCGTGCCCAGCTCCGCCCGCTGCTCTACCTGGCCTGTGTGGCAGTGGTCTGCATCTTTGAGCACGCCATCCTGCGGGCGGTCAAGGGCCCCCGCAGCGGCCTGCTCATCCGCATCCTGCCCATTGCCGCCGTGAACAGCGGCGTGCTGGGCACCGTGCTGGTGGAGCGCACCCAGAGCTTTACGCTGGCGCAGTCCATCGGCTTTGGCCTGGGCAGCGGCCTGGGCTATCTGCTGGCTGTGATGCTGGTGACCGAGGCGGGCAACCGCCTGCGCAGCAAGGCCATCCCCGAAGCATTCCGCGGCCTGCCCATCACCCTGATCTATATCGGTGTGCTGGCGCTGGCCATCTACGGCTTTACCGGCCATTCCGTGATCCTGTAAGTTGACCCCAAGGAGGGTGGTTGATTATGGCAAGATATCCCAAACGCCAGAAGGTCAAGCGCTACCGGCGCAGCTTTTACACCCGCGAGATGCGGCTGAAAAAGGGCATTGGCATTGCGGTGCTGGTGGTGGCCGTGCTGGCAGCGGCCTGGGTGGCCGCGCCCCATGTGCTGGACTGGGCCACCCACACCTGGTATACCGTGGTGCGGGATCGTGACCTCTCCGCATCCAGTGCTGTCAGCGAGAGTGCATCCTCCGGGACGCAGAGCACCGCTGCCAGCGAACCGGCAGCTTCCTCGGTGCCGGAAAAGGAGCCGGAGCCCGAGGTCAAGGGCACTGATATTGTGACGGGCCTGTGGGCAGAGGTGGATGTGACCACCCTGACCGACGAGGCCGCCATCCGCTCCGCCGCCCGGCAGCTCAAGGCACAGGGCATGACCTATGCCATCCTGACCCTGAAGGACACCGCCGGGCAGGTGTATTACGCCTCCCAGACGGCGGTGGGTGCCGCCAATGCAGCCCCCACGCAGGTCGAGCTGACGAGTGTGGCATCCATCTTCAAGGAGGAGGGGCTGGTGCCGGTGGCTGCGCTGACTGCCTTCCGTGACCCTGCCGGTGCCCGGGCCGACCACGCTCTGGCCATACGGTATCAGGGGCAGGAGTACCTCTGGCTGGACAACAAGGCTTCCGCCGGAGGCAACCCCTGGCTGAACCCCTACGCTGCGGAGACCGTGCAGTATATCGGCGATCTGATCGCCGAGGTGCACGCCGCTGGGTTTGATCAGGTGCTGCTGGAAAATGTCCAGTTCCCCTCGTCCACCAGCGCCAAGCAAGATTATGGTACCACCAACGGTGTGGACCGTGCCGGGCAGCTGACTGCGGATATCGCCGCCTGGCAGGCTCGCTTCGGAGATACGGTGACGCTCTGGTATGGTTATTCGCTGGCCGAGGTGACCGGCTCCTCCAGCCAGCTGGGAGCCCCTGCGGCTCAGCTGGGCGTGAAGAACCTGCTGGTGAAGATCCCGTCCTCCTCTACGCTGGATGCAGCGGCCCGGGAGGAGATGACCCTCTCCCTGACTGAGGCAGGTGTGGAGCATGTGGTCATCCGGGACGATGCCGCCAGCTATTTTGAGTGATCCCTGCGTTTTTGTGAGAGGGAGGGAAGTATTATGAACAAAACACCCTGTTTTTCCCCGGCGCACATCCTGCTGCCGTCGGAACAGATCCCGGTGGGGCAGTGGGGCTGTGTGGCCTGCGATCAGTTCACCAGTGACCGCTCCTATTGGGAAAAGGCTGCGCAGGCCGCCGCAGGCGGCCCCAGCACACTGGACCTGATCCTGCCGGAGGTCTATCTGGAAGAGGATGACGTGGATGCAAGAATCAGCGCCATCCATGCGGCCATGGACGATTACACCCGGAACGTGCTGACCCGCGCGGTGGACGGCTTCATTTATGTGGAGCGCACCGAGCAGAGCGGCCGGGTGCGGCAGGGCCTTGTGGGCAGGATCGACCTGGAGGCATACAGCTATGCCGAGGGCGCGGTGCCTGCCATCCGCCCCAGTGAGCACACCGTGGAAAGCCGCATCCCGCCCCGCATGGCGGTGCGCCGGGGGGCAAGGCTGGAAACGCCCCATATTATGATGCTGGCCGATGACCCCGGCTGCACCCTCATCGAGCCCATCGGCGAGAAGAAGGAGCAGCTGCGCAAGGTCTACGAGGGCGACCTGATGCTGAACGGCGGCCACATTGCCGGCTGGGCAGTGGAAGATCCCGCCCTGCTGGCCCAGATCGACAGCGCCCTGAACGCTCTGGGCAGCCAGGAGGCCTTTGATGCCCGGTATCCCCAGGCAAAGGGCGGCGCGCCCCTGACGCTGGCCGTGGGCGACGGCAACCATTCGCTGGCTTCCGCCAAGGCCTGCTGGGAGGAACTGAAAAAGACCCTGACCCCGGAGCAGCAGCTGACCCACCCGGCCCGCTGGTGCCTGGCTGAGGTCTGCAATGTCCACTCTCCGGCCATTGAGATCGAGCCCATCCACCGTGTCCTTTTCAATGTGGACTGCGGTGCCGTGCTGCTGGCCCTCATCGCGTGGAGCGATTCCCACGCGGCAGGCATCTGCTTCGGCGATGCAAAACAGCAGTCCTTTACGCTGGCAGGCCCCCATGTGGCCAATGTGCTCAGCTTTGAACATCCCGTTGCCCCGCTGACCGTGGGCACCATTGACGCATTCATTGAGTATTTCATGGCCCGCCACATCGAGGCCCGGGTGGATTATGTCCACGATGAGCCCGCTGTCCGCGCCCTGTGCAGGCAGGGGGGTGTGGCTTTCCTGATGCCGCCCTTTGAGAAGAGCGATCTGTTCAAGGGCATCGTTATGGGCGGTGTGCTGCCCCGCAAGACCTTCAGCATGGGGCACGCAGAGGAAAAGCGCTATTATATGGAATGCAGAAACATTTTAGGTGAAGAATGACATTTAACGAACTGAATCTTTCCGCGCCTGTGCTGCGTGCTGTGGCACAGGCGGGCTATGAATCCCCCTCGCCCATTCAGGCGGCGGCCATTCCGCCGGTGCTGGCCGGGAGGGACTTGATGGGCTGCGCCCAGACGGGTACCGGCAAGACGGCTGCCTTTGCGCTGCCCATGCTCGACCGCCTGACTGCCAGCGCGCCCCGCAAAAAGGGTGCCATCCGCGCCCTGATCCTGACTCCTACCCGGGAGCTGGCTTTGCAGATCGGCGAGAGCTTTGAGGCCTACGGCAAGTATCTGACCCTGCGCAGCACCGTCATCTTTGGCGGTGTGGGTCAGGCTCCGCAGGTCGCAGCCCTGAAAAAGGGCGTGGACATCCTCATTGCCTGCCCGGGCCGCTTGAACGACCTGGTGGGGCAGGGGCTGCTGGACCTCTCCAACATTGAGATCTTTGTTCTGGACGAAGCCGACCGGATGCTGGATATGGGCTTTGTCCACGACGTGAAAAAGGTGATCGCCAAGCTGCCCAGGCAGCGCCAGAACCTGATGTTCAGCGCCACCATGCCCAAAGAGATCGAGCAGCTGGCCGCAGGCATCCTGCACGACCCGGCCTTTGTCAAGGTAGACCCGGTGTCCAGCACGGTGGACCGCATCCAGCAGAGCCTGTATTTTGTGGAGAAGGGCAACAAGAAGTTCCTGCTGCCCTGGCTTATCAAGAACCTGAAGCCTGAGGTGGTGAACGCGCTGGTGTTCAGCCGCACCAAGCACGGCGCGGATAAGATCGCAAAAGACCTGACAAAGCAGGGCATCCCCGCCGCCGCCATCCACGGCAACAAGAGCCAGACCGCCCGCGTGACCGCGCTGGAAAACTTCAAGGCCGGTAAGACCAAGGTGCTGGTGGCCACCGATATCGCCGCCCGCGGCATCGACATCAGCGAGCTGTCCCATGTGTTCAACTACGACCTGCCCGAGGTGCCCGAGACCTACGTCCACCGCATTGGCCGCACGGCCCGTGCCGGTGCCGACGGCACTGCCGTCAGCTTCTGCGCCCCGGAGGAAAAGGAATATCTGGCCGGGATCGAAAAGCTGAACCGCCGCCAGATCCCGGTTGTCTCCGGCCATCCCTGGGACGGCGTGCCTGCCCCTGTCAAGGCTGCGCCCCCGGTGCGGGGCAAAAAGCCCAAGGCGGAAGCAGAGCAGCCGGAAAAGCCTGTGAAGGCAGAGCAGCCTGCCAAAGCAGAAAAGGCAGCCAAGGCCGAAAAGCCCGCTGCCCCCAAGAAGGAAAAAGCGGCTGCAAAACAGCCCAGTCCCAAGAATACCGAACCGAAAGAAGGAACATCCATGGAGGAAAACCAGAAGCGCACTTCCGGCGGTCGCAATGAGAACCGCCGCTCCAATAACAGCCGCACCCGCCGCGAGGGCAATGCCCCGCAGCCGGCCAACCGCGGCAGCAACGCCCAGCCCAAATTCGACCCCCACTTTGTGAGCGCCCCGGAGGCTACCCCCCTGCGCCCGGTCAAAAAGGCTCCGGCTGCGCAGCCTGCCGCAAAGCAGACTGCTCCGGCCCAGAACGGCCAGCGTCAGCGCGGCGGTCAGCCTGCCCGTGCCGAGCAGCGCACCGACCGCAATGATCCGCGCACCGAGCAGCGGGCAGAACGGAACAGCCGCAATGCCCGCCCGGCCCAGAACGGCCAGAGCCAGCAGGGCAGCCGCAATAATCGCAATGCAGTGCAGAGCAGCCGCCCGGACCGCCCCGCCAAGAGCGAGGCACCCCGCGGCCGCAGCCGGAACGCCGCCCCCGCACGGGACGAGGACCCGGGCCTGATGCTGATCAGCCGCCGCCCGCCCCAGCAGAAGTTCACCAACTTTGAAGAGTATATGACCGCCCACGGCGGTGCCACCGCACCCATTGAGGATCACACCGATGAAACCTGAGCCGTTTGCCCCCTGGCAGTGCCCGCTCTGCGGCGAACCCCTGACCGGGGACACTGCTCTGAAATGCGGCAGGAACCACAGCTTTGACCGGGCGAAAGAGGGGTACTGGCACCTGCTGCCGGTGCAGAGTATGCGCACCAAGGCCCCGGGCGACAGCAAAGAGATGGTCGCCGCCCGCCGTGCCTTCCTGAACGCCGGGTATTACGGCATCTTCGGCCGGGCGTTGGGGGAACTGTGCCTTGCGTACGGCGCTTCCGCCGGGGCAGATGCACCGCTCCACCTGCTGGATGCGGGCTGCGGCGAGGGCTGGTACGACCGCTGCATTGCACAGGCCTTTGCGCAGGCGGGCAGGCCGGTGCAGTTGGCGGGCTTCGATATTGCAAAGCCTGCGGTGCGTCTGGCCGCAAAGGCACTGCCTGCCGCAAAATACGCGGTGGCATCCAGCTTTGCCCAGCCTGTCCGCACCGGATGGGCCGACCTGCTGCTCAACTGCTTCTCGCCCTTTGCGCAGGAAGAGTTCCGGCGCGTGCTGCGCCCGGGCGGACGGATGATCTATGTTGTGCCCGGTGCGGAACACCTCTACCAGATGAAAGCTGTCCTCTACGACACGCCCTACAAGAACCCGGTGCAGGAGGTGGCCTATGAGGGCTTCCGCCCCATTGGGGAGCGGGAAGTCTCGGGCAGCATCACGGTGCCTGCCGGGCAGCTGGAGGCGCTGTTTGCCATGACCCCCTATTACTGGAAAACGCCACGGGATGGCGCGGCCCGCCTGGCCGCCCTGCCCGAGCTGACCACGGACATCGCGTTCCGCTTCCTTGTGTTTGAAAAAGAGTGATCGAAAAGCCCCCGGCCTGTGAGGATACAGGCCGGGGGCTTTTTGCGTGCAGAAAACAGGGTCACATCGCGATCCAGCCCAGTGCGTTGGCGACCGAGCTGGCCAGGATGATAGCCGCGAAGATGGGGCAGAGATACCGGAGCATAAAGTTGAACACCGGTTTGCGGCGGAAGGGCTGACCTTCCCGTGTGACCTCTTCCTCGATCTTTTCCACACCGACGATCCGGGAGACCAGCAGGCAGGTGGCAATGGCCGCAATGGGCATCATCACCGAGTTGGTCAGGAAGTCGAAGAAATCGAGGAACTGCATCCCGAACACGGTCACGCTGGCAAGGGGGCCGTAGCCCAGCGCGGAAAGGCTGCCCAGTGTGATCATAATGCAGCCGATGAGGATGGTGGAGCGGGTGCGGTCCCAGCCCAGCTCGTCCTCAAAGGTAGAAACAGCGCTCTCGGTCAGGGCAATGGAGCTGGTGAGGGCCGCGAACAGCACCAGCACAAAGAAGAGCACGCCTACGGCAGTGCCCATGCCCATGCTGGCAAAGACCTTGGGGATGGTAATGAACATCAGGGCCGGGCCCGCCTGCAGGGTGTCAGGGTCGCCGCCCGAAAAAGCGAACACGGCGGGAATGATCATCAGGCCCGCCATGATGGCAATGGCGGTGTCGAAGATCTCCACGTTTTCCGTGGACTGCTCAATGGACACGTTCTTTTTCATGTAGGAGCCAAAGGTCACCAGGATGCCCATGGCAATGGAGAGGGAGTAGAACATCTGCCCCATGGCGGAAACCACGGTCATCCACGAGAAGTTGGCCGGGTTGGGTACCAGAAAATACTTTACGCCTGCCAGTGCGCCGGGCCGTGTGACCGAGTAGACAGCAATGACTACCGAGAGCACCACCAGCACCGGCATCATCACCTTGGAAACGCGCTCCACGCCGTTGCGCACACCCGCAAAGATGATGCCCAGCGTGATAAAGGTGAACAGCAGGAACGCGATCTCGGCCAGCAGACCGTTGGAGATGAAGCCGGAGAAATACCCGTCCGATGCCAGCGCGCTGCCGTGGCCGGTGAGATACTGGGCCAGATAGTGGATGACCCATCCGCCGATGACCGAATAATAGGGAACGATCAGGATGGGGATGACGGCGTTGATCCAGCCGCCGAACGCCAGCCCCTTCCCCTTGCCAAAATGGCTGTAAGCGCCCACCGGGCTTTTGCGGGTCATCCGGCCCAGCGCCGTTTCGGCAATGATCATGGTGTAGCCAAAGGTGACAGCCAGCAGGATGTAGATGAGCAGAAAAATGCCGCCGCCGTATTTTGCGGCCAGATACGGGAAGCGCCAGATGTTTCCCAACCCGACCGACGCACCGGCGGCGGACAGCACGAATCCGAGTTTGCCGGAAAACGCACTGCGCTTGTGTTGAGTTTCCATGTTTTTTTCCTCTTTTCCAGTTGATAAAATCAAGTGTAACATAGAGAAAACGGGATTTCAACGAATCGCAGGCGTTTCACCGGTGGAGAGATTTCAGGCGGAAGATGAAGAAAAGTGAATCACTTTCGGGTAAAGGGCTCCATACCGTGCTCCTCGGGGGCGTAGTATTCCATCAGGGAAATGTAGTTTTCCGGGTGGTGGCAGAACGCCGCGCGCAGAACGCTGTCCAGCTCGCCCCGGGCGGTGAGCAGACGGATGATGTACTGGGCCACCATCTGCACCACATCGGTTTCGATGCCGTAGCACAGGCCGACCGCCAGCACCGGGATAAGGATCTGCCGGGCCAGCAGGGGCACGTTCTGGCCGTACCGCTCAAGGATGGGACGGCTCATGGTGGAGGCGGCCCAGACGCTGCCCACGATCTGCCAGTAATTGATCTCTTTCATGTGGGAAAGGCTCTGCAGCCGCTCCACGATCTCACCGTCGCTGAGGATGTAGCCATCGACCACCTCTTTTTCGGAGCGGAGAAAGGCACACTGGATCATGTCCATGATGGCGGCTTCGTATTTCTGGTGGAAATTTTCCCGGGAAACGCAGAACTTGGCCACGATGTCGATGAGGGCACTGGTGTCCTCGGCGGTGGCAAGACTGCTGATCACCAGCGGCGTGGGGCCGAATTCTGCCCCCAGCGCGTCCAGGTCGGCCAGCTCTTCGGCATTCCGGGTGGCGGGCAGAAAGCGGTCACAGCCGTTGCGGTGGTAGCCCCAGGCAGCGGGCAGCACCCGGGCCACCGCGTCGCCGCTGGAAATGATGCTGAAGATGTTGCTCTCGGGCCAGTTTTCCAGCAGGGTGCCGTCCGGGGCGTGATTGGCATCGAAATCCTGCTGCAGGTCAGGCCGGTCGGCGGCAGTCAGGGCCGCAGGCACCGCAAAGCCGTAGGCATAGATGTTCTCCCGCCCCAGCTGGGGGAGCTCCCGGGCGATCTTTGCCGCCAGCAGATTTGCAATGATGGAACCGCGGCTGTAGCCGCCCAGCCAGAGCTTGAAGGCACCGCCCTGCCCTGCCCGGGCCAGATAGGCTTTGAGGGACGCAAACACCGCTGCCACAGGCGTGACAAAGCCGGTGTGCGCGCTGGTATCGCCTATGTGGAAGTTGCTGGCCCACTCGCCGCCATAGCCGCCGCCCCGCAGGACAAGCGCCACAAGGGTGGTGCGCTGGCCGTTCAGGGTCAGGGTCTTGCGGGCCAGCGAGTAGCCCACAAAGTCTCCGGCCCGGCCGGTGTCGAGGTCGTAATTGTAGAACAGCGCGTCCTCAAAGCCCAGGGTCTCGTAGGCGGCGGCAATGTGGGCTTCCCGCCCCACAGAGCCGTTGACCCAGTATTCCGCATCGCTGGCCACGGTGTTGGCCGCAGCACAGACCAGACCCAGCGTTGCCAGCGCCAGCTGGTGGTCATATTGGGTGGCCGGGTGGGTGAAAAAGCTGTCGGAATAATAGAACGCGTGGGTCAGGTCACAGCCGCTCAGGTCGCTGCGGATGCCGATGGTGTAGCGGCCATCCGGCACTGCATGGCCCACGGAGCTCTGCCCGGCGGCCTGGACCATCAGCCCGGGCAGCAGAGTGCTGCCGGCCGCAAACCCCAGCACCTTGCAAAAACTTCTTCGATCCATAATTTTTCCCCTCAAAAACCAGAATGGATTTTTTCTTAGTATACCGTATCCTGGGCAGGGATACAATCCAAAGTTTTCCGGGCGGCAAAAAACGGGCCGGTGTTGCGCACACCGGCCCGTTATGTTACACTGTTGTTCAGTCCAGATCCTTGCAGTACTCCACGATGTGGTGGAACATCTGCTCCACGGCGGGAGCCATGGCGGTGGGACGCTGGACGGCCAGACCCACCACACGGTCCTCTTCGGGCTCGATGGGGTAGATCTTGACCGCTGCCGTGCAGTTGCGCAGCAGCATCCGGGGCATGATGGAAATACCCAGGCCTGCCTCGACCATGGCAATGTTCGACTGGTCGTCGATGACATGGCAGCGGCGCTCCGTTGAGAGGGAATACTTCTTGAGGAACTGACGCATCTCCGCGTCGGTGGCATCCCACTGCACCACAAAGTTCTGCCCGTTCATCAGGGCGGGGGTCATCACGCCGTTTTCCGGTTCGGGCCAGTCCTGCGGCACGATGCACAGCAGCGGCTCCCGGAACAGCTCGGTGAGGTTGAACTCCTCCCGGCAGGTGGAGGACAGGAAGGCGATGTCCACCTGACCGGTGCGCAGCCATTCCTTGACATCATCGTAGGTGCCCTGATATACTTCGATCTCGATCTGCGGATAATGCGCTGCAAAGCTTTTCAGCAGCCCGGGCAGCAGCGATGCGCACACCGAGTTGAATACGCCCAGCTTCACCTTGCCCTTTTCCAAGCCGTTCAGGCGGGCGATGCTCTGCTTCAGCGCCTCGTCACTGTTGAGCACATCACGGATAGAGGGATACAGGGAAGCGCCGTAGCTGGTCATGGACACGCCGTTTTTGCCGCGGTTGAACAGAGCAAAACCCAGCTCCTCCTCCATTACGGCAATGGCGTGACTGATGGCCGAGGGGGTCAGGTGCAGCTGCTGTGCCGCCTTGTTAAAGCTGCCCTGCCGGGCCACGGCATCAAAAATTTCGTAGGAAAAAAGCGTCATGCCCAAAGCCTCCTTCCGTCTTTACTGGTTCGGAGACGCCCGATTCTCTGTGAATCTTTTTCATCTTTCATTTGAGATAGTTCAATTATCTTCTTGATTGTACTATCCCGCGCCTTTTCTGTCAAGCATTTTGCCCTGATTTTTGCACGTTCTGTGCAGATTTTGCCGCGATTTTTGCAGGAAATGCCGCCTTTCCTCCGTTATAGTTCCTGTAACGATTTTTAACGACCTGAACGAGGTATTTTTTATGACCGCACTATCTCCGCGCCGCACTTTCAGCGGCACTGCTCTTAAAACTATCGCCTGCATTACCATGCTGGTGGACCACATCGGCGCGTCCTGCATCGAGGCAGGCATCCTTACGCCCGGGCTGGACGCCGGCACCCTCTCGCAGGACACCCTTTCTGCCTATCCGCTTTACCGGCTGGACATGGTGCTGCGCTTCACCGGACGGCTGGCCTTTCCCCTGTTCTGCTTTTTGCTGGTGGAGGGCTTTGTGCACACCCACAACGTCAAAGGCTATTTGGGGCGGCTAGTGCTGTTCGGTCTTCTGAGCGAAGTACCCTTTGACCTTGCGTTCTTCCGCATCCCCTTTGACCCCAGTGCGCAGAACGTTTACTGGACGCTGGCGCTGGGCGTGCTGGCCATGGCAGGGCTCAAGCGCTTTGAAAAGGAAAACGGCCTGCCCGGCTGGCAGGGGCTTGTGTGGGCGTGCGGGTGCGCCGCACTGGCGCTGGCTGCCAATACCGACTACAACGCCATCGGCGTGATCATCATCTGCGCGCTGTACCTCACCCGCACAAACCGCAAGCGGCAGTGCCTTGCAGGCGCGCTGCTGTTTATGTTCGAGCTCACCGCACCGCTGGCCTTTGTACTGGTCTGGTTCTACAACGGGCAGCGCGGCGCGTGCAGTCCGCTGCAAAAGAAGGCCTTTTACTGGTTCTACCCGGTGCACCTGAGCGTGCTGGCTGTGGTGACGAATCTTCTGCTGTAAAAAAGCAAAACGCGCTTTTCGGAAGGCCCCGGAAAGCGCGTTTTGTGTAAAAATCTGTTCAAGCCATGTGCAGCTGCTCTTTCAGTGCCTGCTGAAGGACGCAGGAAAAATTGATCCCCTGTGCCATGGCGGCATCGTTCAGCCAAGCAGGGATGGAAAGCGTCTTTTTGACAGATCTCTCGAAGTGCTGTTTTGCATATTCTGCTACGTCAACAGAAACAACATTGACAAATGCTTCAGGAACAGGCTCGTCGGGAGCAAATGCCCGAGACACAGCGATTGGGTCGATGGAACCCGGACGAGACGGTGTGGGAATCGTTTCGCCATCCCGCTTGCAGGTGTAGAGATAGCCTGCAAGGCAGTCCACTGCCATCTCCATGGCTTCCTCAAAGGTATCACCCTGTGTTGCAAGGTTGTTCAAATCAGGAAAAACGACAGAATAACCTTCTGCCTCTTTATAAAAACAAGCCGGATACATGGATAACATCCTTCATCCCTCCTGTATGATGATATGGCATTATTTGAGCCCTGCCTGCTTTCGGATGGAAAGCTCTGTGCGGCGGTCAAGTTCTTTTCCCTTGTGAAAAGGAATCGTGACCTTGCCGGGTTTTGTGGGATGGACATACTGACGGTGGGAACCGACCTGTTCCTTGAAGACCCAGCCATCGGCAAGAATCAGCTTTTCCATTTCACGCGGTTTTGGCGGCACAAGCTTCACATCCTCTCAAGAGAAGTATACCATATTATACGTATTGTGTAAATACGTATTGAAAGATAAGATGAGAACAAAATGGAAAAAGCCCGGTGATTTCAAAGAATCATCGAGCTTTTTCTTGGCGGAGTAGGAGGGATTTGAACCCTCGCGCCGTTGTTTAGACGACCTACGCCCTTAGCAGGGGCGCCTCTTCGGCCTCTTGAGTACTACTCCAGAGCAAAGTGCGTTACACTTATTCAATAAAAAATGGCGGAGAGAGTGGGATTCGAACCCACGGTACGTTGCCGTACGGCAGTTTTCAAGACTGCTTCCTTAAACCACTCGGACATCTCTCCTCGTGGGCACCCGCACACGCCGTACCGAATGCCTATTTACTTTACCAGATTTCAGCGGCGCTGTCAAGCCCAAAATCGAAATTTCCGCTCGTTGTGCGCATTTTTGTGCGGAGCGACAACTTTTCTTCGAGAAAAAGCGGGATTTCCTCTTTACTGAAACATCTTTTTGTTGTATAATAAATACAGATAAAACCTTACCGGACCCGGTACAAGCAGAGGAGTGTTGAACAATGTCGTTTCCGGAGCTGTTACGGCAATGCCGAAAGCAAAAGCACATGAGCCAGGCGGAGCTTGCTTCCCTGTTGGGTGTGACCCAGCAGGCCGTGGGCAAATGGGAGAGCGGAAAGAGTTCCCCGGACCCCACCACCGTGGCAAAGCTGGCGGAGATCCTGGACACGACCGCGGACTATCTGTTGGGTCTGTTCGACCCCACCGCGGAGGGCCAGACCGAAGAGCGCTTCTTCGGCAGCTATGTGTACAGCCTGATCCCTGTCATCGGCACGGTCAAGGCGGGCTACGGCGCGCTGGCCTATGAGGAAGACTACGGCAAGGAGTATGCCCGGGTCAAGGACCCTTCCAGCTACTTCTATCTCGTTGTGCGCGGCGACAGCATGGAACCCCGCATCCACGATGGTGACCTTGCCCTGGTGCACCGTCAGGACACGCTGGAAAACGGCGACCTGGGCGTGCTGATCTACGGTGACGAGGGCGAGGGTACCCTCAAGCGCTACCTCCAGCGCGGCAACTGCGTGGTGCTGCAGCCCTTCAACCCGGCCTATAAGGAAAT